>Ga0315298_1004741_pt1 | contig 19962 bp, 15 predicted proteins | sample WHS_1_MG_FD_203077 | JGI IMG/M metagenome (GOLD analysis project Ga0315298, IMG submission 203077) | Extremophilic microbial mat communities from Washburn Hot Springs, YNP, Wyoming, USA - WHS_1_MG | ecosystem: Environmental > Aquatic > Thermal springs > Hot (42-90C) | place: USA: Wyoming...
CTGGAGACCGCAGGGTCGAGCCTTTCGGCGGAAGATATCGAGCCGCTCCTGGCCGACAAGTGGGTGATCGGCCTGGGCGAGATGATGAACTACCCCGGCGTGCTCTTTTGCGACGATGGAGTGCTCGCCAAGCTGCACGCTGCCAGCGGCAGGCCCATCGACGGCCACGCGCCCGGCCTGGCCGGGAAGGACCTGTGCGCGTATGTGCTGGCCGGTGTAGCGTCGGACCACGAGTGCACCACCATCGAGGAGGCGCGGGAAAAACTGCGCATGGGGATGCACATCATGATCCGCGAGGGCTCGACCGCCCGCAACCTGCGCGGCCTTTTGCCCCTGGTGACGCCGGAGAATGCGCGGCGCTGCATGTTCGTCACCGATGACCGCCACCCGTCGGACCTCCTGCACGAGGGGCACATCGACTATTTGCTGCGCGAGGCGGTGGCCCAGGGCCTCGACCCCATCACCGCCATCCAGATGGCTACCATCAACCCCGCCGAGTACTTTGGCCTGAGCGACAAGGGGGCAGTGGCGCCGGGCCGTAGGGCCGACTTGGTGGTATTGAGCGATCTGAACGACATCCGACCCGAAATGGTCTTCCGCGGCGGGCAACTGGTGGCCGAGGGGGGCAAGGTCCTGCCGGGCATCGTCACCCCGGTGCAGACGCCCCTGCGCGGCTCGATGAATGTGGCGCCGTTGGCGGCCGATGCGTTCCGGGTGCCGGCTACTGGCTCGCGCATGCGCGTGATCGGCGTCTCCGAAGGGCAGATTGTGACCGAAAAGCTCATGCTCGCCCCTCGCGTAGCCGACGGCCTGGCCGTGGCCGACCCCGAGCGCGACATCGTCAAGCTGGCCGTCGTCGAGCGGCACCTGGCGTCGGGGAGGGTGGGCGTAGGTTTCGTGCGTGGCTTCGGCCTGCAGCGCGGGGCCATCGCCGGCTCGGTGGCCCACGACTCGCACAACATCGTCGTCCTGGGCACGAATGATATCGACATGCTCGCAGCGGTACAGGAAGTGGTGCGCATGGGCGGCGGCCTCACCGCGGTGGTGGATGGCAAAGCGATCGAATCGGTGCCCCTGCCCATCGCCGGGCTGATGTCGAGCCAGCCCCTGGAAGCCGTGGCCGCCCAGCTCGACCGGCTCCTCGCCACTGCGCGCGACCTGGGCGCGGCCTTGCATGACCCCTTCATGAGCCTCTCCTTCCTGGCCCTGCCGGTCATCCCCGCCCTCAAGCTCACCGACAAGGGCCTGGTGGACGTGACCCAGTTCCGTTTTGTGCCGCTGTTCGAGCCGTAGGGCGACTCGCGCGCCAGGAGTGGCAGGCTTCCAGCCTGTCCATCCAACGCGGTAGCTTCGGCTGCGCGTCCTGGGAGTAGATGGAGGCGACTGGGAACGACTCGCCACCGATCCTTCCCCAATCCACCGCATCTTGGCACGTCAGAGCAGACTGGCCCTCGCCCGTACCTGAAGGAGAAACTGCCATGGAATTCGACCTTGTCATCCGCAACGGCACCATTATCGACGGCACTGGTCAGCCGCGCTTCCGGGCTGACCTGGGAGTGGTTGGCAGCCACATTGCGGCGATCAGCAGGGGCGAGCCCCTGTCGGGTCGCCAGACTATCGACGCAACAGGCCTCATCGTCGCCCCGGGCTTTATCGACATTCACTCCCACGCCGACTGGATCTTTCCTCTGCCCGACCACGACCGCATCCTGGCCCCCCTGGTTTTGCAGGGGATCACCACCGTTGTGGCTGGCAACTGCGGCTTTTCGCCGGCGCCCGCCCGCGAGGATGCGGCCGCTGCGCTCGACGAGTTCGCCGAGAGCCTGCGCGACCGGCCCTTCCCCTACAGCTGGCGCAGCGTCGCCGAGTTCATGCGCACCCTTGAGAAGCAGGGCCTCCTGGTTAACGCCGCTTTCTTGGTGGGCCACGGCACCCTGCGCACCCTGACCATGAGCGGCCGCGCAGGGGCGCCGACCCTCGAGGAGCTGCAGGCGATGCGCAGCCTTGCCCGCGAGGCCCTGCGGGATGGCGCGGTGGGCTTTTCTGCCGGGCTGGCGTATGCACCGGGGGTGTTTGCCAGGAATGATGAGCTTCTCGCCCTCTTGCGGGTGGTAGCCGAGGAGGGTGGGGTGTTCACCGTACACGGCCGGGCCTACAGCTGGGTTTCGCCTTTCTACCAGCCCATGTTCCTTGGCGCGCCCCACAACCTCCGCTCGACACGCGAACTGCTCGGCCTGGCTCGCGAGGCGGGGGTGAGGCTCGAACTCTCGCACCTGATCTTCGTGGGCCGGCGCACCTGGCGCACCCACCGCGCCGTGCTGGATGAGGTGGAGCGCGCGGCCAACGATGGCCTCGACGTGGGCTTTGATGCCTTCCCCTACACTGTGGGCAACACGACGATCAAGGTCGTCTTCCCCGAGTGGTTCCTTGACGGCTTTGAGCACAAGGTCAACGACCCGGAAGCACTGCGGCGGCTCAAACGCGAGATCAACCTCCTCCGCTGGGCCCTGGGTATCGAATACCGCGACCTGCGGCTCCTCTGGGCCTGTGTGCCCGAACTGGCCTACCTGGAAGGCCTGGACTTTGCCACCATCGCCGGCAAGCTGGGCATGCCCTGCTTCGAGGCCTACATGCACGTGGCGCGCCTGAGCCAGGGCAAAGCGCGCATCCTGCTCGACACCTACTCGGGTGATCCCGGGCACGAGGCGCCCCTGCAGGCAGCCCTGAGGCATCCGCTGTGTTCGTTCATTACCGATACCATCCTCACCTCGCGCGGCGCCCACAACCCCGCCTCGTTTGGCACCTACCCGCGCATCCTCGGCCGTTACAGCCGCGACCTGGGCCTCTTCTCGCTCGAGGAAGCGGTTCGGCGCATGACAACGCTGCCTGCCGAACGCATCAAGCTGCCGAGGGTGGGCAGGATCGCCGAGGGCAGGCAGGCCGACCTCGTGCTCTTCGACCCCGCCACCGTGGCCGACAATACCGCCCCCGGCCATAGCGATGCGGCCCCTTCGGGCATCAAGGCCGTGCTCATCGCCGGCGAGGTGGTGGCGCGCGATGGTGAGGTGCGGCCTGGGGTGCGTAGGGGGCGCGTGCTGCGGCGCTAGGTGCCCTCGTGGCGTGGGGCGCGATACCGGAGCCCAGGGCCGACTTGCCCCATCCCCCGGCCCGCTTCCCGTGCGGCGCGGGAATGGGGGCCGGGGATGGGCGTAACATCCTCGCAAGGCAAGTGCAATCAGGCTGCCCACAGAACGAACTGTGCCCAAGGCAAGTTGCGGCTTTGCCACTGGGCGAGGAATCCCCGTATAATGCAGCGCATACTCTCTTCTGGTGCGAGGTGTCTATATGCTGCTGGAATGGCTTGCCGATGGCACTGTGACGTCGGTGCCTGGGTTCTTGGCTGCGGGTGTCGCCTGCGGGATTAAGGGGCGGGATGTCGCCGACCTGGCGCTGGTGACCTGTGAGCGGCCCTGCGCCGCGGCGGGTCTCTTCACGACGAATCGCTTCGCGGCGGCACCGGTTCTCTATGACCGGCAGGTGTTGGCTGCCAACCCCTGGGTGCGCGCGGTGGCTATCAACTCGGGCTGTGCCAACGCCTGCACTGGCGAAGAGGGCCTGGCCGACGCGCACGAGATGGCAAGCCTGGTGGCGGCAGCCGTGGGTTGCCGGGCGGCGGAGGTGCTGGTCATGTCTACCGGGGTGATCGGTGTGCGCCTGCCCATGGAGCGGCTGCGGAAAGGGATCCCCCGGGCGGCGCAGGCTCTCTCGGCAGAGGGGGGCGGGGCCGCGGCCCGCGCCATTATGACCACCGATACCCAGCCCAAGGCGTGTGCCGTGCGCACCGAGGTGTTGGGGCGGCCAGTGACCGTGGCGGGCATGGCCAAGGGGTCGGGCATGATCCACCCCAACATGGCCACGATGCTGGCGCTCATGGCCACCGACGCTGCAGCCACGCCGCAGGTGCTCGATGCCCTTCTGCGCCGGGCTGCGCAGCGCTCGTTCAACGCTGTGACGGTCGATGGTGATACTAGTACCAACGACACCGTGCTCCTGCTGGCCAGCAGTAGCGCTGGGCATGCCCAGCTCACCGACGCCGACTCTCCCGCTGCGGCGCCTCTGGCCGAAGCACTGCTCGCGGTGGCGGTGCGCTTGGCTCAGGCCATCGCTCGTGACGGGGAGGGCGCCAGCCACTTCGTCACGGTCATCGTGCGTGGTGCGGCCAACGATGCCGATGCCCGGCTGGCAGCCAAGGCCGTGGCCAATTCGCCCCTCGTGAAGACGGCCATCTATGGCGGCGATCCCAACTGGGGCCGCGTGCTCTGCGCTGTGGGCTATAGCGGTTGCCAGGTCGACCCGGCGCGTGCCGCCCTCTGGTTCGGCGATGTGGCCCTCGTGGCGGGTGGCCGACCCCTGGGCTATGACGAGCGGCAGGCTGCTGCAGTGTTGCAGCAGCCCGAGGTCACCATCACCATCGACCTGGGTTTGGGCGCGGGCGAGGCCACGGTGTGGACCTGTGACCTGACACACAGGTACGTGGATATCAATGCGCATTACCGGACGTGACGCGTGAAGCGTGATGCGTAGGGGCGCCAAGGTGCAGGTTGGGCCACAAGGCCCTGTGGGGCGCCATTGCGAGTCACGCAATACGCATGACGCTTTGGATCTTCTTTTGAGGAGGCATCATTTGAGACTCTGGGGCGGCCGGTTCGCTGGTGCAACGGCGGCGGAGATGGCGGCGTTCAACAACTCGCTGCCCTTCGACCGGCGCCTGGCTGATTGCGATGTGCGAGGTAGCCTGGCCTGGGCCCAGGCGCTGGTGGCTGCTGGTGCCCTCTCGGCCGAGGAGGGCGCGGCCATCTGCGAGGGCCTGGAAGCAGTGCGCCAGGAGCTCGCGGCGGGGCGTTTCGCCTTCCAGCCTTCGGACGAGGACATCCACACTGCCGTCGAGCGGCGCCTGGGCGAACTCATTGGCCCGCTCGCTGGCAAGCTGCACACCGGGCGCAGCCGCAACGACCAGGTGGCCACCGATGTGCGCCTGTACGTGCTCGACCATTTGCCGCTACTTCGTGAGGGGCTGCGCGAGTTGCAGCGCGCTTTGTTGGCGCAGGCCGAGGCTCACCCCGCGGTGGTCCTTCCCGGCTACACCCATGGCCAGCGAGCACAGCCCGTCCTCCTGGCCCACTGGTTCCTTTCGCACTTTTGGCCGCTCGAGCGCGATGGGGAGCGGCTGACCGAGCTGCGCCGGCGCGTGGCCGTCTGTCCCCTCGGTTCAGCGGCCCTGGCGGGCACCCCCCTGCCCATCGACCGCGAGGCTCTGGCCCGTGCCCTGGGCTTCGACCGCCCCTCGGAGAACAGCCTCGATGCGGTGTCGGACCGCGATTTCATCGTCGAGCTCCTGGCCTGGGGCGCCCTGGTGGGCGTGCACCTCAGCCGCCTGGCTGGCGACCTGGTGCTCTGGTCGTCGGCCGAGTTCGGCTTTGTAGAGCTGGCCGACGCCTATGCCACCGGCTCGAGCATCATGCCGCAAAAGAAGAACCCCGACTCCATGGAGCTCCTGCGGGGCAAGGCCGGGCGGCTGATCGGCAACCTGGTGGCGCTGCTCACCACCCTCAAGGGCCTGCCCTCCGCCTACAATAAGGACCTGCAGGAAGACAAGGAGCCCCTCTTCGACACCCTCGACACCTTGGAACTGGCTCTCAGAGTGGCAGCGGGTGCCGTGGCGACGGTGCAAGTGCGCCCTGAGCGCATGGCAGCTGCTCTCGATGACCTGCTCTTGGCCACGGAGCTGGCCGACTATCTGGCAGCACGCGGCGTGCCCTTCCGCGAGGCGCATGGGCTGGTGGGCCGGGCCGTGCGCCTGGCCCTGGAGCGCGGGGTGGGGCTGCGGCAGCTCGGCCTCGAGGAGTATCGCGCCCTGTCGCCTGCCTTCGACGCCGGCCTCTACGCTGCCCTCGACGTAGAACGCGCCCTGGCCCGCCGCGCCGTGGCAGGCGGCACCGCGCCCGCAGCGGTCGCTGAGCAGCTGCGGCGTGCCCGGGCCTGCCTCGGCGACGTGTAGCCCGGGGGTGTGGGGTGCATGGTCGGAGCTCAACCGGGCCTGCCCTTCGCACACCCATCCGCCCCTGAGCCGAGCATGAGAGAGGAGGCATCCATGAGGATGGTCATCTATGGCGCCGGGGCCATCGGCGGCACCATCGGCGGGCACCTGGCGCTGGCGGGGCATCCGGTGATGTTGATCGCCCGCGGCGCCCACGCCCAGGCCATGCGCGAGCACGGCCTGCGCTTTATCACTCCCGGCGGCACGCACACCTTGCGGCTGCCGGTGGTGACCGGCCCTCTGCACGTCGATTGGCAGACCGAGGATGTGGTGCTGCTCACAGTGAAGGGGCAGGATACCGAGGCGGCCCTGCGCGACTTGGCCGCCGCCACCGGCGACGTGCCCGTGTTCTGCATGCAGAACGGCGTGCGCAACGAGGAGATCGCTGCCGGCTGCTTTGACCGCGTGTACGCCGCCATGCTGCGCGTGGAGGCGATGCATCTGGTGCCCGGCGAGGTCGTCGCCCACCGCGACCCACCTGGCTGCATTGCGCTGGGCTGCTACCCAACGGGAGTCGACGAACTGGCCGAGACTGTTGCGGCGGCGCTGCGCAGCGCGGGGTTCAGCGTACTGGTCACGCCCGAGATCATGCCCTACAAGTGGGGCAAGTTGCTGAGTAACCTGGCCAACGCCGTCGGCGCCATCACGGGTGAGGAACGCCCAGGTCCCGATTTCATCCGTATCGTTCAGGCCGCTCGCACCGAGGCCCGGCTGCTCCTCGAGCAGGCCGGGCTGTGCTGGCGGAGCTCTGAGGCGCTGGCCGAGGCCTGCCCAGAGCTCAAGCAGCCCCCGCGCGCCGTGGTGCCGTGTGAGCCGAGGAATTCGACCTGGCAGAGCCTGGCCCGAGGCCAGGGAGCGGTCGAGACCGAGTTCCTGAATGGCGAGATTGTGCGCCTGGCAGAGCGCTTGGGCGCTCGAGCGCCAGTCAACGCCGGCCTCACTCGCATCGCCCTGGAAATGGCAGCAGCAGGCGAGCGCCCCGGCAAGTACAGTTCCTCAGAGTTGCGTGCGCTTCTCAGCGTGTAGGCCAGCCGGGCGGCCCGCAACGGGCGAACCGCGAAGCACACAAAGGAAGATGGGAAACCTGCCTTCGCGTGCTTGGCGGTAACAGGATTGTCTGGTTCGCTCAGGCGTCTTCCTCAGGCACCAACCGATCGAAGGCATCGGGCGGCAGGCGATCGAGCCGGTCGACGACAAGGTCGGCGGAGCGCAGGTCCTCGGCAGTGCGCGTGGTCGTGACGGCGATGCAGCGCATGCGTGCGCGCCGGGCGGCCTCGACGCCAGCCGTGCTATCCTCCACCACCACGCAGTGGGCAGGGGGCACGCCTACGGCAGCCGCTGCCTGCAGGAAGATGGCTGGGTCGGGCTTGGAACGCTCCAGGCGTGCGCCAGTGAGCACGGCGTCGAAGGCGTCCCATACATCGAGCTCGTTGAGGATGGCGGCGATATTCGCCATGGGGCCCGAAGAGGCGACGGCCTGGCGCCAACCTGCCTCCGACAGGCGCGCGAGCCACTCTCGCACGCCGGGCAGAGGCTGCACACGCCCACGCGCCAGCTCGCGATAGGCAGCTTCCTTGCGGATGGCGATTTCGTGCGCCTGGGCCGGGCTCAGCCGTTTGCCGTAGAGGCGCCGCAGGATGTTGTGGTTGTTCATCCCAAAGGTCTCTTCGAACTGCTCGCGGGTCATGGTGAGGCCATACTCAGCTAGCACCCGCGTCCAGGCCTCATAGTGCACATCGCCGCTCAAGACCAGGACGCCGTCCATATCCCACAGCACAGCGCGTTGCCCACCGTTCATGCTCTTCCAACTCCTTCCAAGCCCGTTACTCAGCTTCGCGGCAACTTCCAACCCGCAAGGGGCCTTTGCCAGCGAAGCAATCTCCCCACAAGTATCATTGCCAGCGAAGCTATCTCCCAACCTACAAGTGTCATTGCGAGCGAGGCGAAGCAATCCCCAATCGGCAGTTGGAGATTGCTTCGGCGGCTGCGGCCGCCTCCTCGCAATGACACGCTGGGGTAGCGCTGCCGGCGGCGGAGCCTGTCCTGAGCAGAGGAGAAGAAGCGTCGCCTCCTGGCAACGACTCCTCTCGACGGCCGGGGGCCGGCTGCCAACAATGGCCCCTACTCCTCGAGGATTTCGGCCAGCCGGATCAGGCGCAGCGCAATGTTGTCGCGGTACACGGGCCCGTGAGCCGGCAGGATGCCCAAGGGGTCCAGCTCGGCCAGGCGGCGCAGGGCGATCACCGTTTCCTCGCGCCGGAGTGCCCCCTGGCCGGGGAACGCCTGCAGGTGGCCGCGGCGGGCCTCCAGGAGGTCCCCAGCCAGCACCAGCCGCGATTGCTCCAGGAAATAGGCCACGTGGTCGTCGCTGTGGCCACCGGTAAAGATGGCGCGCAGCCCGCCGAGGATGGGCAGCACCATGCCATCGGTCAGGGGTTCGCCGGCCATCTGCACGCGACGTGGGCGAGCGAACGCGCCGCGCACCAATGCCCAGGCGGAACTCAGCCCGCGGCCGCCCCAGGCTAGGCGGCCGGCAGCGAGGTGCTCGAAGGCCCGCGGGTGAGCAAAGACGCGGGCACCCGTCGCCTCGACCAAAGTGGGCAGAGCACCCACGTGGTCCAGGTCCACGTGAGTCAGCAAGATGCGCGTCAGGTCGCGCGGCTGGCGCTCCAGTTGGCGCACCTGGCGCAGGATGCGCGGCGTGCTCCCCGGCCCGCCCGCATCTACCACCGTGAGCTCGATGCCGCCCAACAGGTAGACCGTGCTGCCCACGGCGCCGATGGCATAGACCCCCGGAGCGACCTGCATGCCTGGCCCTCCCTGTTGCAATGTCCGAAGGGTCCCAGCAAGCTTCGGGCCGAGGCGATGGGTTACGGCAGGTCGGGTGCCGCGATTGGCACCGCATCATCCTGGAAGCGCGCTCCGGAAGGGCTGGTGGCCGGCAGGCGCGCTCCGCCGCCGCTGGGATACACCCCCACCTTGACGGTGTACTCCCCTGCAGGCAGGCCCTGTGGCAATGGCACGGCCCGCACATCGCGCCACTCGTCGCCCGCCTGCCAGGCGGTCAAACGAGCGGCCCCCATGAGCGGATACCCATCGGCCTGAGCCACGAGCTGCCCGGCCCCGTTGTAGACGTGCAGGAAGACGGTAGTGTCCTGCACGACGGGCTGCCAACACTGCCAGTGCAGCTCTACGCGGAGCGCCGCTCCCTGTCGCTCGCCCGTGGCCGACAGCAGGGCGACCTTGTCGTCAAAGCTGGCCATGAAAGACCCTGCGGGCGGCCGACCGGTGGCGACGAGCCCCCCCGCATCGTAGACCGCCACGTTGGGGCCATCGTAGCGTGTGACGATGACCCTCGCGGCCGTACGCAGCTTGGGCTGCAGGCTTTCGGCCGTCTCGATGGCCCCCGCCGCTACATAGTGGTAGCGCCAGTGGCTCTGCAGGTCCGGCAGAGTCACGCTGGTGATCTCGCGCTCCTGGCCGGTGTGCAGCCACCAGAGGTCGGCCACGCGGGTATAGTCGGGCACCAGAGCCATCCCCTCGTGGCCGAGGGCATAGGTGCCCTGCAGGGGTGCGAACCAGGAGGGAAAGTTGATGCAGAGCAGCGGCTGCGACGCCGATCCTGCACCGGCCTCCAGCAATTCCTCCACCGCCAGCCGCATCTGCTCGTAGATGGGCACCCGTGTGCGGATGAAGGTATAGCCACTCCAGCCGGCCCAAGCCACGGCGGCTGCCCCCAGCACCATGGCCGCGGCCTGGCGCGCCCGGGAGGAGCAGTTGAGGTCCAGCGGGATGGCCCAGAAAAGCGCAACGCCCACCGCCGCCTCGTAGAGGAGACGAGGGCCATCGATGACGTAGGCAAAGCGCAGCATGGCCCAGGCCGGGGCCGCACAGAGCGCGAACCAGCCGAGGGCCAGGGCGAGCAGCCTGCCGCGGCCGCCCTTCCAGGCCAGGAACGCCCAGGCCACTACGGCGGGCCCGCCCACAAGGGCCACCGCGACCAGGTCGGTGAACGGCTTGCCTGGGCCGGTCAAGCGGGTGGCCAGGGGCGTCAAGGGGTAGGCCAGGGCTTGCAGGAAGTAGACAGCATTCTGCAGGCGGCTTTCCAGGTCTCTGATGCTTACCCCTTTGACCCCCTTGGGCACCGCCAGCCACACCGCCAGGCCAAGGGCAGCGCAGGCAGCGTAGGGACTCGCCTCGCGCAGGGCCTGCCGCCACGGCAGCGGCTCTTCATCGGTCAGGAGCAGCAAGAAGAGCAGCGCGGCGACGAGCACGCCCGTCTCGTGAGCAAAAGGCGCGAGCAGAGCCAGGGCCAGAGAGGCGCTCCGTAGCCAGCGTGCCCGTCGTTTGGCGCCAACCTCAGTCTCCAGCCCTTGGCTTTGGGAGCCCAGTGAGCTTGCCCGGTAGAGCACCAGGGAGCCCAGGATCAGGGCCGTGACCAAGGGGTGGGTCAGCGAGCCCACCCAGGGCACCGCCTGATAGCTGAAAGGGAAGAGCGCAAAGAGCGCCCCTGCCGCCACAGCAGTGGCCAGGCGCCTGTTGCGGCTGCGCCCCGCCACCAGCGCCATGACCAACAACGCATTGAGGACGTGCAGCGTCAGGTTTACGGCGTGGAGCACCAGCGGGTCGTAGCGCCCCTGCACGGACCAGAGCGTTTTCCAAAGTGTGAAGGGCAGGGGACGGTAGTAGCCCAGCAGCCGCGATGTGGTCCAGACTCCCGCAAGATCATGCCATGCCAGCCAGCGGAAGTGCACCATGTCGTCGAGGAAGAGAGGCAGGCGCAGCGAGAAGCCATAGGCTAGCCAGCCAATGATCACGATGAAGGCAGTAGCAATCAGGGCAGGCACGGCTTTCCATTTCGATGGCATCGGCTTCCTCCAGACCAGCACACGAGGCGCCGCACATTCTTGAGGAGGACGCGAGCACTGCAGGAAACCGTGCCTCCACCCTACGCGAACATCTGCTCCCACAATATGCGCTGCTCTATCTCTCCATAGGCCTCGAGCTTGGCGTCGATGGGCCGGCCCTTCTCGAAGGCCTGGCGTTGGATGCGCAGCCAGTGGGCGGCGGCGTCGTAACGGGCCAGGGTGCCCCGGTAGTAGCGCAAGGCCTCTTCGATCCCCTCCGGTTTGGCGCGGGCCTGCCAGGTGGCGACGAACTCGGCGCGCAGGGCCAGGAGCGCTTCCCATCGCTGGTCGAGAGCGCCGAGCCACGCCGCCATCTCGGCGAGGGCGTAGTCGCGCGGTACGGCGCCTGTGACCATGCGCGCCCAGCCGCTGCGGATGCGCTGCGAGAGGGCGACCTTCTCGGCCGCCTCGCGTACGAGCCGCGCCGAGAAAGCCATTTCGCGCACTGCCAGCGGTTCGCGGCTGCCCTGTGCTGCTGCCTCGAACACCTCCTCGGCCGCCTGCCCGGCCTCGCGCAACGCGGCCAACGTTTCGGGCGTCAACTCGTCGATCATCCGCCCGGTTAGCGGCTCGTCGAAGAGAGCGTACACGGTGTTCGACCCGTTGGGGCGTTCGATGCCAGGCAGTTGGTTGACCGCAGCCAGCCGGCGCATGGCCGCCACCACCGCCTCGCCCCGCGCTGGGCCGAAGAAGAGGCGCCCAAAGGCTGCGTCGAAGGAATCGTCGGGGGTGGTGCCACCCGTCCATGCCTGTTCGGCTCCGTAGGCATAGCCGTACCACGATTGGCCTAACGGCTGGTAGTGGCCATAGTCGCCCCAATCGGTGTTGAGCAGCCCCGCTGCGCCATGGGCAGCGCCCTCACGGGCCATCACCCGAATGTTGCGGTTTGCGTTGTCGATGCGTGGGAAGAGCGTGTTCCACGATGAGGTGCCCGGGCAAACGAGGAACCGCCGGCCCCGTTCGGCGAGTAGGGCCACCGAAGGGTAGCTGTCGGCAGCTTCGTAATGCCAGTCGAGCAGGGTGATGTCGGCCGGCAGGTCGTCGATGACTTCAGGGTAGCGGAGGACGATGTCGCCCCACATCTGCATGCGCCGGCCATAGCGGGCCACCAGCTCGCGCACGCGCAGGATATGCTCCAGATAGAGGCGACCCGGCCCGACCTGCTCCATACGCTCCTGCGAGCGGCCCTGGCCCAGGTCCCACGTTTCATCGCAGTTGACGTTGAACTGAGGCGAAGAAAAGGCGGGCAGCAGGTCGGCGTAGAGGTCATCGAGCAGGCGGTAGGCGTCGGGCACGGTAGGCGCCAGAGACCAGCAGAGTTCCGTCTCGGCCAGGTGCTGGTACTGCGGCAGGGAGAGGATGTGCCGCATATGCCCGAACGACTGCAGGTTGGGCACCAGCTCCACATGGTGGCACCGGCAGTGCGCGTCGAGTTCGAGCATCTCCTCGTTGGTGAGCCGCGCATAACCGGCCCCAATGTCGGGGTGGCGCGGGAAGTAGTAGGCGTGCTCGTTGTGCAACTGGAGCTGGTTGACCTTGAAGAAGCTGAGCTTCTCGACCAGCTCTTTGAGGGTGGCCAGCGTGGGCACCTTCCCTCGGCAGACGTCGAGGAGCACGCCGCGCTCGGCCAGGGCGGGAGCATCGGCGATGGCCAGTTGCGGCAGAGATGGCCCGTGCAGCCGCACGAGCTGCCGTAAGGTCTGTACGCCGTAGTAGAGGCCGCTGGCGCTATCGGCTGCCACCACCACTCCCCGGGGACCAATGGTCAGCCGGTAGGCCTGCTCGGGCAGCCGGCTGGCCGGAGGCTGCCAATGGAACTCGTCGGGCGGGTAGAGCGCCGAGTCGCGGCTGGCTCGCAGGAGGACGATGGTGTCGTGCGCGCGGTGGGGCCGCCACTGGCGCTCGATAGCCACCTTGAGCCCGGTGGCCTCGGCAATTTCCTGCTGCAACTGGCGCGCAGCCAGCAGGTCGTCATCGCCGGCGGCCGCCGGCAAACAGATCAGCGTGGCAGGCGAGAGGGCCAACCGCCCCGCGCGCCGTTCGACGCGCTGCGGGCGAGGGACCAGGTGCAGAGGCTCTTCCAAGGGGGTGCTCCTCGTGCTGAACGGCCGCGCCATGGCGCGGCTCGGGGCGCAGACCAGACCAGAGCAGAGGCTGCAGGCTCCACAGCTCACTGCGCACGCGCCATTATAGCCTGAACCCACGCCCCCCTCAAATGCCGAGGCCCTGCAGCGTACGTTGGGGGAGCCGCGCTGCTTGGCTGTGGCACGGAGGTTGCCCGCACCAACCTGACAACAGGCACACGGCTCGGGGGAGGCGGCGCGTGGACGCTTTGATCAACGAGATTGTCGCAAGGACCGGTATGAGCCGCGAGCAGGCAGCGATGGCCGCCCGCATCGCTGTGGATTTCATCCGAGCTCGGGTGTCGGCTGCGGCCAGGGCCGAGATCGACGGCGTGTTCATCGGTGAACGGGTGGGGCAAGCTGCGGCAGAGGCCGAAGACGAGGCGTGGTGACCGGCCAGTAGCGGCCCACGCGCGTCGGCTCACCCGAAGGGTAGTTTGGCGCTTGGGAGTTCCATGCATATAATCTGCGGCGTGAACCCCGATGCTGAGCACTCTGCACGGAATCTGGCGCAAGGGCACGTCGCCCTGAACGCCCACCTTCTGTCGCCCGAGGCCGGGTATCGCAATGCCGGCGTGAGCCAGTACATCCAGGCGCTGTTGCGTACCCTGCCAGCGGCCGCGCGTGGGCTGCGGCTTACGGCCTATGTGGGTGCCGGGGTGGCCGACTCGTTCGCGGGTTGGCAAGTGCGCCGAACGGCGCTGCCCGGAAACCGGCCATTCTTGCGTATCCTGTGGGAACAAGCCCTGCAGCCTGTGGCCCTTCAGCGGGCAGGAGTCGACCTGGTCCACGCTCCAGTGAACGTGGGCCCCTTGGTGCGGACCTGCCCTCTGGTGGTGACCGTGCACGACGTGAGCTTTCGCCTGTACCCAGAGACTTTCCGGCCGGCGCAGCGCCTGTACCAGTCGGCCATGGCGCGCTGGACTGCCCGCCACGCCGACCGCGTCATCGCCGTGTCGGAGAGCACCCGCTCCGATGTGCTGCGCCATTTTGGCGTCGCCCCAGAGCGTGTGGTGGTGGTACACAACGGTGTCGACGATATCTTCCATCGCTACCCAGACCATGCGATCGAGGCGTTCCGGCGCGAGAAGGGCTTGCCCGAGCGCTTTCTGCTCTGCGTTGCGACCCTCGAACCGCGTAAGAACATCGTGCGCCTGCTCGAGGCGCTGGCCCGTGTGCCCGATGCGCCGCCCCTTGTCATCTGTGGGGGCAAGGGGTGGTACTACCACACGATCTTTGCTGCTATCGAGCGGCTTGGCCTGAGCGGACGCGTGTACCTGCCCGGCTACATCCCAGCCGCCGAGCTGCCGCTCTGGTACAATGCGGCGAGTTGGTTCATCTACCCCTCGCTCTATGAGGGTTTCGGCCTGCCGGCGCTGCAGGCTCTGGCCTGTGGCACACCGTCGATCGTTTCCCGCGCCTCGGCGTTGCCCGAGGTCGTCGGCGATGCAGCGGTCTTGGTCGACCCGCTCGACGTGGAAGCGATGGCCGGCACTCTGGCCCAGGTGCTGGCCGACCCTGCCCTGGCTGGCGTGCTGTGCCAGAAGGGCGTGGAGCGGGCCCGGCGCTTCTCGTGGACGCGCACCGCCGAGGAGACAGCCGCAATCTATCGCGCCGTACTGGCCGGAGGGAGAGGCCATGCCTAAGACCTCGGCACGCACCTGGCCGGCCGCCAAGTTCGTCCTCGATGCCGTGCTGATCAACGTGGCGTTCCTGGCGGCCTACTGGTGGCGCTACAATCTGCAGTGGTTCAAAGAGGTCGAGCCATCCTATCGGGTGCCCTTCAGCGTCTACCTGCCTATGGCGTTGGTGTTGACGGCGATCCTCCTGTTCTTCTACTGGCTCGATGGCATGTATGTGGAGCGCCGTGGGCGCTCGTGGTTCGACGAGTTCTACAGCGTCTTCCGGGGCACCTTCACTGGCATCGCGGCGGTCATCTTTTTCATCTTCTTGACTGCCACTCCCTACTACTCGCGCCTGATCTTCTTCTATGCCGGGGTGTGGACGCTCATCCTGCTGGGCCTCAGCCGGGCTGTCGAGCGCATCGTGCAGAACCAGTTGCGGCGACGGGGCATCGGCGTGGTGCGCGTGCTGATTGTGGGGGCCGGCGAGGTGGGGCGCACGGTGATGCGCAACTTGGTGGCACGGCCCGACTATGGCTACCACGTGGTGGGCTTTGTCGATGACAGCCCCGAGCGGGGCTCCACCGATATCGGCCGTTTCCGCGCCCTGGGCAGCACCGACCGCATCCCGGCGCTCGTGGATGAGTACGCCGTGGATGAGGTGATCATCGCCCTGCCCTGGATGGCCCACCGCAAAATCCTCACCATCATGGGCCAGTGCGAGCGGCAGGGCGTGCGGGCCAAGGTTGTGCCTGACCTCTTCCAGCTGAGCCTGAGCCAGGTGGAGATGAACGACCTCAGCGGCATCCCGCTGATCGGCGTGCGCGAGCCTTCCATCCGCGGGCGCAACCTGGCCATCAAGCGCGCCATCGATGTGGCCGTGAGCAGTGTGGCGCTGGTGCTGCTATCGCCTCTGCTGGGGCTGAGCGCGCTGCTCATCCGCCTCGACTCGCCGGGGCCGGCCATCTTTCGCCAGACGCGAGTGGGCCGCGGCGGCCGCCTCTTTACCCTCTACAAGTTCCGCACCATGTACGAGGGTGCCGACCTGGCGGTGGCCGAGCTGGCCGAGCACAATGAGGCCTCGGGGCCGCTCTTCAAGATGCGCGACGACCCACGTCGCACCCGTGTGGGCAAGTGGCTGCGCAAAACGAGCATCGACGAGCTGCCCCAGTTCTGGAACGTGCTCAAGGGCGACATGAGCATCGTCGGCCCCAGGCCAGCCCTGCCCAGCGAGGTGGAGCAATACCAGCCCTGGCACCGGCGCCGGCTGGAGGCAGCGCCGGGCATCACTGGCCTCTGGCAGGTGAGCGGACGCAGCGAGGTCAGCTTTGACGAGATGGTGCTGCTCGACCTCTACTATATCGAGAACTGGACGCTGTTCTTGGACCTGAAGATCATGCTGCAGACCATCCCGACCGTCCTCACAGGCCGCGGGGCGTATTAGCGGCGGGTGGAACCTTTCGGCCAGATCAGCGTCTTCTTCGTTAGGGGTACAGATCACGCCCCTGGCGCATCTGCGGGCGACCCGCAGCTGAATGAAGGGAACGACGGGGACAATGGATTGGCAGCTCTCTTCCTCTGCAAAACTGGAGATGGTGCAGTTCCTGCGCCGCCTGGTGCAGACGCCGAGCGTCTCGACCCACGAGGGACCGGTCGCCGAACTGATCGCGGCCGAGATGCGGCGCCTGGGCCTGCCTGAGGTGCGCATCGACCCCATGGGCAATGTCATTGCCCGGCTCGGGCCCGGCGGCGGGCCGACGCTGCTCTTCGATGCCCATATGGATACGGTGGACGCTGGCGACCCCTCCACCTGGCGCCACGACCCCTTTGCGGCCGTCATCGAGAACGACATCCTCTACGGCCGTGGCGCAGCCGACATGAAGGGCGCCATCGCGGCCATGGTCTATGGCGCCAAGGCCCTGCTCGACGCCGGCCTGCCACGGCGGGGCAGCCTGGTGCTGGCCATGGTCGTGCAGGAAGAGCCCTGCGAGGGGATGGCCATCCGCGAGGTGATCGAAGAGCAGGGCATCCATCCCGATTACTGCATCCTGGGCGAGCCAAGCAACCTGACTCTGGCACGCGGCCACCGGGGGCGGCTCGAGGCCGCGGTCACGGTGCGCGGGGTTTCGAGTCACGCTTCGGTGCCCGATGCCGGCCAGAACGCCATCTATGCGGCGGCACGGGTGATCGTGGGCATTGAGCTCCTGGCCCAGCAGCTCAACCACGACTCCTTCCTCGGCCGGGGATCGGTGGCGGTCACCCACATCGAGAGCATGGCCGAGAGCCGCAACGCCGTGCCCCATCGCTGCACTCTGTACGTCGACCGGCGACTGACCTCGGACGAGACGGAGGTCAAGGCTCTCACCGAGCTGCGGCGCATCATCGGCCGCGAGGGGGTGGCCGCGGAGGTGGCAGTGACCGAGTACCAGGGCACCAGCTACACCGGCTATCCCTGTCGGCTCCGCCAGTACTTCCCACCTTGGGTGCTGCCCGAGGGGCATCCCTTCATCGCCCGGGTCAGCCAGGCGCTGGAGGGTGTGCTCGGTGCGCGGCCGCGCCTCACCTCGTGGGGCTTTTCCACCGACGGCGTGTATACAGCCGGCGTAGCTGGCATCCCTACCCTGGGCTTTGGGCCTGGCGACGAGCGCTATCCACACACCTCCGAAGAGCAGATCCGCCTGGCCGATGTGGTCACGGCCGCCCGCGGCTATGCGGCCATCGCGGCAGAGTTGCTCGGTTAGCGGATGAGGATGGCCTGACACCAGCGCGGTACTTGGCGTGGCCCACACCCGGCAACAGCCGGCAACCCTGCTCTGCGCCTGCTCGGCCCTAACCCGCAAAAGATTCTGCCCCGGTCACGGGCGAGGCGTGCTGCCCGGATGTGGGCCACTCCGAGATGGGCAAGTGCAGTTGTAGTACTGGGATCGCTGGCCATAGGCCATGCGCCGCCCGCTACCAGCGCTCCCAGTGCACCTTCTCCGCCTCGTACTGGGTGCGGGGCTCCTTCATCTCGGCCGGGTGGCCGATGGCGATCAGGCACAGGGGGCTATAGTGCGGGGGAATGCCCAGCACCTCGCGCACGGCGCGTTCGCGGTCGGCCCGCGGGTGCACCCCCAGCCAGACGGAGCCCAGCCCCATCTCCGCCGCACAGACCAGGATGTTCTCGGTGGCTGCTGAGCAATCCTGCACCCAGTAGTCGTTCTCGGGGTCACCACATACGGCGATACACAGCGGCGCCTGGAAGAGCATCTTTCCGTAGGGGTGGCGCTCGGCCAGGGCGTCGAGGGTCGGCCGCTCGGTGACCACCACAAAGTGCCAAGGGCGCCGGTTGTTGGCCGAGGGCGCGGCCATGGCCGCTTCCAGCAGGTGTCGGACCTCGGCCTCGCTGACGGGCTCGTCGGTATACTGGCGGATGCTGCGCCGGGCCAGCATGGCCTGGAATGCAGAACCTTCCATCGCTGCCTCCTTCTTGGGTCGTGGCATTGTTTCTCTCAAGGATAAAAAGATGCGCGCCCCTGTCAAGGATGGTGGCGGGCTGGAGTGTATGCCAGGAGTGTGGGTGATTGGGGTGAGGGCCGGGCCGCTCGCTCCGCTGTCGTCGGGGCCAAACTCTCAGGTGAAGGCCCCTGTCTGGCTGATGCGGAGCAATGCACTTGGCCGCCGTGGGCCCTGACTGGCCTGCCGCTCCCGCCCTCCCAGGATGTGCCTGACGGGCGACCGGATGTGTGGTGGGTGGCGACATGCAATGCGCCATGCACGTGCGCCGCCTACCGTTGGTATGCGTGCTCCTGCACGCTGCCGCTGGGCTGGCGGCGTGGGCCTGCTACGAGGGCTGCCCTGCTGCTAGTTCGAACGTCAGCCGCCGGTACTCCTCTTCGCTCATCTCGCCCCGGGCGTAGCGGACGCGCAGGATGCGCAGTGCTTCCTGTTCCTCACGCACCGCAAGCACGTCGTCGTGGGCGAGGTGCACCTCTAGCTCGGCTGCGGCTGCTTCCACCGCCAGGAAGGCCAGGTTGGCGATGATGATGCCCAGCACGATGGCAGCCACCACCGGGATGGCCTGGGCAGCGACGATGATGATCATGGCTGCACCTCCTCCGTCGCTCGCGGGTGGCCAGCAAGAGGCATGCCAGAGGATGTTTTTAAGGTTCAAAGGCATGATACACTTGAAAATTCAACTCACAGGGTATTGACACTGTTCGTTTTGTGCGCTATAATGGCTCTCGACAAGATGAGCACAATCTCTTTAGAGTCAGCGTGTGCTGGCGCCCCTTGTGCTCGCGACTCGGGGGCACACTTGTGGGCCTCCGGTCTCCTCTCGAAACGCTCTTCTTTTTTGGCTGAGTGAGCTCAGCCAGCGGGCCGCTCGGAGGCTTTTGCCTCCTGCATTCGTCGTATCTCGAACCTGAGGCCCGCGCTCCTGGTGGTTGGTCGCTTTCGTACACCCATCGTCTCAAATGGCATAAGCGTTCGTCGTGTACGGGGCGCACCCTGTGCTCCCTCACCATACGACTCGCGCGAGGTATCCAGGAGGAGTCTACGGTGTATCGCAAAGCCATCCAGTTCCTGGCGGTCACCCTGGTCCTCTCGGTCCTGACCATCAGCTGCGAGTTAACCGTGCTGGCCTCGGTTCGCGCGCCCGCGCACCCGTTATTACAGGCCGCCGGCGCTTTTGCCGGGGCGCCGGCCGCCTCCCACCGCGCGGCGAACCCCCTCGCCGCTGCGGGCGACGGCCCCTCTCCTCTGGTCAGCTGCAAGGCCGTGGCAGAGTGGGCCGCTCCGGCAGGCGCAGCGCTTGCCCAACCGGTGCCTCGGCCCAAGATAAGCTTGGGCCAGGTCACCATCCTCGGGCAGGCGCTCGCACGGGCCAAGTACGCCAATCGTACTGCCCCTACCGGCTTCGAGTCGGCCCTGAGTGGAGTCGAGCTCCCCGCGCGGGGCGAGGCTCCGACCCTCCTGCTCGCAGCCCTGATGCTCGTGGCGGTGGCGATGGTGGCCAGGCGTGCAGGCCCGGTGACTGCAGAGGAGGCGCCCTCCGTACGCGGCGCTCCCCGCTGCGCCTGGAGCCGCCAACCGACTGCCCAACCGATACCCCGCTGGCCCCGGTTCGAGCCGCGCATACTGGGCTTTGCGGACCTCGCGGCAGATTGGGAGCGTGTCCGATTAGTCCCAACGTAACGCCACTCGCCCTCTAGCTCGACCCCATGCCCACG
>Ga0315298_1004742_pt1 | contig 19956 bp, 19 predicted proteins | sample WHS_1_MG_FD_203077 | JGI IMG/M metagenome (GOLD analysis project Ga0315298, IMG submission 203077) | Extremophilic microbial mat communities from Washburn Hot Springs, YNP, Wyoming, USA - WHS_1_MG | ecosystem: Environmental > Aquatic > Thermal springs > Hot (42-90C) | place: USA: Wyoming...
GCCCAGCCTGGGCATGCCAGTGGCAACCCGTAGCCGAGGATATTAATGGTGTTAGTTAAATCACGATGACGGGCGATGAGCGCCGATTGACATTGAGAGCGAATTGGGCCGCCAGCGTTTCCAGCTTCCCCGGGAATCAGGGCAAAAATTCTCAGCCCTTGGCGCCCGGATATTCGACGAATTAACCGGAGGGCGCGGCGGGATCGCGGACAAGCAATATTAGCGGGTCGCGCCGCTCGGTTCGACCGCGAGCGAACTTTGCGGAGGTATTACCTCGAGACGTATGGGTGCGCCGCCAACCAGGCGGACAGCGCCATAATGCGCGGAATACTGGAGGGCGCGGGGTTCGAGGCGGCGGCCTCGCCCGAGGAGTCGGACGTCGTGCTCATCAACACGTGCGGCGTCAAGTCGCCCACCGAGGACAAGATAATCGATAGGCTCGCGGAGCTCTCGCGCAGCGGCAGGCCACTGGTGGTGGCGGGGTGCCTCACCCTGATCAACTGGAGGAGGCTGGTCAGGGCCGCGGACTTCGGGGCCGCGCTCACGCCGCGCAGCGTCCACAGGGTGCTGGAGGCGGTCGAGCTCGCGGCGGCGGATCCGCGCGGCCGCGCGCTCCTCGACTCGGAGGGGCCGCCGGAGAAGCCCGACCTCTCGATCCCCGAGGGCCTCGTGGGGACCGTGGAGATAGAGGACGGCTGCACCTTCTCCTGCAGCTTCTGCGCCACGAAGCTCTCGAGGGGCACGACGCACAGCTACGGCGCGCGCTCGATAGTGGAGGCCGTGCGCCGCATGGTGCGCGCGGGCGCCAGGGAGATACGCCTGACCGGCCAGGACGTCGCGTCCTACAGGGACGGGGCCGGAGGGGCGGAGCTGGATCTCGTGGGGCTCGTGGAGCTGATAGACTCGGAGGTCGAGGGCGACTACCGCCTGAGGATAGGCATGATGACCCCGGTGCTCGCCTGGAGGCTGTCGGGGAGGCTGCCCGAGCTCTACGGGCGGGCCAGGGTCTACAAGTTCGCCCACATACCGGTGCAGAGCGGGAGCGACCGCGTCCTGCGCCTGATGAGGAGGGGGCACGGGGCGGACCTCTTCCTCGAGCTGGTGCGCCGCCTCAGGTCGCGCGTGCCGATGCTCACGCTGGAGACCGACGTGATAGTCGGGCACCCGGGCGAGGACGAGGATGACTTCAGGATGACGCTGGACCTCCTCCGCGCGACGGAGCCCGACGTCGTGAACCTGTCCAAGTACAGCAACAGGCCGGGCACCGAGGCGAGCAGGATGGAGCAGCTGCCCAGCCAGGTGGTGGCGGAGAGGAGCCGCGAGGCCCACCGCGAGGTCATGCGCATGATGGAGAAGCGCAACTCCAGGTGGATGGGGTGGAGGGGCAGGGCCCTAGTCCTGGAGAGGGGAACCAGGCCCGGGACGATGATCGCGAGGAACGACTGGTACAAGCCGATAGTGATCGGGGGCGGCGCGCGCCTGCTGGGCAGGTGGATCGACGTCTCGGTGGACGGCTACACGCCGGTGCACTTAAATGGCATAGTACTCTCGGAGGACGTCAGCGACCGTGAGCGGATCGAGGACGGCGTTTCTGGCCAGGCTGGCGCTCCCCGACGCGCGCGGGCGGTGGATCGAGGACGCGGCCATACTGGTGGAGGACGGCAGGGTGCTGGAAGTGGGGCGCAGGGAGGACGTGGACCTCTCGGGGTTCGACCGCGTGGACCTGGGCAGGGTCGCCGTCCTGCCGGGGTTCGTGAACGGCCACACGCACGCGGCGATGTCGCTCCTCAGGGGCTTCGGGGACGGGCTCCCCCTCCACGCGTGGCTGGAGCGCGTGTGGAGCGTAGAGGCGGAGATGGACCAGGAGTCGATATACTTGGGAAGCCTGGTGGGCGTCGCGGAGCAGCTGGCCTCCGGAATCACCTCGTTCGTTGACTTCTACAACGTGGAGCCGATGCTCAGGGTCCTGCGCGAGGTCCCCGCGAGGGCGGTCCTGACCCTCGCCTTCATGGACAGGGTCGAGTACATGGAGGAGGAGAGCTGGAGGCGCGCGCGGAGCGTGGGGGACTACCTGTCCATGGTCAGGGAGGAGTCCGGGGGCCGGGTGGAGCTGGCCCTCGGGCCGCACGCGCCCTACAGCTGCAGCGAGGAGATGCTCAGGACCATAGCGGAGCTCTCGCGCAGGCACGGGCTGCGCGTGCACACGCACCTGTCGGAGACGAGGGAGGACGTGGAGAGGGTGCTGGGCGAGCGCGGCCGGACGCCGGTCGCCTACCTGGATGGGCTGGGATTGGTGGGCGGCAGGCTCATAGCGGCGCACGGCGTCCACCTGACGGCCGAGGAGATGAGGACCCTCGGCTCGAGGGGCGCGAGCGTCATACATTGTCCCAGGTCGAACTCCAGGCTCGGCGTGGGGGTGGCCAAGGTGGACGAGATGCTCAGGGCCGGCGTGAACGTGGGGCTTGGGACCGACGGCCAGGCGAGCAGCGACTCCCTGGACATGTTCGAGGAGATGAGGCTCATGGTCTACCTCCAGAGGGCCAGGGCCGGCGACCCGTCGGTCATATCCGCCCGCGCGGCGCTGGAGGCCGCGACCGTCGGATCCGCCCGCGCGGCCGGGCTGGACGACGTCGGGACGCTCTCCCCGGGCCGCAGGGCGGACTTCGTCGTCCTCGACCTGAGCTCGATCGAGCTCAGGCCGGCATGGGATCTGACGACGAACGTGGTCATGGCCGCTGGGCGCGCTGAGGTGCGGAGCGTGTACCTCGCGGGGAATCGGGTCGTGGAGGGGGGGCGCCCGCTCATCAGGGGGCTCGAGGAGGCCGCGGACGCGCTCGAGGCGTTCCGCGCGAGGTTCGCCGCATCGGGCGGTCGATAGCGCCAGGACTCCAGGTAGCGCCTCTGCTCCTCCGTGAGCGAATCTATCTCTATGCCCTCTATCGCGAGCTTCGTCCTCACGACCTTCTCGTCCAGCTCCCGGGGCAGCGGGTGAACGCGGCTCTCAAGCCTCCCGCGGTTCCTCGCCAAGTGCACGACCGCGAGGAGCTGCGTGGCGAAGCTCATGTCCATCACCTCTATGGGATGCCCGTCCGCCGCCACCAGGTTCACGAGCCTCCCCTCGCCGAGGAGGTAGAGGCGGCGGCCGTCGCCCATCCTGAACTCCCTGACGTTGGGCCTGACCTCCTCCTCCGATGCGGCCATCGACCTGAGGGCCCTGACGTCCACCTCCACGTCGAAGTGGCCCGCGTTGGCCAGGATGGCTCCGTCCTTCATGACGCGGAAGTGCTCGGCCGTCAGCACCCTCACGTTGCCCGTGCACGTGATGAATATGTCGCCGACCCTGGCGGCGGCCATGGACCCGAGGACCTCGTAGCCGTCCATGTACGCCTCGAGCGCCTTGAAGGGATCCACCTCGACCACCGAGACGCGCGCCCCCATGCCGCGGAACCTCTCCGCCACGCCCTTGCCGACCCAGCCGTATCCGATCACGACGACGCGCTTCCCGCCCACCTGCATGTTGGTGGCCCTCATGACGCCGTCCAGGACGCTCTGCCCGCTCCCGAAGCGGTTGTCGTACAGGTGCTTGCTCATGGCGTCGTTGACGGCTATCACCGGGAAGCGCAGGACGCCCTCCCTCTCCATTGCGCGGAAGCGCAGGACGCCGGTCGTCGTCTCCTCGGTCGCCCCGATTATCCCGGGCGCGGCGCCGGTCTCGTGCGCCATCACGGAGAGATCCGCGCCGTCATCTACTATCAGCTGGGGCCCGTCGTCCAGGACGCGCCTGTGGTTCCGCAGGTACTCCTCCTCCGTCTCCCCCCTCCAAGCGTAGACGCGGTCGACGGACTCCGCGAGCGCGGCCGCCACGTCGTCCTGCGTGCTCAGGGGGTTCGACGAGGTTATGGAGACGCGCGCTCCAAGCCTCTCCAGGCTGATGGCGAGCGCCGCCGTCTTTGCCTCCAGGTGGAGGCTCATCCCGACGCGCATGCCCTCGAGGGGCCGCTCGGGCTCCAGCTCGCGGACGAGGGCACTCAGGACGCGCATGCGCCCCATGGCCCACTCTATCTTCCTGCGGCCGGCCGCCGCCGATCCGGGCTCCCTGACCTCGCTCACGCGCGCCCCCATGGCGGCGCCTAAAATAATAATGCCTGCGCTGAGCGGCGGCGTGCGGATCGCGATCGTGGGCGTGGGGATCTCGGGCGCCTACCTGGGGGCCAGGCTATCCCACCTCGGAGTCCGCGCGATCGGGCTCGAGGTGCAGGGCGAGGACAACTACCGCTCGCCCTGCGCGTGGGCGACGAGCATCGATGGGATCAGGGGATACCTCCGCACGGTCGACGTGGACATAGAGGAGTACGTCCTGAGGGAGGCCGACGGCGTCTACGTGGACCTCGGGGGCACGCTGCATCGCGTCCCGACGCGCCGCCTCGCGACGTTCGACAAGCCGGCGGTGATCCTCAGGATGGCCAGGGAGTTCGAGGTGAGGCGCCGGGCGCGCGTCAGGGGCGCGAGCTCGATCGACTCGGACGTCGTCGTCGACGCGACCGGCGTGCACAGGGCGGTTATAGGGCCGGCGGAGAGGGGAACCGACCTCGTGCTCCCGGCCTACCAGCTGACGGTGCGCTACAGGGAACCGTGGCTCGACGAGTTCTACGTGAGGCCCTTCCCGCGCTACTCAGGATACCTCTGGCAATTTCCCCTGGGAGGAGGCAGGTTCTTCGTGGGCGCCGGCGACCTGAACCACGATCACCTGCGCCGGCTCTCGGAGTTCCTGGGTGAGCACCCCCCGGACGAAGTGATCTCGAGGGACGGTAGGCCGATAAGGATCTCGCCGCCGGGGATCCTGAGGCCCATGTGGAGGCTCGAGGGGGAGAGGACCATAGTGGCAGTGGGCGAGGCCGCCGGGGCGGTCCTGCCGGTGCTGGGGGAGGGCATCCTGCCCAGCCTGGAGTCCTCCGAGGCCCTGGCCGGCCACCTGGCCTCGGGCGGCTTCAGCGCCGAGTCCTACGAGCGCGAGCTGATCGGGAGGTTCTCCGTCTTCAGGGCCGCCTACAGGTTCGTCAGGAGGAAGCAGGAGGGGACCTGCCGCGCCGCCGACCCCCGGTGCCTGCTGGACGCGGCCAGGCTCGCGGCCTTCTTCTCCTCCGAGAGGGGAAGGACCCTCACGGGCGTCGCGCCGGGGCCCCAGCACATCTCGCTGGCCCTCAGACCCTTCCGAGATCGACCCCAACGCCGGCTTTATAGGTGAGGGGTCGGTCTCCCAGGCGTGCCCGGGCGCAGGGGCCGCGTGGTGCGCCACCTCTACGCGTTCGCGCTCGCCGCGACCATAGGGGGCAGCTCCGCGGCCGCGCTGGTGGAGTCCTTCTGGCGCTTGGAGCGCCCCTTGGGGTCCGTCGGGGCGCTCGCCGCATCGATAGCGATCTCGGTGACGGTGCTCTTCCTGGCGATGCTGCTCTCGTTCAAGCTGACGGAGGAGCTGGTGAACAGGGGCGTGCTGCGACGGGACGGGAACTATTAGATCGAACTTTGGAGAAGCGGGACGGGGCGGACCTCGCTCAGCTGGGCAGGCGGCCCAGCATTAGTATGGCTATGGCTATGCCGTATATGGCAATCGTCTCGCCGAATGCGAGTATCACTATGCTCCACGTGCGGAGCTCGGGCTTCTCCGCCGTCGCCGCGAGGCCAGAGGAACCTATCCTGGCCATGGCTATTCCTGCGCCCACAGCGGCCAGCCCGAAGGCCAGGCCTGCCGCCAGGAGGCCCATGCCCTGCGCAAAGGAGCTCTGCGAGCTCACGGCCGACTGAAGCATCAGGAGGAGCGCATACTCTAGCATCGCGACTGCCTTGGAAACGGGGTCTCTTTAAGCATTATTGCGCGGGGGCTGGCTCCGCCACCTTAAGCCCACCCCCTACCCGAGCGGGTATAGGGCGCGGCCCGCTCAGCCACGGGGGCATCACCAGGTCCCCGCCCTTTAACTTCTCCTCGGCTCGTCCCCGAGCTCCCCGCCGGGAAGGGATGGCCTAACGCCTCATCCCTTCCTTGATGCCTAATTAACCGAGGGCGAGCCCCCGGATGAAGAGGAACTGGGCCTGAGGCCGGGAATTGCTGACAAACAGCGCGGGCAATTGCCAGAAGGGCCCTGACAGCTTGGGATCCGTGAAATAGTTGGTGACGAATCGCGTGGAGGATCCAGGTAAGCCCGCGGACGAGAAGGGCTCAGGCGCCTGAGCTCGCCTGGAGCTCGCGCAGGGCGCGCGAGTACCTCTCGCGTATCTCCTCCAGGCGCTTGGCCACGGACTCGGCCTGGGCCTCCCTCATCCTCCTGATCTCCTCCACGACGCCGCCAAATGAGGACTTCACCTCGTCGCTCATTGCTGGGCGCGCCTCCCCTCGATCACATATTTAAGCTTCTTGAGCCTGACGAACTCCTCCCGCTCGCGCTCCTCGAGTATGGTGGATATGAGCTTGATGTCCCGCTCGTACTTGGGTATTATTATGTACTCGAGCGCGTTTATCAGCCTCTGGGTCCTCTTGAGCTCGGCCGCTATCCTGAAGATCGTGTTCTCCACCTCCGCGGCCTTCAGGATGTCCGCTAGGGACGAGGAGAGCTTGCGGATCGCCTCGTCCAGCTCGGGGCTCGTGTCAACGACGCCGTACCTAGCCGTGGATGCCCCGCCGGTCATCACGAGCACCGGTATCCTGACGTCCATCACCCTCTTCACGCGGACTTCCACGTCAAGCCTGCCCCTAGTAGATCCCGCTATGCTGTCCAGCTTTGTCGCGCCCATGTCAGCGTAGGCCGCCAGCAGGTGCTCGTACGCGCCCAGCAGGTCCTCGGACAGCTTGCGCCTTATGCTCTTGGCCTTCTCCACGTTCTCGGTGAGCTCGCGCAGCAGGACCTCCTTCTTGTCCTCCAGTATCTTGCGTATGCGCTTGGAGACCGCGACGTTCCTCTTCAGGCCTATCAGCTGCAGCTTTGTGGGCTGCACCCTCTGCAGGTGGCTCATCCGCCCTCACGCCTGCCCCTGTAATACTTCTCTATGTTGGCGCGCTTAACCTTGGTCAGCTCGCCCTCCGGCAGTATCGAGAGGACCTCCCACGCGAGGTCCAGCGTCCTCTCTATGCTCCTGTTCTCGTTGTAGGACTGGCTCAGGAACGTGCGCTCGAATGCGTCGCCGAACTCCAGGTACTTCAGGTCGACCTCCGAGAGCCCTCCCCTCCCGATTATCTCCGCGAGGGTCCTCAGGTCCACCGCCCTGGAGTATGCGTCGTAGAGCTGGTTGCTCACCTCCTGGTGGTCCGCCCTGGTCTTGCCCTCCCCTATGCCGTCCTTCATGAGCCTGCTCAGGCTCATCAGGACCCCGACCGGCGGGTAGATCCCCTTCCTGTGGAGCTCCCTGCTGAGGACTATCTGGCCCTCCGTTATGTACCCGCTCAGGTCGGGTATCGGATGGGTTATGTCGTCGCTGGGCATCGTGAGTATCGGCAGCTGGGTTATGGAGCCCTTCTTCCCCTTTATCCTCCCGGCCCTCTCGTATATGGTCGCCAGGTCCGTGTAGAGATAGCCGGGGTAACCCTTCCTCCCGGGGACCTCCTCCCTGGCCGCGCTTATCTCCCTGAGCGCCTCGGCGTAGTTCGTCATGTCGGTCAGTATGACGAGGACGTGCATGTCGAGCTCGAACGCCAGGTACTCGGCCACAGTGAGCGCCACCCTGGGGGTCATTATCCTCTCCATGGCCGGATTGTCCGCGAGGTTCAGGAAGAGCACGCTGCGCTTCAGGGCGCCCGACTCCTCCAGGGACCTGCGTAAGAACTCGGCCTCGTCGTGCTGGACCCCTATGGCGGCGAAGACCACAGCGAACTCCTCCCCGCCCCTGACCGTGGCCTGCCTGGCTATCTGGGCGGCGAGCATGTTGTGGGGGAGCCCGGACCCGGAGAATATGGGGAGCTTCTGCCCCCTGACCAGCGTCAGCATGCCGTCTATGACGGAGATGCCGGTCTGTATGAAGTCCTCCGGATAGTCCCTGCTGGCGGGATTTATCGGGGACCCGTTCACGTCGAGCCTGCTCTCGCCCACCGGGGCCGGCAGGCCGTCGAGGGGCCTCCCGAGCCCGTCGAATACGCGCCCCAGGACGTCGGGCGAAACGGGCATTTCCAGGACCTTGCCCAGGAACCTGGCCCTCAGGCCGCGCGTGGAGAGGCCCGTGGTGCCCTCGAACACCTGGACGACCGCCATCCCGAGCCCCGTCTCCAGGACCCTGCCCAGCCTCCTCTCGCCGCTCTGGAGCTCTATCTCCACGAGCTCGTCGTAGGCCGCCCTGTCGACGCCCTCCACGACCATCAGTGGGCCCCTGATCTCCCTGATGCTGCTGTACTCGACCCCGCCCCAGCTAGACAACCTCCTTCACCACCCCCGAGAGCAGCGCGTCGAACTCGGCGTGGAGCTGCTTCCTCACCTCCTCCAGCCTCTCCAGCTGGTCCTCGGGGACCTCGTACCTCAGCCTGGGCAGGAGGGACGCCACCTTCGTGGCGCGCACGTCCTCGATCCTGGCGCCCTTGTCCAGGGCGTCCAGCGCCCTGTTGTAGAACTCGACGAAGAGCCTGAGGAGGGCGACCTGCTTCCTGGGGCTGGCGTAGCTGTCGACCGGGTCGTAGGCGTTCTGCTGGAGGAATCCGAGCTTCAGGAGCCTCGCGACGTCCAGGACCAGCTTCTCCTCGTCCGGCAGGGCCTCCGGGCCCAGGAGCCTAACTATGTCCTTCAGGGCGTCCTCCCTCTGGAGGACCTCGTAGGCCCTGTCGCGGAGGTACCTCCAGTCCTTGTCCACGTTCCCCTCCCACCATCCCTGGACGGAGTCCAGGTAGCCCGAGTAGCTCAGCATCCAGTTTATCGCCGGGTAGTGCCTGGAGTAAGCCAGCCCGGTGTCGAGGGCCCAGAAGACCCTGACGAACCTGAGCGTGTGCGTGGTCACGGGCTCCGTGAAGTCCGCTCCGGGCGGCGAGACGGCGCCGGCGATCGTCACGGACCCCGTCCTCTCGGGCCTCCCCAGCACCTCCACGCGGCCCGCCCTCTCGTAGAACTCGGCGAGCCTGGAGGCCAGGTAGGGCGGGAATCCCTCCTCGGCAGGCATCTCCTCGAGCCTGCCGCTTATCTCCCTCAGGGCCTCGGCCCACCTGCTCGTGGAGTCCGCCACCATGAGGACGTCGTACCCCATGTCCCTGTAGTACTCCGCTATGGTGACCCCCGTGTATATGCTGGCCTCCCTAGCGGCCACCGGCATGTTGCTCGTGTTCGCTATCAGGACGGTCCTCTCCATCAGCGGCCTCCCGGAGTAGGGATCCTTCAGCTCCGGGAACTTGACCAGGACCTCCGTCATCTCGTTCCCCCTCTCGCCGCAGCCCACGTGGACGACCACCTTGGCGTCCGCCCAGGAGGAGAGCTGGTGGAGGGTCACCGTCTTGCCCGTCCCGAAGCCGCCGGGTATCGCGGCGGTTCCCCCCTTGGCGAGGGGGAAGAATGTGTCGAGCACGCGCTGGCCGGTCAGCAGCGGGACCGTGGGCGGCAGCCTCGATCTGTAGGGCCTCTTCTGCCTCACCGGCCAGTAGTGGTAGAGCCTGAGCTCCTCCCTCCCCCTCGGGCCCTCGACCGTCACTACGGGGTGCTCGAGGTCGTAGTCGCCCTCGGGCTCCGCCTGGACGACCCTGGACCTCGGGAGGTCGGGGGGGCTGAGGACGCGGTGCTCGAGTATGGGGGTCTCCTGGATCATCCCGAGCACGGACCCGCCCTCGACATCATCGCCCGGCTTCACGGCGGGCACGTAGTGCCACTTCTTGCCCATCGGCAGGCTGGGGACGGAGACCCCCCTCTTCACGAAGGGCCCGACCATGTCCGCTATCAGGTTGAGCGGCCTCTGGAGGCCGTCGAATATGCTGCCTATCAGCCCGGGCCCCAGCGCGGCGGATAGCGGGCGGCCCGTCCCCTCGACGGGCTCCCCCGGCCTCAGGTTGCTGGTCGACTCGTACACCTGGATGAACGCCGTGTCCCCCTGGAGCTTTATCACCTCGCCTATCAGCCTGTCCTCGCCCACGCTCACTACCTCGTACATGCGGGCGCCCGACATGCCGTCCGCCTTGACGGCGGGGCCACTCACCCAGATCACCCTGCCCTTGGGAGGCGCGCTACTCATCCAGACCCCTCACCTCCTCAGCTCCCCGAGGATCGCCGCCTTAATGTTTTCGCGCGACCGCTCTAGCCTGGCCTCAAACGTGTTGTCGTAGGAGACCCTCCCGTCCGCGCTAGAGACGACGACGCCCCCTATTGAGTCCACCGCCTCCTCCGAGAGCGCCATGGAGATCCCCTTGAAGCGCTTGGTCCTCGAGAGCCTGGATATCGCCCTCTTGGCTACGGCCACGTCGGGCTTGGCGGGCCTGACGACCAGCTCCGCGGAGCCGACGGCCGCGGCCGCCTCTTCCAGGAGCAGCTCGATTATCCTCTCGTAATTTGAGTCGCGCGGCATCGACGATATGCGCTCCATGGCGGACTTCATGACGCGCTCGGACTCCTCGTCGAGCAACCTCAGCATCTCGGCCCTCGCCCTTATCTCGGCCATCCCCAGGATCCTGGAGCGCACGCCCTCGGCCCTCGCCGAGTACTCGCGCTCCAGCTCGTCCAGCTCCCGGCGCGCGGCCTCCTTGGTCCTGAGCACCCTCTCGATCGCCTCCGACTCGAGCGACCCCAGCATCTCCTCGAGCTTCCTCCTCTCCAGCTCTATGGCGTCGTCGACGACCGTCCTCCCGGCGCCCGAGCTCAAGAGCTCATCATCCCCCTAACCATCTCCATGTAGTCAAGCTCCCTCGGCTCGCCGCCGGGGGAGGGGAGCTCGTAGATGAGCGGCACGGCGTACTTCCCCTTGATCACCGCCAGTTCCTGGGCCACCTCGGACGCGAAGTCGTCGCTTAGGAGGATCAGCCCGACGCTCCCGTCCTCGATCAGGCGGCGCAGCGCCTCCAGCATCTCGCGTGGCCCGGAGACCTCCACGCCCTCGGCGCCGAGGAGCCTGAAGGCGTTGACGAAGATCTTGCTGCCCACTGCGACGACCCTCAAACAGCGAACCATCCAGGGACCCCTTATAAAAAAGTTAAATCCCGAGCCGCTGAGCGCCAGCGGCGTGCCCGTCGAGCGCAGCCAGCGCGTGGTGCTGGCGGCGAGCAAGGAGGAGGTCACGCAGCTCATATCCGACCTGATGTCGTTCGAGTACTTCCACTTCGCGGAGGGGGAGCGGGAATTCCTGGAGTACGAGCTGGCGCAGAGGGTCGACGAGCTCTACTCCCGGCTCCTCTCGCTGGCGGAGAGGCTCCACCTCAAGAGGGACGTCGGTGTGATGGACGCGTTCCGCGAGGGCTACCCGCCCGGCAGGAGGCGCGTGATCGAGGCTGCCGACGTGTCCGGGCTCGTCGCGGAGCTCGAGGAGCGCGAGCGGGAGGAGACTGGGGAGCTCAGGGCGCTCCTCGAGCGCCTCGACCAGGCGAGCAAGCGCGCGGAGTCGCTCGAGAGGCTGAGGTCGACCCTCAGCGCGTTCTCCAAGCTGAGGGTCGACCTCAGGTCGCTGCAGAGGATCCGTAGGTTCTACGTGGAGCTGTTCGTTGCCGACGGAGGCGACCTGAGGGAGATCGCCGAGAGCCTGGGCGATAGGGGCGCGGTGATCAGCGAGCCGCTGGAGGCGGGGCGCGCTCTCTGCGCGGTGATCGCTCCGAGGGAGAACCGGGACTACGTGGATCGCGTCCTCAGGGCGTTCGAGGTCTCCTACCTCAGGCTGCCGGAGGGCTACCCGAGCTCTCCCAGCGAGGCCTATCGCGCTATATCGGAGGAGCTGGAGGCCGCCAGGAGGGAGATCGGCGAGATCTCCGGGAGGGTGGAGGCGGAGGCCAGGGAGAGGGGGAGGGAGATTGAGGAGCTCCTGGAGGCCGCGGAGCTCGTGAGATCCCAGGTGACGCGCGCGAGGTCCAGCAACCTGAAGCGCTTCGCGATCCTGGAGGGCTACGTGCCGGTCAGCATGATGGGCGAGTTCCGGGAGAGGTTCCAGGGATATCTGGTGGGCGCGGAGGAGCGGACGGGGGAGGAGCCCGGGCTCCTCCGCAACAACAGATACAGCAGGAACTACGAGGAGATAACGCTCCAGCAGGGGCCCCCCTCGGCCAGGGAGGTGGATCCTACCACGATAATATCGTTCGTCTTCCCGACGTTCTTCGGCTTCATGTTCGGCGACCTGGGGCATGGGATATTACTGATGATACTGGGGCTGATCCTCAGGATCAGGGGATACGAGAGCCTGAGGAGGTGGGGCAACATGATAATCTCCTTCGGCGTCGGCGCCGCGATCATGGGCGCCCTCGATGGCGAGGTCTTCGGGCGCGAGCTGTGGAGCATGCCCATAATACCCGCGCACGAAGTAGTCATGGCGAACAGCGCGAGCGCGGTGGATCTCCTGCTGGCGCTCGCGCTGCTCATAGGAGTGGGCCACATACTGTCGGCGTACACGCTGAGCTTCTACCAGGATGCCAGGGGGCGCGGCCTCAGGAAGGCCGCCATCGAGAAGATTCCGGTGTACGCCTTCTACATAGCCGCGCTGTTCTGGGGCTACGCGTTCGTGGAGTCCGGGTACAGCTTCAGCGCCGTCATGGGGAACAAGGTGACTCCCCTCGGCGTGACGACCGGGATCATAAGCAAGGTGACGCTCCCCATAGTGCTGGCGGCGTCCATCGGGATGATAGTCACGAAGGTGCTGGAGAGCAACTATATGGAGGGCATCATAGACTGGTTGGTGAACGTCATAGAGATGATTTCCAATTCGATAAGCTACCTGAGGCTCGCCGTCCTCCTCATGGTCCACATAGCGCTCCTCTACATAATAAACATGTTCTATCCGAGCGGGGTCACCGGGCTCGCGGCGGCCGTGGGCTACACGGGCTGGATCTTGGGCAATCTGGGGGTCGCGGCGCTGGAGGGATTGATGGTCTACATACAGGACATAAGGCTGCACGCCTACGAGTGGTTCATCAGGTTCTACGAGGGCAAGGGGAGGATGTTCCGCCCCCTGTCCATGAGGGGCAAGAGGGTCGTGCTAAGGATCGCCCAGCCGCCGCGCGCCGGCGCTCAGTCGGGCAGCCTGAGCAGCTCGTAGAGCCGGTCCCTCGGCACCCTGTTCTCTATCCCGAAGGCCACCGCGGAGAGGTTCCTGACCTCATTCTCGACGAGGAAGACGAGGGCGACCAGGACCGCGCACTCCATGGGGGCTGTGGCCCACGCGGCGTCGGCCGCGTGGAGCCTGAACAGGGCGATCGACTCCAGTATGGAGTCCACGTCCTCGCCCCTCAGGTGCCGTCCGTAGGGGGTCCTCCTGATCAGCTCGGCGTACGCCGAGGGCGGTGCCGCCTCCGACATGAGCCTCCTCAGGGAATCCGGCTCCAGGTAGAGGCTGCCCCTGGCCAGCAGGAGCCCGGCCGCCTGCGCCGGCTGGAGCCCCACGGAGGCGTGCCGGAGAGCGAGGCCCAGGTTATACTCGTCCACCATCGTGAGCGCGAGCCTGCCGGCGTAGGAGCGCCTGTCCTCATCGCCCTTGAGCACGGCATCGACGATCCCCTCCAGGGTGAACCTGTCTATCGCCAGGTCGAACGCCACGGGGTCCCCCGTGGACTCGTAGAGCTTCAGGCCCTCCTGCGCCACCCCGTAGTACTCGGTGCCCGAGAGGCCCATCACGGCTCCCCCCAGGTCCCTGGAGGCGGCCGCCCTGACGACCATGTCGCGCCTCCCCAGGAGCTCCTCCGCCCTCATGTAGAGGGCTTCGAGCATCTGCTCGTACTGCTGCCCCACCGCCTTCCCCCTGAGCACGGCCTTCACGTCCCAGGAGAGGTAGCGGCTGAAGAGGGCGGCGAGTATTCCCTCACAGGAGTACAGGCGCATCATGCGATAGTGCAGGTCCACCAGGCTGCCCATCAGGACCTTCTCCAGCTGCTTGGCGCTGGCTATCCTCACACCCCCCAGGACAGGCCCGTAGCGCGTGGACCTGAGCCTCTCGGAGAGCTCCTCGACGCTCGTGAAGCCGACCGCCAGCTTGAAGAAGGTCCTGTCCAGCAGGGTTCCCCTGTAGTAATAGGCCTTGGTCATCGCGTAGACGTCATCATCGTACTCGGTGAGCCTGGGCAAGGATCAGTCCTCCCGAGGGAGGAGCATCCCCAGCGCGAGCTCCACCAGCCTCTCGCGCTTAGCCTCGAAGGCCGCCCTGAGATCCTCGAGCTTCTTCCCCTCGCCCCTCAGCATCTCCTCGGCCTCAACGTTCGCGCGCCTCTCAATCTCCCTGAGCCTCTCCTCGCCCCTGGCGCGCGCCGCCTCCAGCAGCCTGACCCTGGCATCGGCCGATAGGCGGTCGGCCTGGCTCAGGAGCTGCCTGCCCCAGGCGCGGACCTCGGCCTCGAGGCCGTCCAGCTCCGCGTCGAGCTTGGAGAACAGCTCGACGGCCCTCTCCACGACGCTAGCCCCGCGCGCCTCCACGTCCGGGGTCGGGGCGCGCGCCGATAAATAGTTGCCGATATAGAGTCCTGATCTCGGCGCAGAGTGGACCTGACCCCCTCCCCGCCCTAGAAGGGCGGGGGTTCCCCGGGGATCCCGGGGCGGGGTCTCGGCGGCTACGCACCCTTGACGGGCGCTACTCCACCGTGGTCCACGAGGAAGGAGAGCGGCCTCTCGAGCGGCGCCGGCATCGAGCCGGCGCCGCGCGCGATAACATTAATTAAAAAGTATTTAAGTAGGGAACGAACGCGCCTTGGCGAAGGGGCTCGGATTCTACATGGGCGCGATAGGATTCGCTCTCGGCGTGCTGGCGTTCCTGGTGGGGCTGGCGCACTTCACGCTGATGATATCTCTGCCGCCGATGTGGCACATTGAGCTGCTCTTCCCGACATGGCTCATGCTCTCGGACGCGGTGCTCGCGGTGGGGGGCATCGGGCTCTCGATAGCCAAGTCGCAGGATCCGGGAAGGGCCAGGACCGGCTATGCGCTGCTCCTGATATATTCGATAATCGCGTTCCCGATCTTCTGGGGATTCGTGATAGGATCGATCCTCTCGTTCGTGGGAGGCATCGTGGGGCGCATCGAGAGCTAGACCCGGGCGCGACGGGGGGATCCCGTGAGCTCCAGGGGGGCCATCGACACGTTGTATCCCAGGAGAGGCCCCTCCGTACGACAGCAGCGCGAACCTCACGGAGCCGATGCGCTCCGCCACGAGCGATGCGGCCGCGCCCAATACGAAGAGGGCCTCAGTCGAATATTATTAGGTAGAGCCGTAGGCGAGAAACGCGATCGCAGCCGCGAGTGCCTGCGGACGAACCCGGAGGCCACGCTGAACGTGATCCCTCCGGAGATGGCTTATGCGGCGTACACACTGGGCGTGGCGAGCGGGAGGGACCGCGATAAGCTCCCGGAACTGGAGATCGAGCTTGGCTCGAGCTCGACGGTGTCCATCCCAGGGCTCGCGGACGTGGTCGCCATCTATGAGGTCAGGATCGCGGGATCCGTGAGGTGGGATCCATGGACCTCGTGCTGCTCAGGGTCTTGGCGGTCCGCGCGAGGGCTGGCGTCGCGGAGGAGGACGGGCTGATCCTCGAGAAGGCCAACGTCGCGCTGCACGGGGCCGGGAACGAGTTCTTCCGCGTGGATCCGAGGCCCCTGATCCCATCCCTGAAGGTCGGAGTTTTACCGATTCCCCCAAACCCCCTAACGCCTATATAATCCGCAACGCGGAAACACGCGCATGAGCGCGGAGCTGCGCAGGGTATATCTATTATTCATAATCCTGGCGTTTGCCCTCGCCGTCGCATACGTCGTAACATACGTCGTGCCGCTGGTGCCGGTCAACTATTACAGGATAACGGCGGCCGCGGCGCTGGCCGTCGTCCTCTACGTGGCACTCAGGATAGTGCTCCTGCTCATCGACCGCTGGCTCCCCGCGATGGGACAGGGCCCCAGGTCGGCGCTCAGGAACCTGATCTCGATCACGTGGTTCGCGAGCATGGGGGTGGCGATCGCGGCGGCCCTGGGCGTCGACGTGAGTTCCGTGATCCTGGGGTCCGCGTTCGCGTCGGTGATCCTGGGCCTCGCAGCCCAGACGGTGCTATCGAACATGATAGCCGGGGTTGCGCTCGCGGTGACCAGGCCCCTCGAGGTGGGGCAGCGCGTGACGATAGTGACGTGGCAATACGGCAAAGTCTTCCCCACGTATCCCCCCAAGTACTTCTCGAACGACTACCTGCTGACCGGCTACACGGGCGTTGTGAAGTCCGTGGGACTCTTCTACACGACGCTCGAGGACGACGAAGGCGCGCTGATCGAGGTCCCGAACAGCGTGCTGATACAGGCCCTGCTGAGGAGATACTCGGGATCCATAGTGACGACCGCGCGCTACTGGGTCCCGGCCGGCGTGGACCCGGATCGCGCGCTGAAGGGCGCGGCGGCCGCGGCCGCCAGGTGCGAGCTGGTCGAGGAGGTGCTGTCGACGAGCATAGACGAGGTAGACCAGACCGGGTACGTGTTGAAGGTGACCGCTAGGTGCCGGGGGAACTCGCAGGGCGCGTGCAGGAGCGAGATCCTGCGGGAGATGCTGCGCGAACTGCCGCGCGGGGCCGGGAATTAGGTCGCGACCAGCTCCGCGATCGCATGTATGAGGCCCGCGTGGGAGAACGCGTGAGGATAGTTCCCCCTCGCCTCACAGGTCCCGGCGTCTATATGCTCCCCGAGCAGGCCCAGGTCGTTCGCGCATGACGCGAGCTTCCTCAGGTATGATTCGGCGCCGCGGCGATCGCCAAGCCTGAGCTTGGCGCGCGCCATCCAGGCTCCCGCCAGCGCGAACGGGTGCCTCGCCGGCCCGAGGAAATCGCGCCTGTATCTGTAGACGAGGCCGTCGTCGACCAGCTCCTCCTCAATCCTCTGCAGCGTCGAAGCGAACATCCGGTCATTCGCCTTCACGAAGCCATAGATGGGCATGACGAGCAGCGACGCGTCGACGTCGTGCGATCCCGGGTAGCTCACGAATGACCCGTCGGCATCGCTCCATGCGTTCTCGAGTATCCACTCCCTGAGGGAGGCGGCCGCGGCCGACCATTTCCCGGCCTCATCGAGTTCCCCGAGGTCCCTGGCCATCTCCGATGCCGCGTGCAGCGCGTACCACATCATGACCTTGCTGTGGGTGTGGTGCCTTTCGATCCCCCTCTCCTCCCATATGCCCGCGTCCGGCCTCGAGTAGTTCCTCATGACGTACCTCGCTATGGACTCCACGGCCCACCAGCGTCCCCTCAGGTACTCGACGTCGCCCGTAGCGCGATAATACGAGTTGAGCGCCGCCATGAACTCCCCCTCGATGTCCAGCTGCAGCTGAAGCGCGGCCGCGTTCCCGCTCCTCACCGGCCTAGAGCACGCGAACCCGGAGAGCCACCCGAGCTCCCTCTCCGGGGGCGGAGGGGATCCGTCCACGGAGAACAGCACGTAGTTGAACGGCTTGCTCGAGGGATCCAGCACGCTGAAGAGGAAGTCCAGCACCTCCCTGGCATCCACGACGAGGCCGGCCGCCACGAGCGCCTCGGCGGCGACGCTCGAATCCCTCACCCAGGCGAACCTGTAGTCCCAGTTCCTCCCCTCACCAACCGACTCGGGCAGCGAGGTCGTCGGCGAGGAGACGAGCGCCCCCGAGGGAGCGTACTTGAGGCCCAGGAGGACCTTGAGGGACGTCGTATACACCCTGCGGGCCCATCCGGGAGGGGTGATCGCGTTCATCCCGAGCTCGGACCGCCAGTAGTTGAGCGTGGACCCGAGGGCCTCGTCCGGCGTCGCGTACACATCGGCCTTCGGGCTGAAGAGTCCGTATCCCCTCTCGGCGGAGTAGAGGACCATCACGTGGCCGGAGCCGGGCTCCAGCCTCCACCTGCCCCTCCCGGCCGCGGCCGGCGGGGATGACCACCTGATCCTGATCTCGAGGGACTGACCCGATGTCGGATCCGCGAAGAGCGCTCCGTCGTCCTTTTGCTCGTACGCGGGATTGATGAGCCCGTAGCCGAACATCGGGTTAGCCGTGAGCTCTATGGGGACCTCGCTCTCGATGAGCCTCATGAGGGCCGGCTCCGACCTGGGCATCACATCCCTCACCTTCACGGTGCCGCCGTCGGCCCTGAGGATCGTCTCGAGCGCCAGCGATCCGCGTATGTAGTGCCTCCCGGCCGGCGCGGCGCCCGCGGCGCGGATCCTGAGGGCGCAGTCCAGGTCCTCGTCGAGGAGGGAGCAAAATATCGGGGGCGAGTCGAACCTCGGGACTGAGAGCCATTCGACGGAGGCATCCCTGGATATGAGGGCGGCTCCGTATCCGTTGGAGAGGAATCCGTGGTCGATGCGCGGCGCGCTGCACGTCAAGGGCGAGTCCCCGAGTACTTTGAGTACGCGTCCTCCAGGATCTCCATGAGCTTCGGCGCGTTCGACCTCAGGCTGCACCTCTGCTCCATCGTGGCCCTCCCGGCCTCGCCGACGTCGGGCCCCGCGGAGAGTGCCCTGCCCAGGGCGGAGGCGAGGGATTCCGGATCGCCCTGTCTGAAGAGGAAGCCGTTCACCCCGTCTATGACGAGCTCCGAGACGCCCGCGCCCCTGCTGACGACCACCGGCTTGCCGAACCTCCAGGCCTCGCACACGGTGAGGCCAAATCCCTCCAGGTTCGACGTCAGCGCGACGGCATCGCTTCTGGCGTAGAGCGCGTACAGCTCATCATCCCCCAGGTATCCGGCGAACTTCACCTTGGAATCGACCCCGAGCTCCCTCGCGAGCGACATTAGGCGCGAGGCCCATTCCCCCGCCTTGCCATGGCCCAGCGCCGAGCTGGTGAAGCTGCCGTCGCCCACTAGCACGAGCTTCGCGTCGACGCCCGCCATCGCCCTCACAGCGACGTCCTGGCTCTTTATCGGGTCCATCCTCCCCACCAGCAGCACCACCCTCTCGTCCGGGCCGACGCCGAGGCGCTCGAGCACGTTCTCCGCCGCGGATTCGGGGCCCGGGCGCAGGGAGTCGGGATCTATGAATGGATACACCTGCTTGACATTCGCGCCCGCGCCCAGGGCTATCAGGCCCTCCAGATCCCTCCTCGTGCTGAGTATCGTGGCGTCAAAACCCTCCATGGACCTCCTCAGGAACTGCGCCATCCTCGGTCCCAAGTGTTCGGGCACGAGCGGTATGTGGTACCAGAGCACGGCGGGGGCGGAGGGGCCTATTATCCCCCCGACCAAGAGCTGCTGGAAATCGTTCACCAAGTAGACATCGGTTCTATCGAACTCGTCCAGCAACAACTTGGCGGACTCCCAGTTGTACATCGTGTAGGAGATGTAGTCGCGGGGATCGAACTCGTACTTCAAGAGCCCGTGGGACTCTCCATATATGCCCTCCTTGAACGACGTGAACCCGGCCAGGTCCCGGGGACTGAGGTCCACGTACCTCACCAATATATCGCCGAACCTGGCGGAGGGCGGATATCCGGGACCCAGGGATACCCATGTCGGCGAGATGCCGAGGAACCTCGAGAGCTGGATCATCATGCGGGAGACGCCGCCGACCGTGGCCTGGTAGTCCCAGGGATCCAGCCTGGAGATGTCCACCGGGAGATCCAGCTCCCCGTACTTCTCCATCATCTGCTGATAGGTGATGTTGAACCTCACGGGAGGGGTCTGGGAATTTATCGTCACCCTAAGCATGCGGACGGGGGACGCGACCACCGCTTAAAAGGGATTCTCGCGCGGACGTCGAGAGGTGGACCGATCGCTCGGAGCGCGTATCGGGAGCCGCGTGATCAGGAGATGGCGCCTTTCAATGCCCTGATGAGGAACTGAGCGGGCTGACGCCCGCCGCGCCCGCTAGGACCTCCGATGCGTCGACTGCCGAT
>Ga0315298_1004744_pt1 | contig 19948 bp, 12 predicted proteins | sample WHS_1_MG_FD_203077 | JGI IMG/M metagenome (GOLD analysis project Ga0315298, IMG submission 203077) | Extremophilic microbial mat communities from Washburn Hot Springs, YNP, Wyoming, USA - WHS_1_MG | ecosystem: Environmental > Aquatic > Thermal springs > Hot (42-90C) | place: USA: Wyoming...
GGGGCGAGGCGGATACCTGGGATGTTGTTGGGGGAGGTCTATGCGTTGCGCGACCTCAAAGTGAACGCGATCGAGTAAGGGGAAAAGCACGAGGTCGGAGCAAGGGGGTAGGGAGATTTCCAGGAATCAGAGATTGAGCAGGCCGAAAGACTGGCGATGGAGTTCGGCGATGGGGGATTATTGTCGTCTGGTGTTGTTAATCGCCTCGCCGGTGTGGTGATTGGGGATAAATCCGGGGTTTCAGTGGCGTTGAACGGGGCTGGAGACGCCTTGCTGGATCAAATCTGAGGTTTCCCATGGTTGTTTGGTGCGGTTGGGGGGTGTTTCGTGCCGGCGGAGCAAATAGAGGGACAGACACGATATGTGGCCCGGCTGATCGGCGTCGGGGGCGACCGCGGCAAATAGAGGGACAGACACGATATCACGATATGTGGCCCCCGGCCCCGTCTGACCCGTTGGAGCGCGTTGTAGCATCTCACACCGAAATATGGGGACAGACACGATATGCGATATGTGGCCCGGCTCGATGCCGGTGAGCTGATCAAGCCGGACGTATCGGGGCGCCGGTCAAGGTTTCATTTGAGCAATGAAGCGAACATTGAGGTTGCGAACGTATCCCGCCCCAAAGACAGGTTTTACCGAGATCTGTTGTTGAATATTGTCGGAAATCACCGGTTCATTGAGTAAAGATTCAATTTGGAATGGACGAACAGCACGCAATCGAGTTGTGTGTAAAACACCGGGACCCGGTGGGGTTCGAGTTCCTCGTGCAGAAGTATCGGCGGGAGGCTTATCGGCATGCTTTTGCACTTCTGGGGAACGCCGAAGACGCTGTGCTCGAGCAGGTCTGGAAAAGCCCTTACAGCAGGTTTGCCAGAAACGCCTCGTTGGTTATGATCATCGCCGGTTACGCCGTGTTGATTGGATATGGGGTGTACGAGGTTCTGACAAGCGGGAAAGAAGAGGTGCCGGCGAAGATGGCCATGGCAGCGATCGTCCTCGGGTTCTTAATATTGCTGGGCCAATTGATCCGCGAACGCGTCAAGACTTACAAAACCGACCCGTACAAGGAGATTGAAAGATGATCGTCACAACCACCGAAACAATAGCCGGCAAAAAAATCGTCCGGACGTTGGGCATGGCAAAGGGCAACACAATCCGCGCACGTCACATCGGGCGTGATATCATGGCTGTGTTGCGCAACATTGTCGGTGGCGAGATAACCGACTACACAAAACTGTTGGCAGAATCTCGCGAACAGGCACTTGACCGGATGAAAGCCGACGCAGCGCGGATGGGCGCCAACGGGATTGTTGGGGTCCGGTTCGCCACGTCGGTGTTGATGGGAGGGGCAGCCGAGCTGCTCGCGTATGGGACCGCAGTTGTGGTCGAGGACATGTAAGATTGCATTTGTCAATTGGGTGCGGTACAGGGGTGGGGCGCGATGAGGATACTTGTGCTGACAAACCTGTACCCGCCGCATGATGCGGGCACCCGGGACTTTCGCTGTCAGGAAACCACCGAAGCGCTCGGTCGGCGGGGACACACCGTTCGAGTGCTAACATCCAACCACGGGGTTGGCACCGGGCAGCGCGATCAGGAGATCGAGCGGCGGCTTTTCCTGGAGGGGACGCATGGCCATCCGCCATTGGTTGGCTTCGCCGAGTTGAGGAACCACGAGCGGCACAACAACAATGTGCTGCGCGAAGTGGCGGCTGAATTCCAGCCGGACGTGATCCATGTGTGGAGTTTGCACGGATTGTCGAAAGCGCTGGTCTATACACTTCAGAGGCTGGCACGACCGACGGTTTATGCGGTTTACGACGATTGGATTGCGAACGGGATCCGGCACGACCCATGGCTCAGATGGTGGAACCGACCGACCGGCCCGATCCTGTCAGGTTTGTGGCGGTTTCTCCTGGAACTGAGCGGAAGGCGCAATCGGATCGACCTTGAAACGCCCACACGAATGATGCCCGGCTATGAAAGGTTGCCCGAGTTGTACGGGAGCGACAAAGACATGGCGGCGGTGCAGCCGAACTCGATCGCTTGTTTCAGGTTTGAGCACATTTACTTTTGCAGTTACTTGTTGAAAGGGCAGACTGAGCGCGCCGGGTTCCAGGTCCAACACGCCGCGGTCATTTATCCATGGGTACGCGCGGAACTTTTTGCCGCATCGCCAAAACCGCAATCGGCACCGTTGAAGAAATTTCTGATTGTGGCGCCTTTGGTTCCTGAGAGCGGAGTGATGACCGCTCTGGAGGCATGGCGGCTGTTACGCGAAATGCGCGTCAACGTTTCGCTGAGCATATACGGCTGGGGACGATCCGATTATATCGCCAAGCTGCGATCATTTGTGGTGGCGAACCAATTGCCGGTCGAGTTTCTCACACTCAGCAGCACCCAGCGAGATTTGGTCGAAATATACCGGCAGCACGACGTTTTCCTGCATACGGCGGAGTGGGACGAGCCGTTTGCGCAAGCGCCGTTCGAGGCAATTGCAGCCGGCCTGCCGGTCGTTTGCAGTCGGGCCGGGGGAATCCACGAACTGCTGAGGCACGGCGAAACCGCGTTCACATACGCTGCAGGAAATGCGGTGGAACTGGCGTCGCGGGTTCAGGAGCTGCAGATTCAGCCCGCGCTGCGCCGCCAAGTGGTCGAGAATGCCCAACAATTGTTGTTCAGCGAGCTGAGCGAATCGGCGGTAATTGACAGGGTCGAGCAATACCTCGAGTTGGCTCGGCAGCCAGCAACTGCATCGGCGGAATAGGCATTCGGATTCACGCCGCTTACTTCTTCTGCATGAGAGCCAAGGCCCACGGCGCAGCATTGCGCAAGCCCTGCAATCGTTCTTCGCCGGGGTGATCAACACACTCGAGGATCGCGGTGCCGCGCACCACGGAGTTTCGGTGGCGTGTCAACGCGGCGATTTCATCCCATGTTACCTTTTGCCGCATCAGCGCAAGCGCGGCTTCTTTGTACAACGTCGGGGTTGGGGATGATGGTTTTCCCGGTTCGGCATCGACGCAGTGTTTGAGGAACCTCTTTGCCTGCGCGCACTTGATGTCGCTGAGAGCTTGCATGGCTGACAGAGCAAGCCGGTGTCGGCCCGCCGCATCGGCCATGGCGGTCACAGGGTTCTCGGCGGGCGAGCCGGCAGCGAGCTGGCGCTGGCACGCTTGGATCAGGCAACGGGCTGAGGACGTTGCCTGCACTTTGCCAAGGGCGCGTGCGGCGGCGGCTCCGTCAAGCGCAGTGTAGCAGGGATTGGTATGCCAACTCGGGAAGCGAACAAGCCGCTCGAGACGGGCGATTGCTGAATCTGATCGCAAGCCACGTATGGCGATTTGCTGCGCGGCCCATGCGCGCTGGATTGTTCTGCGGGCCAACTCATCAGAATTGGAACCAAGATGTTCAACTTGGTGACCTTCGCGAGCGCGGGGCGAGAACTCGATTAGCCTGAGCAAATCCTGCGGTCGCGATTCAGCAAAACTTTCATGCAACTCTCGCACCAGAGTCATTGGGACAAAACCGTCCGATTGCGTCAGTTTTGACTGGGACGCAGGCCTTGCGGTGAGTCGGAAAACCTTGGAAAACGGCATGGGCGAGTAAAGTTTCCTGCCGAGGACCATTGCAGCGACACGTGGATCGTCAACGAGTATCATGTCCCCCGCTTGATCAAGTGCTCGTCCGACAGCGGTCGGATCGACGTCGTGGCGCCATTCGTACAATCCAGGGGTTTTATACCGGAGCAGACGTAATTTCGGGTGTTGGCGGAGTTTGGCTGCGTTTGTTTCGTTGATGTAAACGACGTGGTCCCATGCGTCTGTGGCGTCGAGCAGGCGAGCAACATCGTCCTCTATTCCGGGCACCTTCAGGTCCAAATGAAGCAGCATGATTCTTTCACGCGCCAGATCAAGGAGCGCCGCGAAAGTCGGGATGAGGCCAGCCTGTGCTCGTCCGTGGGCCGTTTGGGGATGGAGGCTTTCGAGTTCACGAAACGTTATCGAATCCACAGGCCCGAAGCCATAGGTGATCCTGTCGAGGGTTTCATCGTGGAACAGGACCAACACACCGTCTGCGGTGCGCCTAATGTCAATTTCGCAACCGTCTGCGCCATGGTCCATGGCTGCTGCACAGGCTTCAAGTGTGTTCTCAGGAGCGAAAGCCGTGGCGCCACGATGTACCATGATTAGCGGCCCTTTCCGCCTTGCAGCAACCAGTTGATGCCGCTGTTCTGCGGCTGCCGGCGACTCGGTTGACGGCGTGGTGAGATACTCTTGGACGAGCGTTGGCCGATGTTTTCTGAACCCGGCGGCGTATGTGCCGTGGTCCAGGGCCGCCTGCATCGCGATCACACAAAGGAGAAACTTGAGAACGCGAACAAGACTCTTCGTGACATCGCCCATTGTGACGGGCGTGCAAGGGCAGTCTTGACATGGGGTCCTCATTTTATCTCCAGCATGTACAACCGACCGGTCTCAGAAGCAGGTTCAGAGTAAAAGTTTGTGGCACGATCTGGAAGCGGTGGGATGATCATCAGCGGTTCCCATCCACTCTGCTCTCGCCATGGCCTGCCGAGGAGAGTTGTTGTGCGAAGTGGGAGGCTGACAAACTCCACTTCTACGATGTGCGCCAAATCCGCACTTTTACGGCATTCGAGGTGCGCGGGCCCGATCCATGGTTCCGTGCTGTTTCTGTACTCGTCCTTGTTGGGGATACCATCGCCATCAGGATCGCCATCGGCGCCGTCGTTGCCGCTGTTTCGGAACGGACTCAACCCGTAGCGGAGTTCCCAATCGTCCGGGAGCCCGTCGCCGTCGCTGTCGATAATTCCCGGACCTGGTCGGCTTACGGTCCACGAAGCCGGGTCGTTCCCGAACATTTCTGGCGAGCATCGTCCAATGGACAGACCTTTTGCTGCATCACCCCCCAACCGGGATGCAATGTGTCTGAAATTGACTTCTTCAATCAGAAAGTACGGCACATTGCCTGCATCATTGGTGCCGGGGGACACAGGAGCGCCCGGCTCAAAAAGGCGAATGGGATGTTCGGATGCGCAGATCGAGCCACGCCACGGCCCGAATACATTCACTTCCTGACCCACATTGTAGTGTCTTTTGAACTCCGCCAATGCGTTGGGGTCGGCGACAGGGTCGAACCCTGTCAACAAAATGCATTCGCCCGGGCGCATGACGACCCTTGCGGGGAAGTCGAATTCAACCGCCCCTCTGACAATCCACGTGGATGTCTGATGGTTGGTGTTGAACAAGAAAACCGGATCGCGGGAGGCATTGAACAATTCGATGTATTCGTAATATCTCTTGTCCATGCCGCCACCATCGAGCGGGTCGAACATGACCTCGGAAACAACCACAGGCCCGATTCTCGGACCGCAGTTGAGTTTGCCGATCGACGGCCGGCTTTCTCGCACGAAGTGCTCGACACCGTCGCTTGACCGGTACCAGCCAAATGTTTCGCCCTGAGGCGAGGCGCCGAACGCAATTCCGTGGTAATACCCCGTCAGATTCCCGGCAGCGTCAGCCGAAAACACAAAGGCTTCGTCACCCCACGCGCTGAAGGCAAAACCGTTTGGGCCGACGCCGAATGCGGACTCGTCAATCACAATCACGCTGCGCGGCGGGATGACGGTACCGGGCCTTATTCTGTATTTGAACGGTTCGCGGAAATCGTCGGTGAGATACCAATTCGAAATGTCGGCGGGCTCGAGGGACGGGTTGAGCAGCTCGATTGCGTCCGAGTCAGGTCTGATTGGGTGGCTTCGGATTTCGTTGATCCGCACATTCGGGATGCGGGGAGACGGCGGATCGGCCATCCCGGGAGAACCACCGACACCTGCGCTGAGACGCCATGCCGATCGTTCGCTGATGTTCTCGGGCGCAAGGCTTTCGTCTGCGAGAACCAGCGAAAACCCGAATCCATCGGCCAGAGGCGCCCATGCGTCTCCATAGACAACGTCCCACACCAATTCACCGAGCGGACCGTAAAGGGTGATGCGGTCGCCGGCGTTGTCGAGACTTCCTGTGAATTCCCCCGCAATCGGGCCTGTGCCGGGGTACCGCATCTGAAACGCCGCGCGATTCTTCACCAGCAGAACCCGGTCGCCGGGCTTGAGCAGCGTTACATCGCTGTTTGTCGTGAAGGTGAACTGAATCCCGTTTGTGATGGTGAAACCGGGAAGAGCCATGGGAGTGTCGCCTGCGTTTTTCAGTTCGAGGAACTCAAAGTCTCCCGAGCTGTTCGTGCTGTCCAACGGCTGAGGCGCCGGATGAAACATTATCTCCGTTAACAACAATTGTGGCAAGTTCACAACAAACGTTGCGGCGACCGGTTTTGACCATGGCGTTGACGATGGCGGGCCGCCGGTCTGGCGTTTGTTTGGGTCTCGGGCGCGAGCGACAACCCGTGCGTTTGAATCTATTGTGATCGGCCCCGAATACACGCGCGCGTTCGGAGAAACGCCGCCCTGCGGTGCGCGCGGGTCTGTCCCGTCGAGGGTGTAGTAAATGGTCGCCCGGGTCGGGCCGCTGATGGTCAGGATGTGCCCCGGTTCAACCCGGCCACCGTGCGATCCCAGCCATGGCGGTTGAGTGAGTTGCCGATCGATGAAATCAACCCGATTCGACAGCCAGTTTTTCATGAGGTTGACTTCACTTTGGTAACTGCCGCCGCGGGGGGCAACGCGCCACTTGGCGTACTCGCGCGGCTGTGCTTGCCGGACCTCGTTGGCGAGGCGATCCACCAATCCATGAAGATTGGTCAGAGCGAAATGGGTTTCGCGCAGTTCCTGCCATCTGTCAACCCACGCCTGCCAGAAGTCCGGATCAGCAAACAGCCTGCTCCACCACGTGGCGCTGAAGAACGGACCCGTGTTCCACATGCGCGGGTTGGCATCGCGCCCGTCGGTCGAGCCGAGAGCACGATCGAAATCCCAGTGGGGACCGAAACTGAGAGGGCCGTTGCGTGGCTTGTGGAAGTAAGCGCTCAACACCAGCGCATCGACGTTGCCACTCAACACTTCGAGGACGTGATAATCGATCCATCCGGGAACATTTATGTAAGCCCTATACCCGAGAACCGGGTCACGCCAATTGGTGCTGTAAAGAGCCTTCTGGAAGGCGTTTAGGTAGCTGACGAGGTAGTTCTTTTGGGCGAGTCGCTGTGGGCTTTTTATCTCTTTTTCCTTCGGATCAACCATGGCGATGTTGGCCCCACCTGCAGACAATCCGGTGTCACCCGGGTCCAGGCGATCAAACTTCATCAGATACCCACCGGTGACGGCGGGCGGTGCCGTGATTTCGGGCTCAAGCTTGCCGATGTTGAGTCGGTCCGGTCCGATCTTGATCTTCTCTTCGAGCACATAGATACCGACGTAGTGCGTTGCTGTAATTGGGCCGGTGGATTTGTTCAGGTAAACCTCGACGAACCGCGTGCGCGGCGAATAACATCCCATGTCCCGGCTCAACTGGTGCACGAACGGATTGTGAATCAGGACCGGCTCGAAGTTGTTCGGCGCGTACAAGACCCAGTCTGACTCGGGTGGCATGCCAAGTATCCCCAACTTGCGATCCGCGTTGAATTCATCCCATACCTCGAGTTTGTAGGAAGACTTGGCCATGCCTTCCGTGCTCGAGCCGCGGATTTGAATGCCGACTCGACTGGTCAGTACGGGTCTGTTGGTCAGACTGGTCTGTCCTCCTGCAGGCTCGAAAACCGACATGTGAGCGAACGTCAAGCGGGTTGCATTGGGCATCCCTTTGCCAAGAGTGTGCAAAACGATGACAGGCAGATCGGAACTGAACCCGACGACATTTGTGTGCAGTACCACGTAACTTTCGCTCGATGGAGGGCCGGGCAGCAAACCCTGTTGGTACGCACGGGCGCGGACCTGCACGCTGTTGGTGATCAACAGTGGACCTGCGTAAGCAGGCGAGCTGTTCGTCGGCAGGTTGCCGTCCAACGTGTACCGTATCACTGCATCGGGCAACGACGTTCTCAGTTCGAGTTCGAACGGCGTTGTGAACGTGCAACTCGGCATCGAGAACTCGACTGCCGGAGCAAAACCCGGACCGCCGCTTGCATTCTGCGCGCCGGGTGTCGGCTTGGTGAAATACCCGATCGTTTCCATTTCACCCGGCACGCGCCCGTAAGAAACATCCGTGAATTGTCTCGGATATGCCGGGGCGAAATCGGAAACAACATTGGTTCGTGGATCAACAAGGGCAAGATAACCGCCTGTGCTCGCGAGCTTGAAGTTTGTGTGGAGTTTTCCTGAAGCATCCGCGCGGTTTTTCCCTGAAGCGAATACGACGATGAACCCGCGCGCGGGGACATCGACCTCGGGAAAAGCCCATTTTGTTGGATTGGTCGGGTCATCCGTCAGGTACCATCCAGTCAAACTGGCGGGTTCGGAATCGGAATTGGCAATCTCGATCCAATCGCTGCTATCTCCATCCTCGTCATTCATTGTATTCTTGTTGTCGGCCATGAACTCACTGATGAACAGGGATGGCGCAGGCAATGTGCTGTCGAGCGTGTAGGTCCATGAACCGCCGGAGAATGGGTGGGCTGGCTCTGCATGATCCGTTATGCCGTGGTTCACGCTCCACTCAACCCGCACCAGCCCATCCAGCGGCTGCGGAAAGGTAAACAGGAAATCCGAAGGCGCGATCTGTATCATATTGGTCGCTGCTGTGCCGTTGACAATCAGATCGCCGACATCGACACCCGCAACAGGTTCATTAAACTGCACCTCGATCGAGTACAGCTCGCGCAGAGTTCTGCCGGGCACAGGGATGATGGTCTCAACGACAGGTACAGCTTGATCTGTCTCTGCAGCCAACAACGCCGATGATACGGCACCGTCGCCCTTCACATGGCCTGTGCCATCAACAGAATCGTGCAAGTAATGCAGCGATTGCGCAGTCGCTTGCGCTGCACAAGCCGCAGCAAGAACAAGCCAGCCTGCCAAGAAATGCGCGAACGTATTTGGCGCTATCATGTTTTGGGCGCGAGGAGATTACGTAACAAGCCAGAACCGTGCCAAGCTTGATTCGTCTCACCCGAGAATCTCACTGGAATCAGGCTTTGTAGTACCATATTGGAGAACCAGCGCAGAAATCGCAGATCAACGATGGTTCAATCGCAGTGGCGCCACGCTCCGTTTCTCCCCGCCATGGCACGGGCTTTCGGTCTTTCTATTGTCAAATTCGGACTAATCTGTTCTATTAGCTTGACAACCGAAAGACATTGACGCGATGCAGCCTCGCAACTAGATTGCGGCAGCCAGTGTTCCTTGCTGTACGCCAAGTTTGGTAAACATCAAAGTGCAGCGCAGCCGGAACTGAACTGGTTAGCTCTCGATGAACCAACACATGTAATGCCGGTCTGGGTTCTCCGAGCGCAGGGTAATACCCAGTCTGGGCTTGTCGATGACAATAAACACTCTGCTTGTTGACGACAACATGCAACGAATCGGCAGATCGTTCAACGTCGCTGCCTCCGCTCAGTCACGGCAGCGACAATCAGCCGCCCCGCATCCCACCGGGACGAGCCGCGGAATGTCCGGTGTGCCGGAAACCAAAAGCCCAATTCCGAGGAGCTAACCCGTATGTCAGAATCTCACCCCCCCGATTCACATTTCAAATCACTTACCGAACACTCCCTTGTCGGCATCTACGTGATTCGCGAGAACCGATTCCTTTACGCCAACCAAACTGTGGCGGAAATTTTTGGTTACACAAGAGAAGAGCTGATGTCAAACGTCGGCCCCCTCGACCTTGTGTCCGAAAAGGATCGCGCCCGTGTCAATGATTCAATCAAAGCGCGACTTTCAGGATCGGTAGAGTCTGCCCGCCACTCCTGGGAGGGCATTCGCAAAGACGGTCGCACAGTCGTGGTTAAGAGTTACGGTGCACGCATCGACTGGCAGGGCGCGCCCGCAGTAATGGGCACGTTATTGGACGTGACCGAAAGAGCCCGTGCACAGGAAGAAATCGCCCACGCAGCCCGCGAGTGGGAAGCCACCTTCGAGGCCACAAACGATGCCATATGGACCATGGACCTGAATCGAAAGGTGTTGCGCGCGAACAAGACAACCGAATTACTGCTCGGTAAGGGAATCGAAAAGCTCGTTGGCACACCGTGTTTTGAGACGGTGCATGGCATGCAAAGCCCGCATCCCAATTGTCCATTCGACGAATGCATAAAAAGCGGTCGCCGGGCAACACGAGAAATGGAGGTCGGAGACAAATGGTTCCAAATCACCTGTGATCCCATACGAGACCGCGCAGGCAATGTCGTCGGCGTCGTGCATATCACTACCAACATCACCGAACGGAAACGCGCCGAGAATTTGATCAGGGAAAGTGAACAACGGTATCGCATGCTGGTCGAGGAATCGCCGGACGGCATCGGTATATTTCAGGACGGCAAACTCGTTTTCATCAACTCGAGTGCAGTGCGGGCTTTGGGTTACCAAAGCAAAGAAGAAATGCTCGGTCTCAAAGTCGAACAATTGATTCATGCAAATGATCTCGAAGGGGCTCTTGATCGCGTCCGCAGGCGCCTTTCCGGAGAAACAGGCATGTACCTGGCCGAAATCAGGTACTTGCGCGCCGACGGAAGTCATATCCCGGTAGAGGTTGTGGCCACACCGATCACGTTTAAAGGCAAGCCCGCGGTGCAATTCATTGCTCGCGACATCAGCGCCCGAAAACGTGCCGAAGAGGAAAGAAACAAGCTCCAACTCCAGTTGCATCAGGCCCAGAAAATGGAGTCAATCGGACGATTGGCCGGAGGCGTGGCCCACGATTTCAACAACATGCTCCAGGTCATTCTCTCTTACGCTTCACTGGCCTCCCAGGATGTCCCCGCAGACTCTCCCGTCTTGCACTTCCTCTCGGAAATCGAAAAGGCAGCCAGCAGAGCCGCAGCCCTGACACGGCAATTGGTCACCTTCGCCCGCAAACAGGCCATTCGGCCGCTTGTTCTGGACATGAACGAAGCCATACAAGGGACCCTGAACATGCTCGCACGCTTGATGGGCGAGGACATCGAGCTGGCGTGGGTGCCGGGCCAAAATCTCTGGCGCGTCAAGATCGATCCCGCACAGCTCGATCAATTGGTCGCAAACCTCCTGGTCAATGCCAGAGACGCAATCACAGGCCCGGGAAAGGTAACCATCGAAACAGCCAATGTGGTCCTGGACGAAGCTTATGTCGCCGCACACGCCGAATCCATGCCGGGTGAGCATGTGCTGTTGGCAATCTCAGACACCGGCTGTGGAATGGACAAAGAAACCTTGTCGCACTTGTTTGAACCCTTCTTCACAACAAAAGAAAAAGGAAAGGGATCGGGACTGGGACTTTCCATTGTTCACGGCATCGTCAAGCAAAACGGAGGGTTCATAAACGTGTACAGCGAGCCCGGCAAAGGCACAACATTCAAAATCTACCTGCCCAGAGCGCATGGCGAACCAAAAACACTGCCACAACCGAAGCACTATCATCTGCCCCGCGGAAATGAAACCGTCCTCATCGTCGAAGACGAACCCCAGATTCTCGAGACCTGCAAAAGCATTCTTTTGGAATCTGGATATTCCGTTCTCACGGCAAGGACTGCATACGACGCGCTCGATTTGCTGAAAGAACACAATGGGCAGATCCATCTCCTGATCACAGATGTGGTACTGCCCGGCATGAATGGCAAGGAACTCGAGCAAAAGCTCGTCAAAATGTACCCGGGGTTGAAAACACTCTTCATGTCAGGCTACACAGAAAACGCCATAGTGCAAAACGGCGTCTTGGAACCCGGTGTATCCTTCCTCAGCAAACCTTTCTCACCATCCGAGTTGATCGAGAAAACCCGGGAAGTCTTGAGCAAACCAATGGGGACCTAACTCAAATCATCAAGCATGCCGGTCCGGTTCACATTGCTGCGTCCAATCGCCGGTGCACTCACGGCGGCCTTCATGAGCCTAAGCTTTACCCTCCCTCTTCCGGCCCAGACAAACGCGCCACCGCCAAAGGTCATCTCCCGAGGACAATCCGCAGGAACATACCAGGCCTTCCCTGATGTCTGCCGCCTCCAAAACGGCGACCTGCTTTGCGTTTTCTACGCCGGTTACGCCCATGTCTCCCTGCCAAACCAGGATTTCCCCAAAGGCGGTCGCATATGCATGGTGCGATCAACCGATGATGGTAAAACATGGAGTACACCCGCGGTCCTATTCGACAGCCCGGTGGATGACAGAGACCCCCACGTGTCACAGGTTTCGGATGGAACAGTGATGTGCACTTTCTTCACCTACGAGCCGTCCAATCAGGATAACCCCCAGGCACCCACACGCTGCTCCACATGCCTCGTCACTTCCCGCGACGGCGGTCGGACGTGGGATTCCGAAGCGCGTGTGCTCGCACCCGACTGGCCCAGCTCGGCACCGGTGCGCGAACTGCCAAACGGCATTTTGATCCTCGGGGTTTACCACGAAGACGGTCCGACAGCTTACGGCGGCGTCATTCGCTCAACAGACAAAGGCCGAACGTGGAGCAGTCCAATTCCCATCGGCAAAGACAGCGGCGTGCGATTGGACGCCGAAACAGACCTGGTCCTTCTCAAAGACGGCATTCTCTATGCCGCCCTGCGCGGTGACAAAACCAACATGCATTTCGCAACAAGCCTTGACCTCGGATTGACGTGGGGACGCGTCCGTGACATCGGTTTCCCTGGTCATTGCCCACATTTCACCAGGCTCACCACCGGCGAGATCCTCCTTTCACATCGCCTGCCAAACACAGCACTCCACATAAGCCGCGATGAAGCCCGCACATGGCTCGGGCCATACGAGATTGATTCCACAATCGGCGCATATCCATCCACGGTCCAGCTCAAAGATGGCACGGTCCTCATTGTGTACTACGAAGAAGGCCATGGCAGCGCCATCCGAACAAAACGTTTCCAGCTCTCAACCGATGGCGTGAAAATGCTCGCTGATTGAGGGCGCATTGCACTGCTATCTTGGAAAATCTGCCCCGCAATCGCAAATATCGTGTCTGTCACTTTATATGCTCCGCGGAGTTGCCCGCAGAAGACGCAGAACGACGCAAATCGACCGAGGGCTTATGAAGGCACGGATTTTCTCGATCGCTCAGGTGCACTAGCGTTGCCCTGTTCACCTGCACTTGCCTCAAATTCAGCCAGTCTTCGTTCGATGTCCTGCGCAATCAGCGGCTCGATCAACAGGTCGAGATCGCCGTCCAACACCGCCGGCAAATTGTAAATGCTCAGGTCAATCCTGTGATCCGTCACACGATTCTGGGGAAAATTGTACGTGCGGATTTTTTCGTTGCGTTCGCCGGTGCCGACCTGTGCTCTTCGTTGAGCCGCGTAGCGGGCATTTTCCTCGGCAAGACGCTGATTAAGAAGCCTTGTCCTGAGCACCTTCAACGCTTTTGCCTTGTTTTTTTGCTGAGACCGTTCATCGGCGCAGCGCACAATCATCCCGGTCGGCTTGTGCAAAATCTGAACTGCTGAATCGGTTGTGTTGACGCCCTGGCCACCCGGACCCGACGCGCGACAAACTGTGATCTCGATTTCTTCCGGCTTGATTTCCACATCGACCTCTTCGGCCTCGGGCAAAACCGCCACGGTTGCGGTCGAGGTGTGAATGCGGCCCTGGGCTTCCGTGACCGGTACGCGTTGCACTCGGTGCACGCCGCTCTCGTACTTCAAGCGCCGGTAAACATCCGTGCCAGAAACACTGAAAATGATCTCCTTGAACCCGCCAAGGTCCGAAGGGCTGCTGTCCATCGTCTCGACTTTCCAGCCACGCGACTCAGCATACCGCGTAAACATCCGGTACAGGTCCGCGGCAAACAACGCAGACTCGGACCCGCCCGCGCCCGCCCGAATCTCGATTATCGTGTTGCGCGAATCGGACGGGTCCGAAGGTATCAGGTGCTCCTGAACCTTCCGCCCGAGCCGGGAAACCTCAGCCTCGCATTTCGCGACCTCATCGCGCGCCAGCTCTTGCAGTTCCGGGTCTTTTTCGGTCTCGAGCAGGTGCCTGCTGGATTCGAGCTCTTCGAGTGCTTTAAGATACGCTGCGCCTGCATCTGCAACCTGGCGAAGACGGGCGTGTTCCCGCGCCAGTTCCTGGAGCCGTTCGGGACGTGAAATAACCTCCGGTTTTGTAAGGGCCGATTCTACTTCGGCCAATCTGGCGTTGATCCGCTCGATGTGCGGGCGCAAATCCATGTCGGCGACTCCCTATTACAAGCGGCATCGCCCCGCGAACACGACAAAATCGGTTCGTGCAAACCTGCAGATCATTTCCGCTTTTTCTTTGCCGCTCTGGCAGCGGCCATGGCTTCCTGGGCAGCGATGGTCTTCGCCATCCGTTGCTGGAACTTGTCAACACGGCCTGCTGTATCGACAAATTTCTGTTGGCCCGTGTAGAACGGATGACACACATTGCATATACCCAGCACGATCACCGGCTTGGTTGAACGTGTCTTGAACGTGTTCCCGCAAGCACAACGAACTTCAGCTTCCTGATACTTTGGATGAATCTTGTCTTTCATTCTGTTTGCAAAGCCGATTAAACTAGCATGCGCAGTCACATTGACAAGCGCTAAAAGATCGCAAAAGGTGTTGACGTCGCAGGTTCTTCGGCATACTTTCTCTCGCTCCGGCTTCCAGAGTAGCTCAATGGTAGAGCAGCCGGCTGTTAACCGGCGGGTTACAGGTTCGAGTCCTGTCTCTGGAGCCATTTTTTCTTCCGCGTGAAATGCAAACCCCATCGCCAGCCCCGGAAAATCCGCAATCAATTCAGCGCGGCGCAGCCGCATCAGGATGATCGCGGCAACATCAAGGCATTCGTTGCAAGCTCGACTCTCTGCCGCGCCGCGCTGCCAAGCAGAAATCATCACACCCATCGCAACGCTCGGTCACCTGAGGGCCGTACCTTGGGCAATGTTACATGAAAGCCAGGACGTCCAGTCCGCCCTGTCCTTTCCTGCAAAGAGTAACTATCTGGAAGAAACTGTTTCTTCGGTGATCGTCAGCAGCCGATCCACTCCCAAGCCTTCCATCACCTGGCGATCTCCGCCGAGCCACTGAACTTCGATGCGATCGATTCTTTCGCTTGGTCCAAGCCCGAAATGGAGGCGTGACCCGAAGTGACTCTGGTAACTGCGCCCGCGGTGGACTTTATCAACCAGCTTCAGATCGCCTGAAACAATTGTCACGCGCGCACCGATGCCGTCGCGGTTGGTTTTCACCCCGCGGGGCCGGACTTCGAGCCAGTGGTTGCCCGGTGCAGAATCGTTTTGGAGAATTGTTGGTTCGCGCCGAGAATTCAAGATCACCACATCAATGCCACCGTCGTTGTCAAGGTCGTCAAAAGCAGCGCCGCGGCTGCTCAATTTGACCGCGAGGCCGTCGCTGCAGCGATCCGATACATTGACGAACCTGCCGTTGCCAAGGTTCATCTGGACAATGTTCCGGGCGTGGTAGCTGGTGGTTGTGTTGAACAACTCGACGTTGTCGTGCAGGGGCCCTGCGGCGATGAACAGGTCCCTGTCGCCGTCGTTGTCGTAATCGCCCACAGCCACGCCCAAACCATAACAGGTAGTTGCAAGGCCGGATTCGCGTGTGACGTCAGTGAACTTCCAATTCCCTTCGTTGCGGTAAAGGCGAGGGGTTGGCGGGACTTCGCACTTGGTACCGCGCAGGGGCGCGCCGTTCTATGTGGGGAAGCCACTTTGACTGCAATCCGCCATTAGTAGGGGTGTGACCGTATTCAGGCCACTGTATGTTGTGGTTTTGTCCTTTACATTGGGATTAGAATCGGGTTAACTGGATCGCGGTGTACCTAAAGAGTCTCACTGCAGTCGGGTTTAAGTCCTTCTCGGAGAGGATCTCGCTGGTCTTTCAGCCGGGGGTTACAGCCATTGTGGGCCCAAACGGCTGCGGCAAATCGAACATCGTGGATGCAGTCCGGTGGGTTTTGGGAGAGCAGTCAGCCAAAGCCTTGCGCGGAGAGGAGATGGCTGATGTCATCTTCAACGGGACCGAGAAACGTCCCAAGATGGGTTTTGCCGAGGTCAGCCTGACAATTGAAGGGGTTGACGAAGCACAGCTCAGGGCCGCCGGCATCGAACTGCCGTATCGTGAAGTAACAATCACGCGCCGGGTTTTCAGGGACGGCGGAAGCGAGTATTTCATCAACAAAACGCCCTGCCGGCTGAAAGACGTCCAACAGCTTTTCATGGGGACAGGTGTCGGGCGGGCCAGCTACAGCATCATGGCCCAGGGCAACATGACCCAGATTCTGTCAAGCAAACCCGAAGAACGTCGGATGGTTTTCGAGGAAGCCGCCGGAATAACCAGATTCAAAGCTCAAAAGCGCGAGGCACTGCGCAAGCTTGAAAACACCGAACAAAACCTGCTCCGAGTCGATGACGTAATTCGAGAGGTCAAACGACAGATAATCTCGCTTCAGCGGCAGGCCGGCAAGGCGCGCCGTTTCAAACAGTATGAGGCCGAGTTGAAGCACCTTGAAACCCAGCTCGCCAGACACCAGTTCGATGTCCTCCGGGCCGAAACCTGCCAGTGCGAGGAGAAACTCGAGACAGTGCGGACCAACCTCGAAAACTGCGGACTCGAGGTCTCGCGCGTGGAACAACAGGTGGGCGGTTTGCGCCAGCAATTGTCCGCGCTGGATTCCGAAATTGCCCAGGCGCGCCAGCGTGAACTCGAATTGAAAGGCGAATGCGAGCAGCACGAGAACCGAATAAAGTTCAATGAAGAACTGTTGTCCGAACTCGCAACTCAGGATGCCCGTTTCCTGACCGAGATCGCCGAAGCCGAACAGCGCCGCTTGGAGACCGAGCAGGAGCTCGGCGCTTTGGGCGAACGCGTCAGAGAGTCCGCATCGCGCCTGGCCGAGCTTCGCGATGAAATGAAAAAACGGAGCGCTGTTGTCGGCGATATCGAGACCGCGTTGAGAAAGTGCCAGGAGGAACTTTCCGGTGCCCAGGACAGGGAGTTTTCGGCAGCGCAGCAATTGACCCGCATACGAAATGAAGCCAGCGCGCTCGATTTTCAAAAGCAGGCAAACCTGGTCCGTCTGGAAAAGCTTTCCGCAGAGAAAATCCAGCTCGAGGAAGAGCGACTGCGTTTGGAGCAGCGCCTCAAGGGATTCGAGCAGGAATCCGACTTGCACACCCAAAATGCTGAATCACAAAGAATCGAGCTGGCAAGGCGCCAGGAAGCATTGAAGAAAGTTCAACAGGAACTTCAGGATGTTTCAAGGGAACTGGAATCGTTGCAACGATTGCAGGCCGAACAGCACTCAAAGCTGGGCGTCCTGCGCCAGTTGGAAGAAGGCCATGAAGGATTCGGAGCCGCAGCCCAGGCCCTGCTGAAAAGCGCGCCCGGCCTGCTTGGAACTCTGGTCGAGCATTTGCATGTTTCGAACGAACACGTCCCGGCCGTCGAGGGTGCATTGGGACATCATCTGCAATTGATACTGACTGATGAACCGACGCGCGCTTGCACAATCCTTGCCGAGCTCGCAGCAAACCAAACCGGCAGCGCAAGCATTGCTTCTCTGGGCCTGCGGAACGGCGCGCCGACAGAGCAAATCTCTGCTGAATTGGCACAGCGGTTGGGGACGATGGGCGCGCAGCCAGTGTTGGACCTGATTCATGCAGACGACCTTGTCAGGCCACTGGTCGCGAGCTTGCTCGGGCGAACGTATCTTGTGCCCGACCTTGACACTGCAACGCGCGCATGGAGCGAATGCAATGGCACGGCAGATTTTGTCACGCGCAACGGCGAGCATCTCAGCCGCCACGGCATTTACAGCGGCGGACACGCCCCGCGTGAAGGGGCAAGTCCGTCGTCGGTCCTTGCGAGAAAGAACCTCATCGCCGCCATCGAGAACGAGCTCGCAGCATTGCAGGAGAAAGTCGAGGCAATAAGCCGCCGCAAAGGCGCGCTTCAGAGCGAGCAGACGGCCCTTGTGGCCGGTTTGCAGGAAGTGCAGAACGGTTTGCGGGCACAAGAGGTGGCAATGGCCACAAGACAGGGCGAGTTGAACGCCCTGCAAAACGCGATGCGGGTTCTGAATCAGAAGATAGATACCGTCGTGTTCGAGATTCAGTCCCTTGCAACCCAACAACGCGAGGCAGAAGACAGACGCACAACTCTCACCAGCGAGATTGCCGAGTGCGAAGCTGCGGAAGCCGAAACGCGTCAGCAATTGCAAGCGTGCCAGGCCGAAGTCGAGCGACTCCGCCATGAAAGAGACACCGCAAACTCTGCCCTCACTGAGATCAAGGTGGCCCTTGCATCCCAGGAACAGGTGTGCGCGTCGCTGCGAAATCAACAGCGCCCGCTCGAACAACGGCTGGGAGAACTCCGCGATACGGTTGCACAACGTCAGCGCGACAGAGCGGCCGCCATGCAGCGAAAAGGCCGCGCTGAGACCGAAATCAATGAGTCAAGAATACGGCTCGAAAGCCTTGCTCAGGATCGCGCTCTGTCGGCCCGCAAGCTTGCCGATCTGCTGGCCGCGCGCGACAGACAATCGGCTGAGCTGAGCGCAAGGGAAGACAACCTCGGCGCGATAAGGCGTCGCATGTCCGAGTTGCAGGAAGAGCGAAGCAAACTCGAGGTCGAGTTGGCCCAGCGGCAAATGAGCATCCGGAATCTGCTGGACAACATAATGCAACGATACCAGGTGGATTTGAACGAGGTCCGAAGCGAATGCATCACGATCACCTTCGCTGATGAAGGGCCGGCAAAGGTTGTCGTGTTGACGCCGGAAGAAATGCAGGCTGCCGGTGTGTCAACCGACTGGGACGCCGTTGCAGCCCAAATAGCCGCTCTGCGAAAAAAGATGGATGAAATGGGGCCGGTAAACCTCGTCGCAATCACCGAGTACGAGGAAATCGAACAAAGATACCAGATGCTCGCTGAACAACGCGACGATCTCGTTCGCGCGCGCGCGCAACTGCTCGAAGCGATCAACCGTGTCAACGCGCAAACTCGGACCATGTTTGTCGAGACCTTCGAGCGCATACGCGAGAATTTCCGGAATTTGTTCGTTGAGGTGTTTGGGGGTGGCAAGGCCGACCTCTGCCTCGTTGACGAGAATGATGTGCTCGAAAGCGGTGTCGAAATCGTTGCATGTCCGCCGGGCAAACAGCTCAAGAGCATCTCGCTCCTTTCCGGCGGGGAACAGACGATGACGGCGGTTGCGTTGCTTTTTGCAATCTACCAGGTTCGGCCCAGCCCGTTCTGCATCCTTGACGAACTCGATGGCCCGCTCGATGAGGCGAACATCAAGCGGTTTGTGCACATTCTGAAGCGTTTCGTCCAGCAATCGCAGTTCATAATCATCACACACAACAAGCAGACGATCGCAATGGCCGACGTGCTCTACGGAATCACCATGGAAGAGCGCGGAGTCAGCAAGATCGTCAGTGTCAAATTCCGAAAGACCGGCGAGCTCGAGGGTAACAGACCAACCGAGTATCTCAATGGGACAACTGAAGCGGTTGCGACTGAAGCCGGTGATGAAGCAGGCGCGGGGATCAATGGCGAACCGGCCGCGCTTGCAATTGCAGATTAAGTTCTGGTGTGCATCCCCGCATCTTGCATTTGCCAACGCCCCTTGCTCCGCCCGAAGGCGGAACTACAAACCGCGGCGGCTCGTAGTGCAGGCTTCAGCCTGCGTTCAAACCGCGTGGACTTGCAGCCCGCCTCGCGCCGCCTGAAGGCGGAACTGCAAACCGCGGCGGCTCGATAGAGGTAGGGATGGCGGGGTTAGCGCCACCCCTCCCTCCGAACCGGACTGGCGGATTTCCCGCATCCGGCTCTCCAGTCAGTGGGGTCTCAGTGAGACTAACCATAGGCA
>Ga0315298_1004745_pt1 | contig 19947 bp, 22 predicted proteins | sample WHS_1_MG_FD_203077 | JGI IMG/M metagenome (GOLD analysis project Ga0315298, IMG submission 203077) | Extremophilic microbial mat communities from Washburn Hot Springs, YNP, Wyoming, USA - WHS_1_MG | ecosystem: Environmental > Aquatic > Thermal springs > Hot (42-90C) | place: USA: Wyoming...
GAACCAGGGCAATAAAACCAACGAGCAAAGCCAGCAGTAGAACTGCTGCTGCCGGCGTTCTCCGGCAGTGGCCGACACCCCCATCAGTCCTTGCAGGCGCATTTCTCATGTCTCAAGCTCCTCTCCGAGATAGGCGTTTATCACTTCTTCGTTTTCCTGGATCATGTACGGAGGACCTTCTGCTATCTTCCGTCCGTAATCAAGAACCACCACTTCGTCAGAAATGTCCATCACGAAGGTCATGTCATGCTCAACCAGAAGTACTGTCACCCCCTCATCACGAACCCGCCTGACTGCCTCCGCCAGGCGACTTGTCTCCGCTTCGTTTAACCCAGCTGCCGGTTCGTCCAGCAGCAAGAGTTGGGGCTCCGAAGCCAAAGCCCTCGCGATCTCCAGCAGATGCCGCTCGCCCATAGGTAGGTTGCCGGCAACCTCTTTGGCCCGGTGGTCAAGACCTACCCTATGAAGAGCTTCGAGCGCCGCTTTAACAGTTTCCCGCTCTTCCCGCCGGTGCAAGGGCAGGTTTAGTGCAGCCGCCAACAGCCCAGCCTTGGTTCGCGAGTAGCGTCCCACCGCCACGTTCTCAAGCACCGACATGTCCTCAAAGACAAGGCTGTGCTGAAACGTACGCCCGAGACCCATTCGGCACATGCGATAGGGGGCTCTGCCGGTGACGTCCTCACCATTAAAGTGAACGCGGCCACCGCTCGGCCGGGAGTAGCCCGAAACCAGGTTGAACAAGGTGGTCTTACCCGCTCCGTTGGGGCCAATTAAAGCCTTGATCTGGCCCCGGTGCACAGAAAAGGTCACCTCGCGCAGGGCTTCAAGCCCGCCAAAGCGCTTGGACAGTCGTTCCACCCTCAAGAGCGCCACAGCCGCCTCCAAACCCTGACGCCCTGCTCCTGCGCCCCTGCGGTCATACGCTTGCTGCGCCCATGCCAGAAGACCATGATGAAGATGAGAAGCAGCCCGAAGACCAGGTTGGTCAGGTCGTCGTTGAGACGCTTTAGGAGCTCCGGCAGCAGAACGATGACTACGGTCCCCCACAGGGCCCCCCACACTGTCCTTAGGCCGCCAACTATCACCCCGGTGATAAGGATGACCGAGAAGGTGACGTTGTAGCTCTCGGGGCTGATGTAATGCATGTAGTAGGCATCAAGACTTCCCGCTATGCTGGCAAACACCGCTGCCAGCACAAACACTTGCACCTTTCGATAAGAGGTGTTAACTCCTAGTGATTGAGCGGCTGTTTCTGAGCGGTGCAAAGCCCGCAGCGACCTGCCCACCCGGCCTCGGGTAAGGTTCAAGCTAAAGCGGAGCATGAGCAAGGCAAGGCCCCAGGCAAGCAAGTGATAAGCCTTGGGACCACCCAGGTCCAGACCACCAACCGATAGTGTGGGAATTCCCGTGATCCCGTCAGTGCCGTTGGTGAGACTCTTGAGTTGCACAAGCAGGATGTAGACAATCTCATTGACTCCCAAGGTCGCCATAGCCAGGTAGTAGCCACTCAGCCTCAGCGTAGGCATGCCAACCAGACCGGCGATAGCTGCCGAAATAAAAGCGGCAAGGATCATAGACGACCACGGGTCAAGGCCGACCTTGGTGGTGAGAATGGCCGCCCCATAGGCGCCTATACCCACAAAAGCCGCTTGTCCCAGCGATATCTGTCCCGCTTGCCCCAAGAGAAGACTCAAGCCCAAAGCCATCATCAGCCGGGTGGCCATGAAGGCCAAGATCGATAGGTAGTAGGTGTCTCCCAGATAGGCGGGGATGGTCATCACCACCACGCCCACCCCCAAGAAGACAGCGTGCCTGCGTAAGTATTCAGTAAGGCGTGTAAGAGCGCTCATCGTTCGCGCACCGCCTTCAGACCCAGTAGACCAGCGGGGCGCAGGAAAAGCACAAGAAGCAAGATGACAAAGGCGATAGCGTCCTTGTACCCGGCGGACACAAGTCCCACGCCTAGCGCCTCGACGAGGCCGAGAAGATAACCGCCCAACACAGCCCCAAGCGGGCTACCAAGACCTCCCAGGGTGGCCGCAGCAAAGCCCTTCAGGCCGAGCAGAGAGCCGGAGTGATAACTCATGAAGCTGATGGGAGTGATCATGACCCCGGCAGCCGCTGAGATCGCCCCGGTCAGAGCGAAACTGAAAGTCACCACTCGACTGTAAGAGATGCCTTGCAAGCGAGCTGCGGTGGCATCAACGGAGCAGGCCCGTACCGCTTTGCCGAAGAGACTGCTGCGGTAGAAAACTTGAAGAGCACTCACAATGGCCACCGTCAGCCCCACCACCCACAATGTCTGTGGGACTACCGTGGCCCCCGCCACAGCAAGCGGCTTATCTCCCGAGAAAGGAGGCAGCCCAACCGCGTCTCTTCCCCAGATGAGCATGGCTAGGGTTTCTAAGACAAAGGACGCCGCAACGGTGGCGATCACCTGAGCAAGGATCCCCTTGTGCAGCAAGGGGCGCACAGCGGCCCTTTCAAACATGACTGCAAGGACGCTCACAATCGCCACTCCCCCGAGAAAGCACCCCCACAGCGGCACACCCGCCCGATAAAGGCTCACTGCGCTCATTCCCCCCAACATGACCAGCTGGCCTTGGGCGAAGTTGATCACCTGGGTGGCATTGAACACTAGGGTGAACCCAAGGGCAGTAAGCGCATAGACACTACCGCTCGTGATCCCGCTGAAAACGTACTGCAGGAACTGGTCGAAGGTCACGCCTGTGCCTCTGTCCCGGGGCTGGAGGGAGCCAGATCCTCTAGACCAACCACCCCAAAGCCGCCCTCGATCAGCAGTTTCTCGAGACGGTCAAGCTCTTCGGTTCTTAGGATAAGCGAGTCGCGAGCGCCTAGGTAGATGTACTCAATGTCTAAGCCGGAGTCAGAAACCAGGCGCAAGACTGCCGCCAGAGCCCCCGGGCGGTTGGGAAGCACGGCACACACTACGGGATGCTCAACCACCGCGTATCCTGCCTCACCCAGCACCTCCTTGGCCCGCCCCACCCGGTCTACCACAAGGCGCAGGATGCCGTAGTCCTCGGTGTCGGCAATGGTAAAGGAGAGGACATTGACTTCTGCCCGGGCAAGGACGTCCAAGGTGTCCGCCAAGTGGCCAGGCTTGTTCTCGACAAAAACCGAAAGTTGAGGAATACTCATGACCCCCTTCTACTAGCAACTCGCCCGCGTAGAAACAGAAAGCCAGCACCGGCAACATTCTGGACGCCATCAACCAACGCGGGGCGCTGGCGACGAACGCCCGTCATTCTAGTACATGAACTGCATAAACGGGAACTGGAATTGGTTTGCGGCCCCAGTCTCCAACCGGCCCCTGCACAGGCCTACCGCTGCTCGGTCCGCAGTGCTCCCACGGTGTATTGGACAGACGGGTTCCAAAGCAGCCACTCGGTGAACCCTTGCTCTTCGGCGGCTTTGATTTCCGCTTTGACCTTCTCTACCCCGTAGGTCACGCCGTATAACGAGAAGTCCTGCAGCCAAGGTCTCCCCATCGCCCCCGTGCCGGCCAAGCGTTTGACCGTCTCCTTCATGGCCGCGGAGACCGTTTCATAAGGGCTGGCGTTCGGGTTCTGAAGTCCGTAGGAGCCGCTCGCGTAGTGAGACGGGTAGACCATAGGGCACATGATGTCGACGTTCTGGGCCATCTTCCAGTACTTTTGGCCTATGACAGCGGTGTCAGGAGTGTCCATCATCACTATGCCAAAGACGTCCACCGAGAGCCAGACGCCTAGCTTCTCCAGTCGCTCCCGGGCATAGGCCAGGAACCCGGCAATGGCGTCCTCCCTGGAGCAGTATTCCCCTGGGTACACGGCCTCAGAGATCGGTCCGTCAGTGGGGAAGCGTACGTAGTCGAACTGTATTTCCCTGAACCCGTGGCGAGCCGCGTCTTCGGCCACCTGTACTAGGTACTCCCAGACTTCATGGCTATAGGGGTTCGTGTAGTTACGGCCCTTCCAATCGGCCCATTTGCCTCCCTTGGAACTACGCACTGAGACCTCTGGCTTAGCTAGGGCCAGCGAGGTGTCCTTGAAACACACCACCCGGGCAATGGGAACTATGTCATGTGCAGCCAAGGTGGCGATGAAAGCGTCTATGTCCTTGACCCGCTCCTCGATGAGCCCCAACTGCTGCGCCAGAGGTACGTCGGCTGCATAGGTAATCTTGCCCCAGTCGTCCTTCACATCAAACACAAAGGCGTTGATCTCGGTGGTGTCAGCAATCTCCAGAAGCTTCTGCATACGCTCGGGAGATGCGGCAACGTAGCTCCCTATGTACAACCCCTTTACCGGCACGTAGGAGAGATCGCGGAAGGCTACGCGATCAACCAGGGGTTCCAGACTGTAGACGGCCTCGGTGGGCGGAGGAACTGAGACCTCAGTGGTTCTACCCCCTGACTGCCACAGAAACCCGGGACCTCCTACGGCCCAACTTCCGAGCGCCCAAAGAAGGATGAAGCCTGCCGCAAAAGCCGCTAGCCCAGTAAAGATCACGGAGGCCATGGGTAGGACTGTACTCCGTCGCCGGCGCACCGGACGCTGGCGGTACATACTGCTTGTGGACCTGACCGGCGGCATGGTCACAATAGTGTAACAGAGGCGTCTGCTAAACTACCGCCACTATGCGACTTGATCGGGTACTACGTTTTGTTGTCATGGCTTTTGCCGTCGGAGCCTTTGCCGGTCTAGTGGGGGGTTTGGCTTTTGGCGGTGCGCCTGACGCCGGCACTCCGAAGGCAGCTACGCAAACCAGCGAAGCTCCCTCCACAGCTTCTGAGTCCTCTGCAACAACGAGCGGTCCCCGCGAACCTATGACGCCGGCGCGGGCCCAAGCCATCGGAGCGAATGAACTCGGTCAGGTGCTGGTCGTGATGTACCACCTGATTGATGCCGAGGAAGGCGAATGGACCCGGACCCCGGAGAATTTCCGCAAGGATCTTGAGCTTCTAAAGCAGGAGGGTTTCTACCCCGTGAATGTGCGCGACCTGGCGGCAGGCAACATTGACATCCCTGCGGGCAAATCGCCGGTTGTGATCACCTTTGATGACTCAAGTATCGGCCAGTACCACATTCTGGAGGACGGCTCGCTTGACCCAAACTGCGCGGTGGCGATTATGCAAGCTGAGGTGGAGGCCGGGGGTTGGGCTTCCCGAGCCTCGTTTTTCCCCCTTATCGACGTGGACGTAGCCTCCCGGGAGATATTCGGGCAGCCTGATCTAAAGCGCGAGAAGCTTCGTAATCTGGTGGAGTGGGGCTACGAAGTGGGCAGCCACACCGTCACCCATCTCAACCTGAAGAAAGCCAGCAAGACCGAGGCGGTCAAGCAACTTGCTCAGTCTAAAGCCATCCTGGAAGAACTAATTGGCGGTGGCTACTCTGTGACCAGCCTGGCTGTACCTTTTGGGGAGTATCCGGACTCAGACGACATCCTTGCCCGGGGCGAATACAACGGCATAACTTATGCGTATACAGCAGCTCTCTCCGTCGTACCCGAACTCTGCCCGTCGCCCTTTTCAACCAAATTCAGACCCTTCCACATTCCGCGGATCCGCGGCAGCGACGACTACATACGACAGGCTATCAACACTTTCAAGAAGAACCCCGGCCTTCGCTATATCTCAGACGGGGACCCTACCACTGTCTCCGCTCCTCTGGCGCTCGACCCAGCGCTAGGTGACGTGCGCACCGACCTGGGACGCCCGGTCATCCGCTATTGATGCGAAGCGGCTGTGTGCCGGCGCGGACTGGCATAGGCGGCCGTGTGCCGGGCGAACTGCACTGGGGCTATCTGGACCGGCGAACCCCGGTCGGCCGCCGCCCTCCCTCAGAGCCTCTAAGTCTCCGCCGGCACGGCCTCCACACGCAGGCCGTCGGCCTCAGCCACCACTTGCGAGACGCCGCCGCACAGCCCGCAGGCGTACCGCGCGCCAGCTCTAGCTCCCAGACCGAGATGCACTCGCACATTGCAGTGGGGGCATATGCTGTCCACATCCGGCTCCTGCCCTTGCAGAGGTGACTTTTCCCCCACGATTTCCCATAAGGGGTCGTATTTCTTACGCGTCACCAGCGCCTCCTCGAAAGGTCCCCTCGCGTTTCGTCCTAGGCCCCAGGAGTGCCCACGGCAGGATTCGAACCTGCGGCACCTGGCTCCGGAGGCCAGTGCTCTATCCCCTGAGCTACGTGGGCAGGCGAACAAGCGCGACTCGGCATTATACTCGGTCGAGGCGCGGGCTGCCTTTGTCCGGATAGGGAACTACAAGCACGTCAAAGTCCTTGGGAACGAATGTTTCAGGGAAAACCTCCCGAGCTTCATCGCGCAGCTCTCGCCAGCTGTGACGAGAGCTGAGGTGGGTCAATACTAAGGTCTTTACACCCGCAGCTGCCGCCACTGTTGCCGCTTCCTTAGCCGTGGAGTGACCCGTCTCCAAGGCCCGATCCAACTCAGAGGAGCCAAAGGTGCTGTCATGGACAAGGACGGAGGCTCCTTGGGCAAGCTCAACCACCGCGCTGGTAGGCCGGGTGTCTCCACTGAAAACCAGCTTGCGTCCTTTTCGCGGAGCATCCATTACTTCTTCCGGCTTAATCACGCGACCGTCGGGAGCGATGACTGTCTCTCCGCGCTGAAGCCGACCGAAGTCAGGACCAGGAGTAACGCCGAGGGCAATCGCCCGCTCTGGGTGGAAAAGTCCTGGTCGCGCTTTCTCCTCTAGGCACCAGGCTAAACCAGGCACACCGTGCTCATTCCAGACACACAGCAGTCGATAGTCCTCACTGTCAAGCACCACCCCAGGAACCACTTCTTCAACGCTAAAAGGAAACCGCGGTCTTCCCACTATGTGCTCGATTTCTCGCAGAAGCTCAGAAAGTCCAGGGGGACCAAGCAGAACCAGTGGCTCTTCTCGCCCCAGAAGACTGTAAGTCTTAAGTAGCCCCGGCAGACCTAGATAGTGGTCGCCGTGGAGATGAGTAAGAAGGATCAGCCCGATCCGGCCCAGCCCTACTGAGCGCATGAGCTGACGCTGCGTACCTTCGCCACAGTCAATAAGAATGCGCTCAGCCCCGCGCATGAGAAGCACGGCGGGCGAACCTCTATCGACGGTAGGCGTGGCTCCCGCTGTCCCCAAGAAGACTAGATGGAGATCCAAAGACCGTCCCTCTTCTAGTCTTCCGAGTCGTCTCTGCCATCGGGCGGGCCTTGGACCTCAGGGCGGCTTCTACCCACCCTGGCGGTCAAGCGGATTCTGTCTTCCTCCGGGCCCGTCGGATGGTGAAAGAAGGTGGGATTACAGCAGGCTGAGGGCGAGTAAAGAGCCTCATAGGCCTGCTCCACAGTGACTCGGCACTGGGGAAGAGGCGGCCGGGCAACGCGCAAATGGCCATACGGGTCTTGCCCACGAACAACGCCAGCATGTTCCCTTGCGAACGCAGCCAAATCGAGGTCAGGCAAAAAGACCTTATGCAGACAGCCGAAATAAGCGGTGTCTCCCTCCTGGTATATGTAGACAAATTGGCACTGCGACCTAAGGCAATGCCAAGGCGAGACCACCCGCTCGCAGATGACCTCGCATTCGCGGCACTCAAGACGTGCCCGCTGGCGTTGCCAGCTCCGAAGTGCAAATTCATCAGTTCTGTCCCTTGTGCGGCTCATGAGTCAAGTATACCTTCCCCGACGAGCTCACTAACTCGTTCCCCCCTCCTTTCGTGATCCCGGCACGAGTCGCGTGCGCCGCAAGGAACGATCGGTCGCCCACCTGAGTACGCTTTCGCGGTAGACAATCGTGCCGGACTCGCCTACTTCGACCTCTCTGGTGGCGAAGGCGGCACCCTGAAGCACTGTGCCGTCAAGATATATGGATCCGTCGTCGACCACCAAGACTCCTTGAACCTCGCCTAGATTGGAGGCGTCAAGGTCGGCGCCGCCCACGACTACCGTCAAGACCGCCGGTGACTCGTCTCCCGCTGTTAGGGTGCCCACAAATCGCGACTCATCATCCGACTCTCCGCTAGCAGGAGCACGCATCAACTCAGAAAGGTGCACTAGCTCGCCCTTGTGACCACGGACCACTAGTACTCCTGGCCCAGGGACCACCCCAGAGACCGTAGAGGCAGAACCACTCTCTGTCAGGCCGGCAAGCAAGCCCCAGCCAGGGTCCAAGCGCCAGGGAACGTCAAGGGGCTCAAGAACGCAACCCGGCCCCAGAATGGGGTTTTCCGGCAGGTGGACGACGTAGGCAGGGACGAGCGCTGGTGCTGCCCCACCGCCGGCGAAGGTCAGCGCCTCGGTTTCCGCCTCGCAATCAAGCCAGGGCGTCTGCCGGCTTGAACTCGCTCTCACACTACCGGCAACAAGCGCCGCCATGGGCAGGTCAAGGCCATCACGTCCCTCTTCTACCCAGGCGCTGGCCCCTAGCGCACAGACGCTCGGATCCTGGCGCACGGAAGCCTCCTTGACCGGGGTGACTGCCCCGGCCAACTCACTCAGGGCGCCCTCCACCGCGCCGATGGGCTCCCCGTTCTCACCGCCGCAGGCGTTCTCGCCACCGTAGACCACTTGCCAAGGAGAAGGACTCCAGCAGGAAAGAGCCTGTTGACACAAGACAGCTAGACCGCGGTCGCGCTCAGCAAGCTGAGCGCGGCCCACAGCCTCAGCGGTGCGAGCCCTTTGGGCGACGACGACCACAGCACATAGTGCCTGGACCATAACTGCGAGCGCAAGACAGAGAAGAAGCACGTAAAGAAGGACGGACCCGCGAGAGGTTCCCGCACACCTCTTTCCTTCCCCAGTCTGGTTCGAGTTCACCCGCGCTTCCTTTTCCCCGTCATCTTCCCACCCGAGCAACAGCAAACACTGGTGCCGAGCCCGCGGCCTCAGCACTGCTAGTGCTCGCGTCAAGCACCACCCTGTCAATTTGAGTAAGTTCCGCTCTTGCGACCGAACTCGCGACCCCGCCCCCGATCAGCACATAGCGCAAACGCGAGGTCGGCCGCAGTCCCTCAAGCATGGTCTTGTGATCACGGTAAAGCGTATGTGGGAAGATGGATGGCCACAGGGTTGGACACGTCCCCCAGCGCCGCATGAGCGCGCCGGTGGAAGTAATTTCCCACTCGATGAGAAGCGGCGTTTCTCCGCTTGGCGACGCCTGCAGGAAGACGATTTGCAGAGGTGAAGCCTCAAGTATGGGTCCGCATGTGGCAAAAGGACACCCGGCAGCAGAAGCCAAGCGGAGATCCCTTTCTAAGCGCGCTACTGCCACCCGGCCTTGAACCCACTTGATGGTGTCATCACCCTCCCGCACTGATTGCCTACCCAGTGCCACAAAAAGAGGTGCCGCCGCGGCCATAAGAGCGAGAACAAGTGCGAGGCCAACCAGGAGCTCTACCAGCGAGAAGGCTGCCGTGTAGTGCTTTGACACTACCTTGCTAGAAGTAGACATCCAGCCACCGTCCCCCGCGGGCAAGCCACGACTGAGTGAGTTCCCCCAACGCCAGGTCAGCTCGGCCCTGGGCCACCGATCGCAGTATCAAGACTGCACCAGCCGCATCCCTCTCCAGCTGTGCAACACCAGCACTGGCGCTGACGCGCGGGTTCCCCAGAGCAGGTAGGTGCACCAGGCTTTCCCTGCCGTTAAGGGGTGCGGAAGTCACGGAGGGTTCCACGGCGCTCAGCTCTCTAGCTAGCTCGCCATCGGAGCCCGGGAGAACTGTGCGCCAGGGCGGACCCCAAACCCCGTCCTGTGCTCGTACTCTAACCACAAGCTCAGATCCAACTCTTGCGCCCCAATCCTCGCGGGCAATATGCAATACGCTACCTTCGGTCGCGGTCTCTTCCCCCTGGAACCAACCGTTGAGCCAGATACCCACGCGCAGACTGGTTCCGGCAGCTGCTCCACCTACCCCATTGCCCGTGCACAAGAGCCCAAGCGTCGGCCCCGGTCCCCATTTCGCGCTAAGTACCTGGGCACCCCACCGCCAGGCAGGCGGGGCTTCGTCTTCCAGTGCCGGGAGGGACACTTCCCCCGAGAAGGGAGACAGGGGGCTAGCGGGCTGATCTCGGACACCTCTGGCCTGGTCCACGGCGGACTGTAAAGCACCGGCCAGCGGCACCACCAGGAGAGCGAGAAGAGCCACCGCCACCACCACCTCGACAAGCAAGAACCCCGCGGCTGCGCCGCGAGGTCCGCGTCTGGGGTAAGAAGCCGTCTGACGCGAGTGCTGCCCATGCCCAGGGTCTCGCCAGCTCCCCGGCTCTCTTCTCACGGCAACCCCTCCGCCCAACTTCGAGTCGTGAGGCCGCTTTCCGGCCGCACCGCTATGCGATAAGCCCCATGTTGTGCGCCAAAGTACAGCGACCCTCCGCCGTTCGGGGAGGCTTGGACTCCGCTAAAACGCACCACGACGACGTCACCGCTCCGCCAGGCGGCAGCATTGGTCAAAACCTCACTTGCCGGGGCCAAGCCGCTGATCGCGTCTGCCGCAGGAGCTGTGTTGTGCGCAACAGTGAGTGTGTTCGCGTCGCACTCAACCTGCGAAAATCCGCCCCGCCACATAACCTCAAGTTGGGCCCAGGCCGCTGCCGCCTGCCAGCTCTGGGCCGCTCCCCGGGCAGTGTGCAGGCTCAGCCCAGCGGGCAGAGTGACCAATGCTACGAGAAGGCACACACTCATCACGGCAAGCACCACCAGCAGCTCAACCAGGCTAAAAGCAGCTTCGCTGGCCAAATTGCTGACGAAACTCGTGACGAAGTGGCGAATAGTGCTAACGGGCCTTCTCATAGCCTGCAGGCTAAGAGATGCGGGCGACAAAAGAAGAACAACCTTGGTTGGAGAGTGGCGCTAGACAAAGCAACTGGGCAATCAGGGGACAGCTGGCACTCCGCTCCAGGTGCTCGCGCGCTCAGCTTTAGGTCCGCCGGTTAGAGCGGAGCCTGCTACCACCCAAGCGCAGCCTCTCCGTCGACCACCCGGACCTTGACATACCCAGTTTGGGTGAGATCAACAGTGTTCACCTGGATGCCAAACAGATTGCCGCTCGCGCTCCGAGTGGCGATGTCCATCACCGTCTTGGATTGAGGATAGAAGGCCACCTGGGATTTGGCGGCTTCAGCCGTCAGCTCCTCACTTATCCGGGGCGGGCTGGTGGAAACCAGGTCGGAGTCGCTCTGGACAAAAGTGATGCTTGACTCGATCTTGTTCAGCATGTCAGCCGTGATACTCGCGTAGGATCCCGTTTCCACCAGGGCGCTTTGTACGACAGTAAGCGCATTGCGCACAAGTGTATAAGCCGCCGTGTCGGCTGCGCGTTCTCGCTGGCCAAAGTACGTGGGGATGGCTATGGCCGCCAAGACGGCAATCACGATGATGACGACTAGGAGCTCGATCAGAGTGAAACCTCTCTGGTCTTCGGGCCGGCATTTAGCATAAGCATTGGCTGGGATTGGCTCTTCTTTCATGGCCGCGCCCTCTCTCCCCGTCGCACTCTTAAATCTGCGTCCCACTTCTGTGCCCTCTTACCTGGTCTTTTACTGCCAGCTTCAGCTTGGGCCCCGTGTTCACCTCGCGGGCGAGTCATTCACAACAACGCCCTGCGCGGCTGCGTCCCCAAGCAACCGCTGCGCTTCGTCAATCCGCCCTTGAGAGCAAAGCAGTCGGTACAAAACCTCGTACGAGTGAGCATAGCCAGGCTCGGTTTCAATGGCCTTCCGCAGAACCTCTTCTGCCCGAGCTTCCTCCCCGCAAGCGATAAGCGCCTGCGCCCAGTAGGTGAGGTTTTTTGCACTGGGATCTAGCGATGCCGCCTCGCCTAACACATTCGCGGCGTCAGCTGGCCTCCCCTGGTGGGCAAGATAGTTAAAACCAAGCTCGATACGAGTCTGGACATCAGTCGCATCAAGATCCACCACTTTCTCTTGAATGGGCAGCGCTTCATCAAAGCTTTTATTCAGGTAGAGGGCCACCGCCAAACCTCTTAACGCTTCGAGGTTATCCGGGTCCTTGTCTAGAGAGGCCCGGTATAGGGCGGCAGCCTCCGCCGTGTGCCCCTCGGCTGCCGCTTTCTCCGCCTGGTCAAGAAGGCCTGAGCAGCTAGATGCAGCACCCAGCATAAGACACAGTACCGCAACAAAGACTGCGATGGCTTGGACCGTGCTTAGCTTGACCTTCATTCTGTCTTAGGCCCTCACTGTACAACTGCGGAAGGGCCTCGGCCCTTCCGCAGTCCACTGCTTGACCACAACGTGTTTGAGCCGACGCAGAACTGCCTTACCACCCCGTGGTGACAGCCGCCGAACCAATCTTCTTGTAGAAGGTGGTGCCGGCGCCCGTTCCGCTCTTGATCGCCACCACTCCAAACAAGTTGCCCGAGGCCGAGGCCGTAGCGATAGAGTAGCCGTTGAGATCGCCGTAGTAAGCTACTGCATTAGAGCTAGCGCTTGCTGAGTTGTCGATGCTTGTCGCTGAGGCGACGGCCTCACTCTTTTTGTTAAACGTGATCGAGGGTTCGATGGCCTGCAAGTCGGTTGCAGCCACGTCGTACGTCCGTGCGTCCACATATGCAGATTCAATGGCGGTCATGGCATTGCGGACAAGTGACTTCGCGGCGGCGTCCTGCGCCTTCTGACGCTGCCCCAGAAAGGTGGGGATGGCGATGGCTGCCAGGATGGCGATGATGATGATCACCACCAACAGTTCGATGAGGGTGAAGCCCTTCTGCCCCCTCACCCTTTTGCGGATCAGGCTTAACATGTTTCTCTCCTCCTTGTACTCGGAAACTCTTGCCTGTGGCCTCCATAAGGCTTCGCCTACCTCATCGGCATTCTCCGCCTGAACTTTAGCGCCCGGTGTGCAACTTTGGACTCAGAGCGCTTCTGATTGCCGAAGTGAAGCCGTTCCACTGGCTCCTCGTGCTAAAGCGAACAGGCCCTACTGTCGATACACGGAAGGAAGAAACACGGGCAATACGGGAGCAGCCGCTCGCTTGACGCGTCCAGCTAGGTGTGCGCTTGCAGGAGGGGCGATGTTAGAAAGAGCGCCCAGGCTTAGAAGCGGAGCCGCCATTCACCTTAAGAGGAAGCGGAGCCGGGGCTTCACCCTGGTCGAGGTGCTCATAGCGTCTCTACTACTTATGCTAGCTATGGCTGGCATTGTTCCTTTCTTCATTGGCGGGCTCAACCAAGCCTCCATCGTGCGCTATAAAAGCCTCGCTACGAATATTGCTCGAGAGCGCATGGAGCAGATCAGGCAGCTTGACTACCGTGAGATCACCGAGGACCCCAATGAGGGCGTCACTTTAAGCGAGCGCTTTGGCACCACTGCCGAGCAGCGGGGCATCCAATTCACCGTCTCCTACGCAGTGGAGTCATCCTCGTACGAGGCGGGACTGCTCAAGAAAGTCACTGTCACTGTCTCGTGGACTGCGCCTCCCAAGGTCTCCCCGGTCTCGATCACTACCATGATCCACCAGCAGTTCTTAGGGCCTCGGGGGGCCTCCCTTGAACTCTCTCCCACCCAGAGCGATCCCCTCGGGACCCCGTTTCCGCTGATCAGCGGGTCCAACACCACTATTCGCTACCACTTGGCGCAGGCCGACTGGAACCTGGTGTTCAAAGATGTGAACAACCCAGGAGCCGGCGCGCGCGACGTGTTTGCACGCTTCATCTTTTTCAGCGACGACGGAGACGCGGTATCGCTGGGCGATCCCGCCAAAGAGAACCGCATAGGCACTAACTATCTTAAGTACACTACTGACGGATCCGGCCTGCTCACCGACGTCTGGTTCGAATACGACTTCGACACCCAGCTAGTCCCCGATGGATACTGGGAGCTTCGGGCTCTAGCCTACAACCAGTACGAACAGCCGGGCAATGTCTGGCGGCTTAGGGTGCGCGTCGAGAACGGTGCTCCTGCGGCTCCCACCGACCTTACTGCTGTTCCCTTGGCTGACAACGAGACCATAGTCCTTTACTGGCTAGGGGGGCCGGAACGCGACCGGGCCCGCTACGTCCTGGAGCGTTCGGTGTGGGACCCGGAAGCGGGGCAGTGGGGATCCTGGGAGACCCTGAATGAGAACATCGATCCCAAGGCCGTTACCTACAGTGACCAGGGCAGCATTGTCGCGGAGATTCATCCGTGGGGTAGCGAAGAGGTGTCAAACCAATACCTCTACCGCATCTATGCGGTCGACATTTCTCCGGGTAACGTAGGAGAAGCCGCCGAGCTGGCCGAACCGGTGGTCCTGCCCCCGCTCACCACCACAACCACCGAGACCACCACAACCACTACAGTATCCACCACGACTACAACCGCTCCGTCGACCACAACAACCACAACCACCCTGGCGACCTACTCGGTCAAGATCACAAACAGCGCCAAGAAGCATTACCGGGTGGAGATCAGGGACGCCTCCAACATGGTCGTCTTCTCCGGCACCATCAAGAAAGGGGAAACGACCACTGTGACGGGCTTGTCCGCCGGTCAGTACCAGATCGTAGCCACGCCCGTTGGCGGCGGGACCACCGCAAACGCCTCGTTCTCACTGCCCGCCCAAGCAGGCCAGGTGGTTCTGACCTTGCTTTAGGAGGACGAGATGCTTGCGACTTTGGCAAAGTTCAGAAAACCAGCCAGTGGCCTGGCTTCCACCCGACGTTGGTCTGCCCCCAGCCTCCGTCACGCGGCTGGCTTCACCCTGGTGGAGGCGCTCATCACCACTGTGCTCATCGCGGTGGTGCTACTTGCCATCTACACCATCTGGTTCGGACTGCAGCGCTCCTATGCCTTCACAGAGGAGGACATGAAAGCCCAGCAGGAGGCGCGAACGGCCCTGGCCGAGATCATAGAGCTCATCCGCACAGCCCGCCGACCAGAACCTGCGCCGTCGGAGGCGCTCAACCTCGTGATCGTGTCGGCCGACGCCAACTCTCTGGTCTGCTGGACGGACGTCGATCGCGACGCCGCTCACGACCTGGAGCTGGTGCGTTTCCGCGTAGATACGGATACCGGGACGCTCTACCGCGACGAGAGCCAGACGGGGGACATTACCTTTTCTTCCGGCTCCTCCGTGCGGCTGGTAAGCAACTGGGTCACCAACAACGAAACGCTGCCCCTCTTCACCTACAAGGATGGGAACGGCACGGTACTGAGCGCGCCGGTCACCGATCCAGGAAGCATCCGGCAGGTGCTGATTGACCTGCGTATCGACGTGGAGGTGGGCAAGTCGCCAATTGCCCACGAGCTTCGGTCAGTGGTGCAACCGCGCAACCTGCGCCAGTACTGACAGGAGGAACCAGAGCCATGACAAGAAAAACTACTGTCCGCCACGGCCCTCTCGCTGCCCAGGAAGGCGTGGTCCTCATCGTAGTGATGGCCTTCGTGGCTGTGTTTGTGGTCGTGGGCCTTGGCTTATTCTGGTTGGTCTCTTCGCAGACTCGCGCGACTGAACTTGAGCGCACCGACGTCAAGGCCTTCAACGTAGCTGAGGCGGGAATCGACGCGGGCATGCTGGCCTTAAAGCTGCATTGGCCAGAGAAGGAAAGCGACATAGCCACCGTGGACAATGAGCTACTCAAGACGGTCATACGAGAGAACACCCCTGGTCTGTGGCTGCCCAGGAACCCGAGCGAGTTCATCCAGGTTAGCCTCTACGACAACGTGGACACCAGCGCAGGAGAACCCTACCCCACGACAGACGTCGCCGATCCCAATGCTCCTAGGTGGGACTACAACGGGGACGGCATCATGTTTGTCGACTCGACCGCCAACGTCGATAACGATCGGCATCGGATCCTCATCCAGGCTGAGCGGCAGTACTGGCAACTGAGTTTCCCCGTGACCCTTGCTCTGTGGTCGGGAGTAGTCGACAGTAATGGCCAGGGTCTAAAAGTCTCGGTCGAGAACCCCAACCCCGCGCCCTACCTTCCCTACGCCTACTACGACGTCCACGACGCCCAAGGGAAGAAGATCGACGAAGGCTACGCCGTGGCGGCGGCGCCTTCGCAGAGTAGTTTCAGCCAGGTCTTCCCCGAGTCGTTGCGGGCCGCTCTTGAGGCCATTGCTCGGGAGCAGGGCACCTATTTTACGAGTGACACCGAGGCCAGCAAGTTCCTCGGGTCCGGGCAGGCAAACGGCAAGGTGGTCTACATCAAGGCCAACTCGGCCGTGACCATTAGTGGCAACAAACAGGTGGGGACTACCGACGACCCCGTGGTGGTGGTCATCGACACCCCTGATGGGTCCCAGAACACCTGGGACTTTAGAGGCACAGCTGACTTCTACGGAATCCTGGTCACGGTAGGTGACAGCGTCCTACGAGGCACTTCAGGCATCCACGGAGCAATGTACTGTTCCGGTACTCTTTCAAACAAGGGAAGCGGTTCTTCCGGAGAGATCAACTACAACCAGACCTGCATCAACAACATAAACGGGCAATACACCATCAGCGTCAATATTGTCCCCAACACCTGGGAAGAGTACACACTACCAAGAAACCCGACTACTACAGCAGGCAGCTAGCCCGAGCTACCTGCAAAGCCTCCGCTGCTGCCAAAGCCGCCCTCGCCCCGCCTAGACTCTGGCAGGGTTTGTGTGGCTATGAAGCCTGCCTCCTCCACCCGTTGGATGACCAATTGAGCAATGCGATCGCCCTTAGAAACTACAAACGGACGACTGCTGGAATTGTAGAGCGCCACCCGCACTTCACCCCGGTACCCTGAGTCAATGAGGCCTGGTGAGTTAACCACCATGATGCCGTGTTTGAAGGCAAGTCCAGAGCGTGGCTGGACAAACCCGGCGTACCCCTCGGGAATGGCAAGAGCAATTCCAGTGCCTACGTCCCTCCACTCGCCTGGGGGTATGGTCGCTTCCTCCACGGCAAAAAGGTCCGCGCCGGCATCGCCCGGATGAGCACGCTCAGGTAGACGAGCCTCAGAGTGAAGTAGCTTCACCGGTATTTCCATCCGTCATCCCCCAAGCCCGTTTATCCCTCAAGCCCGAGGCGGGCTTTCACAGCCGCAGGGAGTCGCGAATGCGCCGCACCGCCTCTGATATGAGGTCATCAGGAGTGGTCAGCGACAGCCGCACAAAGCCCTCGCCCGCCGGCCCATAACCTCGGCCGGGCGTGACTACCACCGCCGCCTGCTCCAGCACATGCTCGCTAAAGCTGGCGGACGTATACCCTTCCGGCACGGGGACCCACATGTATACGGTGGCTTTCGGCTTGGGAACCTGCATGCCTACTGACTCCAGAGCCTCCGCCAAGAGGTCACGCCGCCGCCGGTATACCTCGCACATTTCCCGGACAAAGTCCCAGGGTCCGTTCAGTATGAAGGCGGCCGTGCGCTGCAAGGCGTCAAACATCCCTGAGTCCATGTTGGTCTTAAGTCGCCAAAGGTGGGCCAGAATCTCATGGTTCCCAACAGCAAAGCCCACGCGCCAACCGGTCATGTTGAAGGGCTTGGAAAGACTGAAAAACTCTACACCCACTTCCTTAGCTCCGGGCACGCTTAGGAAACTGGGTGCTACATAGCCGTCGTAGGTGAGCTCAGAGTAGGCATTGTCATGGACCACGGCGAGGTCATACTTCTTAGCGAAGGCCACCACCTGTTCGAAAAAGCCCTCTTTGACCACCGCGGCCGTGGGATTGTTGGGATAGCCGAGGAAAAGTACCTTGGCCCGCTTGGCTTCTTCGTCGGTGACTTCGTCTAGATCGGGGAGGAAACCGTTCTCCGGTCGGAGAGTAAGGTACCTCACCTGTCCGCCAGCAATGACTGAACCAGCGGCGTAGACCGGATATCCCGGATCGGGAACCAGAGCCAGATCTCCCGGGTCAAGCAGGGCCAGACAGATATGGGCAAGCCCCTCTTTGGCCCCCAGGACGGGAAAGACCTCCCGCTCAGGATCCAACGCCACTCCGAACCTGCGCTGGTAAAAGTCGGCTACCGCCTGCCTAAACTCGGGCAGTCCCCAGTTGGACGGGTAGCGGTGATTGCGCGCATCGGCCACCTGGCGCTGCATCTCCTCGACAATGTAGCTGGGCGTGGGAATATCAGGGTCGCCAATGCCGAGGCTGATGACCTCCACCCCCGCCTTCCTCTTCTCAGCGATCTTCCTCTCTATTTCGGCAAATAGATAGGGCGCAAGCCCGTCCAGACGCCGGGAAAACTGCACCTTGGCCTCCTTGTCAACTGTCCCTTCTCACCCCACCTACCAACCCAGCCGCCGAAGCAAATCCGGCGCCAGCGTAGCCTCAAACACCTTCTCGGCTGGACCGGTCATAAAGACCTGGTAGAGGCAACCAGAACCAGGCGCCACACCACTTCGTGCCTCTCCACCATTTGCCTCGATCAGCAAATCACCACCTAGGAGGTGCACAGTCACTGGACTGTGGGCCACTCCCAAATGTACGCAGGCCACCCCCACCGCAGTAGCCCCGGTGCCGCAGGCCTGAGTCTCCCCCGCGCCTCTTTCCCAAACTCGCATAGATACCGAGCCATCCGATTCCGGGTGTACGAACTCTACGTTCACCCGTTGAGGGAAGAGGGGGTGGCGCTCGATCGCTGGTCCCAGCGAAGCCACGTCAACCCTCTTGATATCGTCCACCAAGATCACACAATGGGGGTTGCCTACGTCGACGAAGGTGAACTCGTAGCGGTGCCCTCCCGCCTCCAGAGCAGCATTGACCACGTCGCCCTCGCCCTCCCAGGCAATGCTGGAACTGCGGAAACGGGCTTGGCCCATGTCCACACGCACCAAGCCATCCGGGAGAATCCGGGGAGCTACCGGACCGGCCAGGGTCTCGACTACGAACTCCGGGGCAGTCACAATGCCGCGCTCCACCAAGTAGCGGGCGAACATGCGTATGCCGTTTCCGCACATTTCTGCCTCGCTCCCGTCCGGGTTGAACACACGCATGCGGGCAACTGCCTCAGGCACTCCTCCCGTCGGAGAACAGTGAAGCAGAATCCCATCTGAGCCTACCCCCCGGTGACGGTCGCATAGCAGGGCAATAGCTTCGCGAGTAAGAGAACCGGGCAAGACGGTCTCCTCAATGATGAGGTAGTCGTTACCTAGCCCCTGCCATTTGGACACTGCTAGCAAAGAAGCCTCTCCCTTCCTCCGCGCCCCAGCCAAAGACGAAATGGTTCCAGTGCCTCACGTTAACTCGCGGTGATTTTCGTAGGCGCACGCGAGCCCGGCAATTTCTCGAGCTACGTGCTCAGGCTGCTTGCCCTGAACATCAATGATAACAGCGCCCTCCACCTTACGCAGCCAAGTTAGCTGCCGACGCGCGTAGCGCCTGGTGGCCGCGGCCACTTCTTGTACGGTGGCCTCTAGGGTCTGCTCGCCCTCTAGGTACCGCCAAATCTCTCGGTAGCCGATGGCAGAGCGGATCCCTGAAGCGCCCGGACGAGTGGTTTCCCGCCCATAGGCGTCGCGGAACCGGTGCACCTCCTCCACGGCTCCTCCCCGCACCAGGCGCTCGGCTCGCTTCTCGATGTAGCGGTGAAGCTCACTCCGCTCGCGTACAAGACCAACAATCAAGGTGGGATGGTAATACCGCGGTCGCCATAGGTCGCCGCGGCCTGACCACGGCTGCTGGCTCACAAGCACAGCTTCCAGCGCCCTCACTACCCGCCGCAGATTGCGCGGGTCAATGGAGCCAGCCGCCACTGGGTCCAGGGCAGCTAGCTCCGCATGAAGGGCCGGCCCTTCCCCTGCGGCAGCGCGCGCCTCTAGCTCGCTCCTCAGCCGCTCGTCGCCCCGCGGGCGCGCGGCCAGCGGCGCCAAGGCCGCCCGCATATAAAGACCCGTACCACCGACCAGAAGTGCTCGGCCGTGGACCTGGAGATCCTCTGCAATCAGAGGCTGCGCCAAAGCCGCGTATTCCACGGCCGAGAAACCACGGAGAGGATCAGCGAAATCTATGAGCTCGTGCCGGACCG
>Ga0315298_1004746_pt1 | contig 19947 bp, 14 predicted proteins | sample WHS_1_MG_FD_203077 | JGI IMG/M metagenome (GOLD analysis project Ga0315298, IMG submission 203077) | Extremophilic microbial mat communities from Washburn Hot Springs, YNP, Wyoming, USA - WHS_1_MG | ecosystem: Environmental > Aquatic > Thermal springs > Hot (42-90C) | place: USA: Wyoming...
GGCCATCTGATGGCCGCTTTGCCGCTGCCGGACATGTCGGGCAAGAAGGCCGGCGCGATCACCCTGACGCTCTCGGGGCGCAATCGGCACGCGCTCGAGCGTGAGGCCGAAGCCATCCGCACCTATTTGTCGCGCAATACCTCCTATGCGGCGAATCTCGTGCAGAAGTCGCTGTGGGATCCGCGGCTGCCGCTGAATTCCTACGCGCAGCAGCTCGTCGATGAGACGCTGGCGCGGCATCCCGACGTATTGATCCTGGCGATCCACGCCACGACGCCTCTGAATGCGGATCCGGAGATTCTCGGCTCGAACATCGGGCGTATCGGCAAACCCGCCGACAGCGACGACATGCGCGTGGTGCGTGACGGTAAGACCAATCTGGAGATCAATAAATCACTGGATCGCTATGAGGTGGAGCTGCCGTTGAAGGACGCGAGCGGCGCGCGGATCGGTGCGCTCGGCGTCGTTTTCGTGCTTCCCCCGCACGCGGATCTGAAAGCCAAGCATCGCGAGGCCATCCGGATCCGCAACGCACTGGCACGCAGGATTCCGTCGGCCGCCGCACTGGTGCGCCGGGTGCGCTGAGCGCCCGACCGCAGTTCCCCAGGATCGCCATGGAGTTGCTTCTCCCATGAAATCAATGTCCCTCGCACCATTTGCAGCGCTGGCGCTGCTGGCATGCGCCGGTGCTGCGCATGTTGCTCGCGCGCATGCCGCACCGACCCGCCGTCCGTTGACGCTGCTCGGTCGTACCAGTTTCCCCGGCTACGACGGCGACGTCGATCATCTGTATGCGGACATCCCGGTCAATAAGCTGTTCGTGGCGGCCGAGGATCATGGCACGGTGGAGGTGTTCAATCTCACGACCGGGGCGCATCTGGCCACCCTGACGGGCTTCAATACCCCGCATGCCTTCTTCCGGGTCCCGGGCACCCATCGGCTGATCGTTACCGATGGCGGCAAGCGCGGCTCGCGCATCATCGATGACCGCACTTATGGGGTGCTGGGTTACATCAGGCTGCAGCCAGGTGCCGACACCGGCTACTACGATCCGTCCACCCGGCGCTTCTACATCGTGACCGGCGGTTCCGACGTGCATCTGAAGCACTGCTGGCTGAACGAGATCAATCCGTGGACCGGGCGGTTGCTGCGCCGGCTCGAGTTCGATTCGGCGCACGTCGAGGCGCTGCGCGCCGAGCAGCATGGCGGGCGGATCTTCATCAACGTCGCCGATCACAACGAAGTCGACGTCATCAGCAAGCGAACCTTCAAGGTCATTGCGCGCTGGCCCATCGTCGGTCCGCGCACGAATCTCACCATGTCGCTCGATGAGGCGCACCATCGGTTGTTCATCGTGACCCGCAATCCCAGCAGGCTGGTGGTGCTCGATACGCGTACCGGCAAGACGGTGGCCACGATGCCGGTCCCTGCGATCGTCGACGGTTCGGCGTTCGACGTGCAGCGCCAGCGGCTGTACATCCCGGGAGCCGTCGGCACGATCGGGGTGTTTCAGGAACTCGACCCCGATCACTATCGCGTGATCGCGCAGGTGCCGTCCGCGAAGGGCGCCAAGAGCGAGGTGTTCGTGCCTCGGTTGAATGAACTGTTCGTCGGTGTTTCGCCGCAGTATAGCCAGCCGCATCTGGCGGGGGTGCTGCGCTACCGCGTGCGATAGCGGCCGGCAGACCCGGCGCGGGGCGGCGACGGCCGCCCCGCGCCGCAATTCAGGTGCCGGCCGGGAAGTCCGTGCCCAGACTCACGGTCTTCCAGGCTTCGAGCTCGGCCGAAAAGGCTTCGAGTACCTCCCGGGTGCGCTGATACGCGTCGGGACCGAGGACTAGGTGCAGCGGCGGCTGTTCGGCGCGCACAGCCGCGATGATGGCGGCAGCGGCGCGCGCCGGGTCGCCGGGCTGCCGGCCGGCCATCGCCGCGAGCCGCTCATGCACCGCGCCCGCACTCGGTGCGTAGTCGCTGAGCGCAGGGCTGCGCTGGCGGATCGAATGCGCGGAGAGGAAGTCGGTGCGAAATGCGCCCGGCTCGACCAGTGTCACGCGAATGCCGAGCGGCGCGAGTTCGCGGGCGAGACTTTGCGAGAGTCCCTCGACGGCCATCTTCGCGGCCGCGTAGTAGCCTGATCCGGCGGCCGGAGCGATGCCCGCGATTGAGGTGATGTTGACGATGTGTCCGCTGCGCTGGGCGCGCAGATGCGCCAGCGCCGCCTGGATGATGCGCCGGGGTCCGTGGAAATTGACCGCGAACAGATGTTCGATGTCCGCTTCGCTCGCTTCTTCCACCGAACTGAGCAGTCCGTAGCCGGCGTTGTTCACGATCACATCGACGCGTCCGAGCGCGAATGCACGCGCGACGGTGTCGCGCACGGCCTGCGGGTCGGTGACCTCGAGCGGCAGCACGGTCAGCGTGCCTCGGCCCGGGGTGATCTGCGCCGTGCCGTCGCGGGTCGTCCCGATGACCGTGTCGCCGTCTGCCAGCAGTTGCTCGGCGAGAACCTTGCCGAAACCGCGTGACACGCCGGTGATGAACCAAGTTTTTGCATCTGTGCTCATGAGAGTCTCCGTTCGATGGCGGGCGGCGCGCCGGGTGCGCTCAGCGCTTTGCCTCGGGCAGCCGCGAGCGCGCGTGCTGGAATTCGATCATCCAGCCGGGATATTCCGCCGGCAGTGCACTCACCGCATCGAGCGTGGCGAGCTGCTCGGACGTCAGGGTCAGCGCGGCGGCGGCCAGGTTGTCGTCGAGCTGCTCGAGCGTCTTGGCGCCGATGATCACTGACGTCACGAACGGTTTGGCGAGCACATAGGCGAGCGCCACCCGCGCCACCGACACACCGTGCGCCGCAGCGATCGGCTGCATGGCTTCGATGCAATCGAACAGCCGTTCGCGGTTCACGGGCGGAAAGTCGAACGAGGCGCGCCGCGCGTCCTGCGGGCCCTGTCCGTTGCGGGTGAATTTTCCCGACAGCAGGCCGCCGGCGAGCGGGCTCCACACCATCAGTCCGAGCCGCTCGGCGGTGAGCAGCGGCACGATCTCCCGCTCGATGTCGCGTCCGGCAATGGAGTAATACGCCTGCAGCGTTACCGGCCGCACCCAGCCGTGCCGCTCGGCGATGCCGAGCGCCTTCATCAGCGCCCAGGCCGACCAGTTCGAGACCCCGACGTAGCGAACGTGGCCCTGACGGACGAGATCTTCCAGCGCGCGCAGCGTTTCCTCCAGCGGCGTCAACTGATCGAGCGCATGGATCTGGTACAGATCGATGTAATCGGTGCCGAGGCGCTTCAGGCTCGCCTTGACCCCATCCATGATGTGCCCGCGCGAGGCACTGCGGTCGTTCGGACCTGGGCCGGTCGGGCCGAAGACTTTCGTGGCGAGCACCAGGTCGGTGCGCACCCGTCCGCTGTTGCGCATCGCCTTGCCGGTGATCTGCTCGGCGAGACCTTCGGAGTACACGTCGGCGGTATCGATGAAGTTCACGCCGGCATCGAGGGCCCGGCCGACGATGCGGTCGGCGACGGACTGGTCGAGCGCGCCGATCGCAGTCCAGAAGCCGCGGCCGCCGAAGGTCATGGTACCGAGGCAGATCTCTGAGACCAGCAGGCCGGTATGGCCGAGGGTTCGATAGCGCATGGGCGATCTCCGCATCCTGAGGGGTGTGCATAGACTAGACCTTCGGTTTGTTCCGAAGAAGTGATCGTTCATTGCATGAGCTGTTTAGAAAAACTAAATTAAGAGCGCCGTACCCGCGGGAACGACCATGGCGCGCAACGACGGATTCGCAGGATTGACGGAATTTCTGGCGGTGGCCCGCTACGGGAGCTTCCGCAAGGCTGCGCACGCGCTCGGGGTGACACCCGGGGCGGTGAGCCAGGCGGTGCAGGCACTCGAGCGGCGGCTCGGGGTGCCGGTGTTCCTGCGCACCACGCGCTCCGTCGCGCTCACCGAGGCCGGTGAGCGTCTGCTGGCCGGTGTCGGGCCGGCGGCGGGCGCCATCACCGAGTCGCTCGCGGAGCTGGCGCAAATGGGTGCTGCACCCAGCGGAACGCTGCGGCTTCTGGTGCAGCGCTTCGCCGTGGCGCACGTCATTGAGCCGGTCGTGCCGCGCTTTCGCCGTGCCTATCCGGCCGTGCGACTCGAGATCACCGTTGAAGACGACCATCGCGGCCTCGTGGGTGCCGGGTACGATGCGGGCGTGCGCATCGGGGAGTACATCGATCGCGACATGGTCGCGATGCGCGTCTCGCCGTTGTTTCGCTGGGGGGTGTTCGGCGCACCGGCGTATTTTGCGGCGCATGGCCGCCCGAAAGCCCCCGAGGACATCGCCGAGCACGAGTGCATCCGCTACCGCCGGCCCGAGGTGGGTGACATCTATCGTTGGGAGTTCGAGCGCAAGGGCCAGGCCGTCGCCATTGATCCGCCGGGCTCGGTGCTGGTCAACGATGGGGCGCTGCTGCGGGCGCTCGCGCGTCAGGGCCTGGGACTCATTTACACCGCGACGTTGAGTGTCGCGCACGAGCTCGAACAGGGATTGCTCGAGCCGGCGCTCGAGAAATTCTCTCCCGCGCGCGACGGGGTCTTCATCTACTACCCGCGCGCCAGCCGCAATCAGCCGAAGCTGCGCGCGTTCGTCGACGCCTGCACGCGCGGCTTGTGAGGGCTGCGGCGCCGCTCAGGCGCGTCTGCGGTCGGGGACCGCATCGAAGGCGACGGTGAGCCGCGGCTGCGGACTCTCGAAGGGCACCGTGCCGTGCCAGAAATACGACGGGAACAGCACCAGCATGCCCGGTTCGGGGCGGACCGTGTGTTCCGGGGTGAGGACCGGGGAGGTGAGGATGCCGGGCACCCCGAACGACAGCGTGCCGGCCTCGCTGCGGCCGCGGCGCATGCACTCGGGCAACTCGATATAGCAGGCCGAAGAGATCCAGCCGCGCGGATGGACGTGGCTCAGATGAAAACCGCGGTCGCGCAGACGGACCGACCAGCTGCCGTTGAATCGCCAGCCGGCGCCGTTGCGCCGACGCAGCGGATCCTCGCCGCGGCCGATGTGGTCCAGGTAGCGCTCGATCGGTGCCCGGAACGCGTCGAATAGCGCGGCGATCGCCGGCTCTCGGCTGCGGGTGAGGTCCTGGGTCGTCTCCGTGCCGCGGCGCAGCGACTGAAACAGCAACGCATGTCCGTCCGGATCGTGCAGGCGCGCGAGCGCTGCGGCGAGATCCCCGAGAAATGACTCGAGGTCGCCCCACGGGGCGGGCGGCTCGAGCATCAGCGGCAGCACCAGCGCTCCGTAATCGCACAGCGCACCGTACCGCTTATCCTCGAGCAGGCGCAGCGCGGTGGTCTGCAACGCGATCAGATACTGGTCGTCCGGTGCCACCTCAAGCAGCTGCTCGCAGTGCCCGAGTGCTGCGGCGGCCTTGCCCACACCGAGCTGCGCGGCGGCGAGCAGCGTGCGGGCCTGCGCGCTGGCCGGTGCGAGGCTGAGCGCCCGTTCCGCCAGCTCGAGGGCCGACCCGGGATCGAACTCGAGGGCTGCCAATCCGGCGCGCACCAGCAGCGACGGTGCCGCATGTGCGCGCTGTGTGCGAGGGGCCAGGCACTCGTACGCCGCGCGCGCCTCGCCCGCGCCTTGCAGGATGGCCGCCTTGGCACCCCAGAGGGCATCGTCTTCGGCGAACCGGCCGAGCGCCGCATCGAGCGAGGCGGTGGCCTGGCGAAGATCCCCGCTGCGCACCCAGAGGAGCTGCGCCAAGCTGTTGTGCGCCTCGAGCTGCCGCGGGTCGAGTTGCAGGCACTCGCGCAGGGCCGTCTCGGCGCCGGAGGTCTCACCGTTGGCCAGGCAGGCGCGCGCCTGGGCCAGCCACAGCTCGGGGCTGCGGGCGCCGCGCCCGAGCAGATCCGCCGCGAACCGACCGGCTTCGGCGGTGCGGCCTGCCGCGCCAAGCGCAATCACGAGCGCCTGAGCGGCGCCGGCATCCGCGCCGGTGTGCTGCAGACGGGCATGATAGAACTCCACGGCTTCTTCGGCGCGCCCGAGGGCCGCCAGTGCGCCCGAATGCTGCGCCGCCAGCGCGGCATCGAGCCGCGGTGCGGTGCAGAACGGCGCCAGCAGTGCCACGGCTTGCGCCGCGCGGCCCGACTCGCTGTACCGCCGCGCCAGCACCCAGGCGGCACGCGGGTCAGCCGGTGACCCGCCGGCGGCACGTTGCAGCAGCGGCTCGGCCTCGGCCGCCCGACCGCTCGCGAGCAGCAGCTCGGCGAGCGTCGTGAGCGTCGGTGGCCAGTTCGGGTCGAGTTCCAGGGCGTGACGCAGCAGCGTCTCGGCCGCCTCGCTCTGTCCGAGCGCCAGGCGTGTGCCGGCGAGCAGGCGCAGCCCTTCAACGTAATCCGGATGGCGTGCGAGGATCTGTTCGAGCCGGATGCGCGCCGTGTCGTACTGGCCGGCCTGCAGCAGCGCGCCGATGGCGCGCATGTCCTTAAGCAGCTCCGGCGGGGTATTCAAGGTCGGCTCGAGGCGATCGGCGCGGGCATGATGGGTGATTTTCGCACGGAAGGGAGGCGGGCCGCAGCCCGCTGTGCGCGCGGCAGGAAAGCAAAAGTCAAAAAAAAGCCCCCGCGCCCGAGCGGGCGCGGGGGCCTGATGGTGCGGACTTAGAACTTGTACCGCGCGCTCAAGTTGACTTCCCGGCCGAACAGCGCCCGTCCCAGCAGGACGTTGTTCACGCCGAGGGACACGCCCGCTTCGCGCGAGTTCCCTTCGGTGAGAGCGATCGTGTTGGTCAGGTTCGTGCCGCGCACGGCGAACTCCCAGTGGCTGCCGACGTCCGCGACGATGCCGGCGCCCACTTCGTTGTAGGTCCCGAGCGGCTGCAGGCCGAAGGTGTCCTCATAGCGCTTGCCGACGTACTCGTACGTGACCCAGGCCGACACCACGCCCCAGTTCGTCGGAATGGCGTAGCTCGGGGTGACGCGGACCTGGAAGTCCGGCTGGCGCTGCAGCGGCGCACCGTTGATCGCGGCGCAGGCGGCTGCACCATTGATCGTGAAGTACGGCTCGCAGTTCGACGCGCCATTGTAGTGGCCCTGCATCCAGTCACCCACGACCCGGATGGTGGCGTGCTTGAACGGGCTCACGTAGCCGTTGATGTCGATGCCGTGCGTCTTCGCTCCGTAGCTGACGATGTCGCCCGGGATGCCGATGCCCTGCGCGTTGGTCGCCTGGCTCTGCAGGCCGTAGAAAATGCGCTCGTACGCGCTGATGTCGGCGAACATCCACGAGTTCTGGTACTTGTACCCGACTTCGTAGTTGTGGATCGACTCGAGCGGGCCGAAGTTGCCGTTGGTGGTTCCGCGGATGCCGTTGTCGAAGTCATCGAAGTGCACGCCGTTGTTGATGCGGATGTAGGCACTCATGTGCGACGAGAAGTCGTAGTTGATGCCGCCGGTGAACGTCGGACGGGTCCGCTCGTAGTGCAGGTACGCCCAGGTGCCGTTGCAGACCGGGACCGCGTTGTCCCACAGATTGTTCGGCCCGGAGAGCATCTGCGCGGTGGTGTTGCAGGTGCGCTGGCGCGCATTGATGTTCTCCAGGCGCGCCCCGAGGTCGATCAACCACGGGCCGTGGCGCCACTGATCGGAGAAGTAGCCGGCAATGTTGGTCGCGTCGCCGTGCTCGAGAATGTTGTAGTTGTTATTGGAGTTCCAGATGCCCTGGGAGCTGGACAGGTTGTACTGCTGGCCGCCCTGGACGTAGCTGAGCACGATCGGCGTGGCGTTCTGGGTGTTCGTCATCAGCATCTGGTTCCCGAGCGACCAGTTGTCATTCATGCTGTAGCGGGCCAGGTAGACGCCGGCGGTGAGCATGTCGCCCTTGAACAGACTGTGGCTGACGCGGAACTCATCGGTGATGCTCTGCAGCGACTTCTGGATGAACCACCAGCCCTGCGAGATGACGCTCTGGCTCATCGGCACCGGATTGCCGGAGCCGGCGTAGACCGCGGACACGTTGAGGTTGGGCGAGAGGCCCTGTCCACCCGTGCCGAGGTTGTTCGCGTCGATCGCCGTCCCGCCGTTGCAGAAGCCGGCGGGCTCGGCCACCTGGCAGCCGTACAGGAAGTAGCTGAGCGGCCGCGGATTGTTGCCCGAGAACAGCGCGTTGGTGTCGAGACCGCCGCCGTCGATCAGGAAGCCGTTGTGGAACGTCCAGCCGTTGATGGTCTGGTTGTAGTTGCTGCCGAGGAAGTACAGCTTGCCGCCGCGGCCGTTGGCGAGGTTTGCGCCCTCGAAGCCGCCGGCCGGATTGGGCAGGGTGACGTTCTGGATCGCATAACTGCCGTAGCTGCCGGTGAGCGGGTTGAAGCCCGGGTAGCCCGAGTACGAGCCGCTCGCGTTCTGGATGAGCGGGAAGGGCGCCATGAACTGATTCTTGTCATCGAGCACGCGGGTCCAGAACACCACCGAGCCGCCGTCGAGGTCGTGCTTCAGGGTGGCGGTGAACTGGCCGCCGTCGTCGGCCGGGAACTGCGGGGAGCGCACGCCGTTGGACTTGCGGTAGAAGCCGCCGACGCTGCCGTACCAGCCCGGAGCGATCTGGAAACCGTAGAACATGTCGGTGCGCCACAGGCCCTGGGTCCCGTAGGTCACCATCACTTCCCCGCGCGGCGTGGCCGAGCCGGTGCGCAGGATGTAGTTGGCGGTGGCGCCCATCTGCGCCGGTCCGAAGATCGCCGACGGGCCGCCCTGCACGATTTCCACGCGCTTGATGGTGTCATCGAGGCGGAACAGCGAGCTGGAGTCCATGAACGACAGAGACGGCATGCCGTAGAGCGGCATGCCCTCGATCATGTTGGTGAAGAACGGAGCGTCGCCGCCGCTCGGGAAGCCGGCGACTTCGATGTTCGCGCCGGTCTGGCCGCCGGTGGATTCCGGCCAAATGCCCGGGGAGAGCTTCAGGATGTCCGCGGAGCTGGTCGGGTTCGCTTCCTGGATCAGCTGCCGGTCGGCGGCCACGACGTTGTAGCTGGCATTCAGCAGCCGCACGTGCGTCGCGGTGGCGGTGACCACTACTTCCTGCAGATTCTGCGAGGTCTGGATATTCCCCGCATTGATGGTCGGCTGCGGCGCGCTGGTGGACGCGTTCTGCGCGTGCGCCATGCCCAGGCCGGCGCACGTACCGAGGATGCCGGCCACCACAGCGGCAATGCTGCTGTTCGTGGCGCTCACGGATGTGCGCCGCGTCGGACCGGCGCCCGTACGGGACGCCTTGTTCTTGTTCGCTCTCATGCAAAATCCTCCTATCGGAAAACGGGATGTGTCAGGTCGAGGGTGCCGCGCCGGCTCGCGCGCGTCGGCAGCAGAGGAGTCTCCGAGAGTGGACGTGGCGCTCGAGAACTGAACAGTTCACGTGCTGCGGCTGAATGCCTGCCTCGGTGCCCGACCGAGGACGCACCGGTATATTCCCTGCCGCGCCGCCACCTGCCGCACGCGGACGCGCGCATCGCCGGCAGTCTCGCGCAAGCCGAGCCGGTGACGATGGACGCGGATCCGAATACAGGCAGCATGGCGGTCCCCCCCCGAAATACCGCTGAAAAGGACGACGTCATCCACTGCAGGGTCGATGACATCGATAACAAATGATATCGATGTCATGAATCCAATGCAATAGCGGTTGTGGCGTCGAGCGCAATACCCGTTGCTTCACTGCGGTATGGCCGCACTTTTTTGTGTAGCGAAACTGCAACGCGAGTGGCGACCCGGGCTCGCGGCCTGGATAATCAGAGACTTACGCGCGGCGCACCCCAGAGGAGGCGCGGGGTGGGCGAAACAGGAAGTCCGCGGTCGTGCGTCGCCGGATCGTGGGGTCGATGCGACGCTTGGCCGAATCGCGCGGCGCAGCAGCGCATCGTCGGGCGAGCCCGCGACTCGGCGCTGCTGCGCGTCTGCGGCATATATCCCGTGGACCAAATCCCACAGTCCGCCGCATCTTCGCGCCGCCCGGAGGGCTCAGCTCAAGGTCGGCATGAAGGCGCGGCGTCACACCAGAACCAACCAGATTCCTGCCGCGTTCGGCCAGGTGCTGCGCGAGGAGCGCATGCGCCAGAGCGTGTCTCAGGAACAGCTGGCGCTGTATGCGGATGTCGACCGGACTTTCGTCAGCCAGATCGAGCGCGGCATCCGTCAGCCGACGCTGACCACGCTCTTCAAGCTCTCACGGGTGCTGAAACTCGCTCCATCCGTGCTGGTGGCACGGATGGAGCGCTCGATCAAGCGCTGAGCGCTTCGTTCGGGTCGCGCTGCGCGCGGCGACGGTCCTGTTCCTTCAGGTAGCGCTTGCGGATGCGGATCGACTCCGGCGTGACCTCGACCAGTTCGTCATCGGCGATGAACTCGACGGCATATTCCAGCGTCAGCTCGATCGGCGGGGTGAGCAGGATCGCATCGTCCTTGCCGGCGGCGCGGATATTGGTGAGTTTCTTGGTCTTGATCGGGTTGACCACGAGGTCATTGTCACGGCTGTGGATGCCGATGATCATGCCCTCGTAGAGCTTCTCGCCCGGGCCGACGAACAGCCGGCCGCGCTCCTGCAGGTTAAAGAGCGCATAGGCGACCGCCTCCCCCTGCTCATTGCTGACCAGCACGCCGTTGCGGCGGTCGGGGATCTCTCCCTTGACCGGCGCGAAGCCGTCGAAGATGTGGCTCATCAGTCCGGTGCCGCGCGTCAGCGTCAGGAACTCGCCCTGGAAGCCGATCAGGCCGCGGGCTGGGATCCGGTAATCGAGGCGGGCGCGGCCGTTGCCGTCGACCGCCATGTCCGTCAGTTCGCCGCGGCGGCGGCCGAGCGCCTCCATGATCGCGCCCTGGTGGGCCTCCTCGACGTCCACGGTGAGCGCTTCGTACGGCTCGTGCACCTCGCCATTGACCGTGTGCGTGAGCACCTGCGGACGCGAGACGGCCAGTTCATAGCCTTCGCGGCGCATGTTCTCGATCAGGATGGTCAGGTGCAGCTCGCCGCGGCCGCACACCCGGAACACGTCCGGAGATTCGGTGTCCTCGACCCGCAGCGCGACATTGCTCTGCAGTTCGCGCTGCAGTCGCTCGCGCAGCTGGCGGCTGGTGACGAACTTGCCTTCGCGGCCGGCGAACGGCGAGGTGTTCACCTGGAAATTCATCGCGAGCGTCGGCTCATCGACACGGATCGGCGGCAGGCCCTCGGCGGACTCCGGATCGCATACCGTGAGGCCGATGTTGACATCCTCGATGCCCGTGACCGCGACGATGTCCCCGGCACGCGCTTCCTCGACCGAGTGGCGCTGCATCCCGGTGAAGGTGAGCACCTGGCCGATGCGCGCCGTGCCGCGCTCCTCATCGCCGTAGCGCAGCGCAACATTCTGCCCGGGGCGCAGCACGCCGCGACGGATCCGGCCGATACCGATCCGGCCGACGTAGCTGTTGTAATCGAGCGTGGAGATCTGCAGCTGCAGCGGCAGCGCCTCGTCGGCCGCAGGCTGCGGCACGTGCGCCAGGATCGCCTCGAACAGCGCGCTCATGTCCTCGCCGGGCGCGGTGTGATCGGTGCCGGCGCGCCCTTGCAGTGCTGAGGCGTAGATCACCGGGAAATCCAGCTGCTCGTTGCTCGCGCCGAGCTTGTCGAACAGCTCGAACGTCTGGTCGACCACCCAATCGGGGCGGGCGCCCGGCCGGTCGATCTTGTTCACCACGACGATTGCCTTCAGGCCGAGCGAGAGCGCCTTGCGCGTCACGAAGCGGGTCTGGGGCATCGGGCCGTCGACCGCATCGACCACCAGCAGCACGCCGTCGACCATCGAGAGCACGCGCTCGACTTCGCCGCCGAAGTCGGAGTGGCCGGGGGTGTCGACGATGTTGATGCGGGTCCCGCGGTACTCGACGGCGCAGTTCTTGGCGAGGATGGTGATGCCGCGCTCACGCTCCAAGTCGTTCGAGTCCATCATGCGTTCGGCGAGCTTCTCGTGCGCGGCGAACGTGCCGGACTGCTTCAGCAGGCAGTCGACGAGCGTGGTCTTGCCGTGATCGACGTGCGCAATGATGGCGATGTTGCGGATGGGTTGGCTCATGGGGGCGCGGGGGGACCGCAATGCGGCCAGGTGACAAAGACTTCGAAGCATAGCATATCCGGGGAAATCTGCCCGGCTGCGCCTGCGTACGGCCACGCCCGAGCTCGAACCGTTCCGGATCCGGCTTGTCATCCGGCGGCGGCGCCCTCACCCTCAGGGGCAATGCCGACCGCCGCCCGCCGCCCCACCGCTCCACCGCCGTCCGAGGGGCTGACGCTGCGGGCGTTCCTCGGGGTCTTCCGCTACAGCCGTCATGCCGTCGAGCTCGTCTGGTCGACCAACCGGGCACTCACCGTCGGCCTGGCCGCCCTGACGCTGCTCGCCGGGGTGCTTCCGGTTACCGTGGCCTATGCCAGCGGGCGCATCGTCGATGCCGTCGTGGCGGCGATCCGCGCCGGCGGCACCGGCGTTCACGCCGTGCTCGGCTGGGTGATCCTGGAGGGGGTGCTGGTGGCCGCGCTCGCGGCCGCGCAGCGCGGTCTGACGCTCACGCGCTCCTTGCTGCGGGTGCAGCTCGGGCAGCGGGTCAATGAGCTGATCCTCGAGAAGGCGGTGACCCTCGAGCTGCATCATTTCGAGGACTCGGAGTTCTACGACCGGCTGACCCGCGCCCGCCGGGAGGCCTCGAGCCGGCCGGTGAGTCTGGTCAACCGCACCTTCAGCCTGGCGCAGCACCTCATCGCGCTGGTGAGCTTCGCGGTGATGCTCGCCGGGTTCTCGCCCTGGGCGGTGCTCGCGCTGCTCGCCGCCGGAGTGCCGGCGTTCATTGCCGAGGCCAAGTTCTCCGGCGATGCGTTCCGTCTGTTTCGCTGGCGTTCCCCCGAGACGCGCATGCAGACCTACCTCGAGACCGTGCTGGCCCGAGAGGACTACGCCAAGGAGGTCAAGCTCTACGGGCTCGGCGCGCGGCTGCTCGAGCGCTACCGGGACATCTACCGGCGCCTCTATCGTGCCGATCGCGCGCTGACGCTGCGGCGCGGCGCGTGGGGTTTCGTGCTCGGGCTGCTCGGGACGCTCACGCTCTACGCCGCCTACGCCTGGATCGCGCTCAGCACCGTGCGGCGCACGATCACCCTGGGCCACATGACCATGTATCTGGTGGCGTTCCGTCAGGGGCAGGCGGATGTCTCGGCGATGCTCGCGGCCATTGGCGGGATGTACGAGGACAACCTGTACCTGTCCACCCTGTACGAGTACCTGGAGACGGACGTGCCGCCGCCGCCCGGGACGGCGCAGCGCGGGGCCCGGCCCGGCGATGGCATCCGTTTCGAGGACGTGAGTTTCGGCTACCCGGGCGCGGACCGTCCGGCGCTCGAGCACATCACGCTGCACGTACCGGCCGGCAGTACGCTCGCGCTGGTCGGGGAGAACGGCTCGGGCAAGACGACGCTGATCAAGCTGCTGACGCGGCTGTATTCACCGAGCGCCGGGCGCATTCTGCTCGACGGGACCGATCTCGCCGAGTGGGATGAGCGGCGGCTGCGCGAGCGCATCGGGGTGATCTTCCAGGACTTCGCCCGCTACCAGATGCCGCTCGGGCACAACATCGGCGCCGGTGACGAGCGGGCCTTCGAGGACGAAGCCCGCTGGCAGGCGGCGGCCGAACTCGGCCGTGCGAGCGATTTCATCGCGACGCTGCCCGAGGGCTACCACACGCAGCTCGGCAAATGGTTCGCCGACGGCCGCGAGCTCTCAGGCGGTCAGTGGCAGAAGGTGGCGCTGTCGCGCGCGTTCATGCGCACCAGCGCCGATGTGCTGGTGCTCGATGAGCCGACCGCATCGATGGATGCGCAGGCCGAGGCTGAAGTGTTCGATCACGTCCGCGAACTGGGCGGCGAGCGCATGATCATCCTCATCTCACACCGCTTCTCGACGGTGCGGCGGGCCGACCGGATCGTGGTGCTCGAGCACGGGCGCATCCTCGAGCAGGGCGCGCACGAGGCCCTCATGCGCGCCGATGGAGTCTACGCGCGGCTGTTCGACCTGCAGGCGCGCGGCTATCGCTGAGTCTTGCCGGTGGCGGCTGCGGGGCGGTGCGCGTCGCGCTGCAGGCGCCGGTAGTCGATCGGCTGGATGGTCGAGATCATGCAGCGCCAGCCGTCGGCCGTGACGAAGTCGAAGCGCGCCTGCACGGTGTTGACCGTCGAGGTGATGCCGATGTGACGGGCGAACATCAGATCGGTGCAGGGGTGGTAGACCGTCACCAGATAGGGCTGGTCGAGATCGGTCCACACCAGCAGCTTGTCGGGCGCCAGGGGCGACCAGCTCTTGTAGCCGGTGTTCCACGTGAACTCGCGGACCGGTGCGCCGGCATACGCCTCGTAGCGGTGCAGCCGGGCGGTCTGGCGCTGCGCCAGCGGGATGCCCGAACAGGACGCGAGGGTGAGCGTCGCGGCGAGCAGCGCCGCGCCGAGCAGTCGTTCGATCGAGGGTCGCATGGGGCCCGCTCCTTATCCAGTGGCCGCGCCCGCCAAGGATAACGCGTGGCGCGGCGCTCAGTTGACGGTCGGCGCTTACTCGGGCGTCAGCACCAGCACGGCGAGCGGCGGCAGGCGCAGGGCGAGTGAGTACGGCCGGCCGTGCAGACTCTGCTCGAGGGCTTGGCTGCCGCCGAGGTTGCCGATGCCGCTGCCGCCGTATTCCGGGGCGTCGCTGTTGAGCCGCTCGAGCCATTTGCCGCCGAACGGCACGCCGATGCGGTAGTGCTCGCGCGGCACGGGCGTGAAGTTGCAGGCGATCAGCACGACCTCGCGCGCTCCGCCGCCGCGGCGCAGGTACACAATCACGCTGTCATCGGCGTTGTCGCAGTCGATCCACTCGAATCCCTCGGGACTGAAGTCGCGCGCGTGCAGCGCCGGCAGCGAGCGGTACAGCCGGTTCAGGTCGCGCACCCAGCGCTGCACGCCCTGGTGCGGCGCGTACTGCAGCAAGTGCCACTCGAGGCTCTGCTCGTGCTGCCACTCGCGGGTCTGGGCAAACTCCCCGCCCATGAACAGCAGCTTCTTACCGGGGTGCGTCCAGAGGTACCCGTAGAGCAGTCTCAGGTTCGCGAAGCGCTGCCACTCGTCGCCGGCCATCTTGCCGATCAACGCGCCCTTGCCGTGCACGACCTCGTCGTGCGAGAGCGGCAGCACGAAGTTCTCGCTGAAGGCGTACCACAGGCTGAAGGTGATCTGGTGATGGTGGAACTTGCGAAAGACCGGATCGGCCGCGAAGTATTTCAGCGTGTCGTGCATCCAGCCCATGTTCCACTTCATGCCGAACCCGAGGCCGCCGAGATGCGTCGGGCGCGAGACCATCGGCCAGGCGGTCGATTCCTCCGCGATGGTGTGGGTGTCCGGATGATCGCGATACACGGACTGGTTCAGCTGCTTGAGGAACTCGACGGCCTCGAGGTTCTCGTGGCCACCGTAGCGGTTCGCAATCCACTCGCCGTCCTTGCGCGCGTAGTCGAGGTAGAGCATCGAGGCGACGGCATCGACCCGCAGCGCATCGATGTGGTAGACCTCGAGCCAGAACAGCGCGTTGCTCAGCAGGAAATTGCGGACTTCCGCGCGGCCGTAATTGAAGATCGAGCTCTTCCAGTCGGGGTGATGTCCCTGGCGCGGGTCGGCATGCTCATAGAGGTGCGTGCCGTCGAAGAATGCGAGCCCGTGCTGGTCGGCCGGGAAATGCGAGGGGACCCAGTCGAGGATGACGCCGATGCCGCGCTGGTGCAGGTAATCGACGAAGTACATGAAATCCTGCGGCGTGCCGTAGCGCGAGGTCGGCGCGAAGTATCCCGTGACCTGGTAGCCCCACGAGCCGTAGAACGGGTGTTCCATGACCGGCAGCAGTTCGACGTGGGTGAAGCCCAGGTCCGTGACGTGCGCGGCGACCGCCTCGGCGAGCTCCCGGTACGTGAGCGGCCGGTTGCCCTCCTCGGGCTTGCGCCGGAAGGAGCCGAGGTGCAGCTCGTAGATCGACCACGGCGCGCCGAGCGCCTGGCGCTGCGGGCGCTCCTGCAGCCACTGCCCGTCACCCCAGTCGTAGCCCAGGTCGCAGACCACCGAGGCGGTGCGCGGCGGGGTCTCGCAGCGGAACGCGAACGGATCGCTCTTGTCGACCGTGTAGCCCTGATGATGGGAGACTATGTGATACTTGTAGAGCGCGCCGGCAGGTACGCCCGGCACGAAGGCGTCCCAGATGCCCGAGGAGTCCGGCCGTGGCGCGAGCGGATGAGCGAGCGGGTCCCACGCGTTGAAATCGCCGATGACGGCCACCGAGGCGGCGTTCGGCGCCCAGACTGCGAAATACGTGCCCGCCGCCCGCCCGGCGTGTGCCGGCAGCAGGTGCGCGCCGAGCTTCTCGTAGGCCCGGCCGTGCGTCCCTTCACGAAACAGGTAAATGTCATGTTCAGTGAGCAGCACCGGCGCAGTGTAGCAACTGGGCTGCCGTGACGCCTCTGGTGATTGCACACCGCGGCGCGAGCGGTTATCTGCCGGAGCACACGCTGGCGGCCTACTACCTGGCGCTGCAGCAGGGCGCGGATGCGTTCGAGCCGGATCTGGTCATGACGCGCGACGGGGTGCTCGTGGCGCGGCACGAGAACGAGCTCAGTGGCACCACGGACGTGGCGCAACGGGCCCGTTTCGCATCCCGGCGGGTCACCAAGCCGATCGACGGCGAGGCGGTCACCGGCTGGTTCAGCGAGGATTTCACCCTCGAGGAGCTGAAGAGTCTGCGCGTGCGCGAGCGCATTGCGGCGCTGCGTCCGCACAACAGCCGCTTCGACGGACAGTTCGAGATCGCCACGTTCGAGGAGATTTTGCGCCTGCGCGCCGCGCTGCAGCGCGAGCGCGAGTGCGCCGCCGCCGAGCGCGGCCGGCCCGTGCCGGCGCCGATCGGGCTGGTCGTGGAGCTGAAGCATCCGAGCCATTTCGCCGCCTGCGGTCTGGAAATGGCCGCGACCCTCGTGCGCGCGCTCGAGGCGCACGGTTGCACGGCGCCTGAGTCCGGCGTGCTCGTCGAGTCGTTCGAGACCGGAATCCTGCGGACCCTGAAGCGCCTGACGGAGGTGCCGCTGGTGCAGCTGCTGGAGGCCACCGGCGCCCCGCAGGACGTGCGCTGTGCCGGCGGGACGCAAACCTTCGCCGACATGGCGCTGCCGGCCGGTCTGGCTGACGTCGCCACCTATGCCGCGGCCATCGGCCCGGAAAAATCCCTCCTCATTCCGCGCGAGGCCTCCGGGCGACTGGCGCACCCGACGCGGCTCATCGCCGACAGTCACGCGCAGGGTCTGCGGGTGATTCCGTGGACGTTCCGCGCCGAGAACGTCTTTCTGCCGGCCGAGGCACGCACCCGCGGCCCCGATCGGGAGTGGGGCGATCTGGCCTGGGAAATCAGCCAGTTTCTTGCCGCGGGCATTGACGGGTTCTTCACGGACCAACCCGACATCGGCGTGCGCGCCCGTGAGGCGTTCGTCGCTCGGGCAGGGCGCGCCGAGGCTTGACCTGAAGCGGGCCATGGCTTCGCGGCCATCCGTACGGGCCCTTTGCCGTATACTGGCGGCCTGTGGGAGAAGATGGCCCATGACTGAAATCGCTGATACCTTCGATTCCGCCTTCACAAAAGCCGTCGATCTGGGCAACAAGATCGCGGACAAAGACCGGGACGCCGACCTGTGGGACATCGCCGACGGATTGCTCGCCGGTGCGCTGCAGTATTGGCTCTATTCGCGCCAGCCCTGCGGCGATCCGCGCTGCCAGGACTGCATGCCGATCAGCACCGCCGAGGGCCGCATGGCGGAGCTGAAGCGGCTGATCGAGCAGTTGGCGGCCGAAAGCGAATATTTCCACACGCCGACGGATTCGAACGCCGGCCGCGCGTAGGGGCGCATCGCGGGCCCAAGCTCGGTAAAATGGCTGCTTTGCACCCAGCGGGGACGAAGTGAGCCAAGTGAGCACGCACAGCGAAGCGCCGCAGTCCGGCGCGCCCATCGATACCGACGTCGTGATCATCGGCGCCGGACCCTGCGGACTGTTCCAGGTGTTCGAGCTGGGTCTGCTCGGCATCGGCGCGCACGTCGTCGATTCCCTGGCGCATCCGGGCGGTCAGTGCACCGAGCTGTATCCGCAGAAGCCCATCTACGACATCCCCGCGCTGCCGGTCTGCGGGGCGCAGGAGCTGATCGACCGGCTGCTCGAGCAGATCAAGCCGTTCCATCCGCAGTTTCACCTCGGCCAGGAAGTCACCGAGCTCGCGCGGCGTGCGGACGGCCGCTTCGATCTGCGCACCGCGGCCGGGACGCATTTCAACACCGGCGCGGTCGTGATTGCCGCCGGCGTCGGTTCATTCCAGCCGCGGCGCATCGGCCTCGAGGGGGCTGAGGCGTTCGAGGGCGGTGCCATTCAGTACCGGGTCCGGGAGGCCGCGGCGTTTGCCGGCAAGGACATCGTGATCTTTGGCGGCGGTGACTCCGCGCTCGATTGGACGCTCGAGCTGCTGCCGCGCGCCAAGCGTCTCACCCTGGTCCATCGCCGCTCGGAATTCCGCGCCGCCCCGGCGTCGGTGGCCAAGATGCGCGAGGCGGTGGCCGCCGGACGGATGCGCTGCTGCGAGGCCGTGCCGCACGCCCTGGGCAGCGAGGCGCAGCGTCTGACCGGGGTCACCGTGAAGCACGCCGATGGCGCACTCGAGACGCTCGCAGCCGAGCAGCTGCTGGTGTTCTTTGGCTTGCATCCGAAGCTCGGGCCGATCGCCGAATGGGGCCTGGAGCTCGAGAAGCGCGCCCTGAAGGTCGATACCGAGAAGTTCCAGACGAACGTGCCGGGGGTGTTCGCCATCGGTGATATCAACACCTACCCCGGCAAGAAGAAGCTGATTCTCTCGGGCTTCCACGAGGCGGCGCTCGCAGCGTTCGCGATCCAGCACCACCTGCATCCGCAGAAGCGGCAGTTTCTCCAGTACACGACCACGAGCCCGATCATGCATCAGCGGCTCGGCGTGCCCGATTGACCGCCTCGTCCTGAGTCAAGGGGAGCGATCCGATGGATCCGCGATTGGCCGATTTGATCAAGCTGCTCGATCTGGAGCGGCTCGAGGTCGATCTGTTCCGTGGCGAGAGCCGCGACATCGGCAGCCCGCAGGTATTCGGCGGCCAGGTGCTCGGCCAGGCGCTCACGGCCGCGACGGCCACGGTCGAGGGACGGACCGTGCACTCGCTGCACGCCTACTTCCTGCGCCGCGGGGACTTCAGCGCGCCGATCGTCTACCAGGTGGACCGCAGTCTCGACGGACACTCGTTCTGCAACCGCCGCGTGGTGGCGATCCAGCACGGCGCGCCGATCTTCAACATGGCTGCCTCGTTCCAGATCCCCGAGGAAGGCTTCGAGCATCAGATCGCGATGCCCGCGGTGCCGCCGCCGGAATCGCTGCCGGATGCGAGCCGCCCGCCCCCGGAACTGCTCGAGCGGCTGCCGCCGGCGGTGCGCCGCTTTCTCGAGCGGCCGCGACCGTTCGAGTTCCGTCTGGTGCAGCCGATGGAGTCGCTCGTGGCTGCAATGGACACGCCGGCGCGCCAGGTGTGGTTTCGCGCCGTCGATTCGCTACCGCAGGACGAGGGACTGCATCGGCGGCTGCTGGCGTATCTGTCGGATTACTTCCTGCTCGACACCGCAACTTTGCCGCACGGCAAGTCTTCCTTCAGCGGCGCGCTGGTGATGGCGAGCATCGATCACGCCATGTGGTTTCACCGGCCGCTGCGGGTCGATGACTGGCTGCTCTACGCGGTGGAGAGTCCGAGTGCCTCCGGCGCGCGCGGCTTCGCCCGGGCAGGCGTGTATGCACGCGACGGTCGGCTGGTCGCCAG
>Ga0315298_1004749_pt1 | contig 19941 bp, 20 predicted proteins | sample WHS_1_MG_FD_203077 | JGI IMG/M metagenome (GOLD analysis project Ga0315298, IMG submission 203077) | Extremophilic microbial mat communities from Washburn Hot Springs, YNP, Wyoming, USA - WHS_1_MG | ecosystem: Environmental > Aquatic > Thermal springs > Hot (42-90C) | place: USA: Wyoming...
TGAACTGCAAGAGCAGCTTTGGCGCTTGGCGAAAAGTAAGATTTTATGATGAGGCAACGATACACCTTCGGTAAGATTTTATGATGAGGCAACGCGTTTATCACCCATGTTTGTCAACTTGCTTATTTTGTCATTTTCTGATACAATCGTGCGCGGTTTCAGTCCTGTGTGCCACATTCAATAAGGAGGGTATACATGAACCTGGCGAAAATGATCCGCGATGTACCAGATTTCCCCGTGAAAGGGGTCCTGTTCAAAGACATTACGACTTTGCTGAAAGACCCGGATGCCTTTCAGGAAGCCATTGATGGTCTGATTGATCGCTTTCTGGATGAGGAAATCGATATTGTGGCGGCTATTGAGGCGCGAGGGTTTATCTTCGGGGCTCCATTGGCGTACGAACTGGCGGCAGGTTTTGTACCTATCCGCAAGCCGGGCAAATTGCCTTGGGAGACAATCAGCGCCAGTTACACCTTGGAATATGGCACCAATACCCTGGAGATTCACAAAGATGCTATTCAACCGGGCCAGCGTGTGTTGCTAGTAGACGATGTGTTGGCTACGGGAGGATCAGCCAAAGCGGCGGCTGAACTAATTGAAAGGCTCGGTGGAAAAATTGTAAGCATTGTCTTTCTCGTGGACCTCACCTACTTAAAGGGCATGGAGAAACTTCAAGGCTATGATGTTTTCTCCCTGATCAAGTTCTAATTCCCTTTTGAACAGTGAGATGAGCACAGAGAAAATCAAAAAACTACAGGCGGAAAGAGACCGGACACAGGCGGAGTTGAAACGCCTCCGCAGCTACTTGGAAGCCGAAGTAGAACGCATTACGGAAAGCGGCGAAGATTCGGTGGATGCTGCCGCTGACATCTACGAGCGAGAAAAGACCCTGGCAATCATTCAGACTCTGGAAAGGAAACTAGCCGCTATCGAGCGCGCTTTGCGTGCTGCGGAAAAAGGTGGCTATGGCATCTGCGAAATCTGTGGTGAGCCGATTGACCCGGCCAGGCTGGCCGCTATGCCCCATACCACCACTTGTATCAAGTGCCAGGAGAAATTGGAGCGAACGCAACACCGTAAACCTTCCCTATTTCCCCCACCAAGAAGGACAGAATCTACTTGAGGGATGTGGAACACGCGGATGGTGCTGGACAAGTACCACCTCAATTTTGTGCTGTGATGCAAACCATTTATTTGAATCATGATTATTGAGGAGGGTAACATTGGCCAAGTTAACAGAGATTCGTTGGCATGGACGAGCAGGGCAAGGGATTGTTACTGCCAGTGAACTGCTGGCTGAAGCGGCATTGAAGGATGACAAATACTTCCAGGCTTTTCCCGAATACGGCCCAGAGCGCATGGGGGCACCCATCAAGGCGTATACGCGCATCAGCGATGAGCCCATCGAATTGCACTGCCAAATCCTCAACCCCGAGGTAGTCGTTGTGGTAAATCCCAATTTGCTGGGCGTTGTGGATGTTACGGAAGGGCTGGCAGAAGATGGCGTGCTGATCATTAACACGCCCGAAACTCCTCAGCAAATCCGAGCACGTTTGGGACTCAAAAACAACAAGATCAAAGTCTTCACGGTAGATGCTACACGGATTGCTTTGGAGACGATCAAGCGCGACATCCCTGCTACCTTGATGCTGGGCGCCATTATCCGGGCGACGGGTTTGGTTAGCCTAGATAAGACGCTGCATCTGGTACAGGAGAAACTGGGCGCGAAATTGCGCGCCGAAGTGGTAGAGAACAATCTGAAAGCCCTGCGTCGAGCCTATGAAGAAGTGAAAGAGGGATAGAATATGGCAAAGGAGAATGCAACCTGGAGAGAAGCCACTATTGCCGGGCTTGTCCTTGAACCGGGATGTACGGCAGAATATAACACGGGCACCTGGCGCGTCTTGCGCCCGGTGCATGATATGAGCAAATGCACCCATTGTCTCATTTGCTGGGTGTATTGCCCAGATTCCGCCATCGTTGTCGAGAACGGCCGCTGGGTTCGCTTCGACTATTACCACTGCAAGGGATGTGGCATCTGCGCGAACGAATGCCCGGTCAAAGTAGATGCCCATGAATATACCGGCAAGGCGGGTAAAGTGATCCAGATGGTGGAAGAAAAGTCGTGGGAAACGGAAAAGAAGTGCTGAGTGGTAAAGTGACAAGTGATAAAGCGACGAGTGAGCAGGGAAAGGAATGCTGTCCATCACTCAGCGCTCGTTGCTAATTCCTTATCGGGCTACAATGAGGAGGACATAAGAAAATGGTTGTATCCACAAAAATGGCTTTGGAAGGAGCACATGCATCAGCACAGGCGATGCGGCAAATCAACCCTGATGTCGTGGCTGCTTATCCCATCACACCGCAGACCGCTATTGTACAGACCTTTTCGCAGTATGTGGCTGATGGCGAAGTGGACACTGAATTCATCGCTGTGGAGAGTGAACACGCGGCGATGAGCGCCTGCATTGGGGCTGCGGCAGCTGGCGGCCGGGTCATGACGGCCACCGCCGCCAATGGCTTAGCGCTCATGTGGGAAGAATTGTACATTGCCGCTTCACTGCGGCTGCCTATCGTCATGTCAGTGGTCAACCGCGCGCTCTCTGCTCCATTGAACATCCATTGTGACCATTCGGATTCGATGGGGGCACGGGATGCAGGGTGGATCCAACTCTATTCGGAGACAGGTCAGGAAGCGTACGATAACACGATCCAAGCTGTGCGTATCGCGGAGCATCCTGATTTGCTCCTTCCGGTAATGGTCATGCAAGATGGTTTCATCACCGGGCATGCGGTGGAATTGGTGGAAGTAGCAGATGACGCCTCGGTGAAGGAATTCATCGGGACGTACACGCCAAAATATTCCTTGCTAGACATTGACCACCCAGTTACTTTTGGCGCATGGGATCTGTGGGATTACTACTTCGAGCACAAACGTCAGCAGACAGATGCCATGAGCAAGGCGATGAAAGTCATCGTGGATGTAGGCAAAGAATTTGGCCAAGTGTTTGGCCGCACCTATGGCATCTTCGATGCCTACGCGATGGATGACGCAGAGCTGGCGATCATTGTGCTGAGTTCGACCGCCGGCACCGCCCGCACAGTGATCCGGGAACTGCGCAAAAAGGGATTGAAGATTGGGCTCTTGAAATTGCGTGTTTTCCGGCCATTCCCAGCACAAGAATTGGTCGCGGCTTTAAAGGATGTAAAAGCCGTTGCAGTGCTAGACCGCTCGATAAGCTTCGGTGCTATGGAGGGAGCAGGACCGGTATTTCTGGAGGTGTGTGCGGCATTGTTTGCTGCGGGTGCCACGCAGAAAGTGGTAAACTATATCTACGGTCTGGGTGGACGTGATGTCCTCCCAGAGTATATCGAGAAGGTGGCGAGTGATCTACAGGAAATCGCCAATACCGGCAAGGTCAAATCACTGGTGAATTATCTGGGACTGAGGGAGTAGGCATATGGTGATTAAATTGAAGGAACAAGCAGCCAAGCCAGAACGATTAGCCCCAGGGCATCGTTTCTGTGCTGGCTGTGCAGAGCCGATCATCATTCGACAGATTCTCAACGCGATAGATGAGCCTGTAGTAGTTGGTGCGGCAACGGGCTGTACGGAGATCGCTACATCCATGTACCCTTACACAGCCTGGAATGTGCCTTGGATACATAATGCCTTTGAGAACGTATCCACAACTATCGCGGGCGCTGAGGCGATGTATCGTGTGCTAGTGCGACGGGGTAAAATCCCGGAGCGCAACATCCGCTTTATCGCCATTGGCGGTGATGGTGCAACCTACGACATTGGCCTGCAATGGCTGTCTGGGGCGCTGGAACGAGGACACCGCTTTATCTATGTGTGCCTCAATAACGAGGCATATATGAACACGGGTATCCAACGCAGTTCAGCCACACCGATGGGTGCTCACACAACGACTTCGCCCGCAGGTATGGTCATCCCAGGCAAAGTGCAGTGGCGCAAACCGCTCACCGAGATCATTGCTGCCCATCGCATTCCCTATGTGGCGCAGGCGGCACCTAGCCACTGGCGTGACCTCATGGAGAAAGCCAGGAAAGCAGCGGCTGCAGATGGGCCTTCTTTCATCAACGTGATCTCTGACTGTAATCGTGGCTGGCGACACGGTACGGAGACTTCCATCGAGGTTACGCGCCTTGCCGTAGAGACCTGCTACTGGCCGCTGTTTGAGGTGGAAAATGGCGTGTGGAAACTAAATTACAAGCCACGCGAGAAAAAGCCCGTAGAGGAATGGCTGAAGACGCAAGGTCGTTTCCAGCATCTTTTCCAGCCCCAGTTCAAGCATGTGATCGCCGAGATACAAGCCAGAGTGGATGAGGAGTGGGAAGCCCTCTTGAAAAAATGCGAGGCTGAATAAAACTAGACCCTAAAGGTTTTCCAAACCTTTAGGGTCTAATTTTAGGAGGTAAGATTATGGCGCGTGTTTTCGTTTCCAACCATCCTTTAATCCGGCATAAAGTCACGCTTTTGCGTGACATCCATACGGAGCCCAAGAAATTCCGCGAACTCATTCGTGAGGTCGCCATCCTCTTGGCTTATGAGGCTACGGCTGATTTGGGGGTGCAGGAAGTTTCCGTCCAAACTCCGCTGGCGACCGCCAAAGGCTATGAGCTCACGGATAAGATTGGTTTAGTTCCTATCTTACGGGCTGGATTGGGCATGGTGGAAGGCATCTGGGAAATGATGCCTGCGGCCGAGGTGTGGCACATTGGCTTATATAGGGACCATCGCACTTTGCAGCCCATCGAGTACTACAACAAACTTCCTGTTCATCCTACCGTTCAGGTTTGTCTTATCCTCGATCCGATGCTGGCTACTGGTGGTTCAGCCGTGGCCACAGTGGATATCCTAAAACGTTGGGGAGCCAAACGCATCAAATTCGTTGGGATCATCGGTGCACCGGAAGGGGTAGAGCGGCTGAGCACAGCACACCCTGATGTGGACATTCACCTCGCCGCCATAGATGACCATCTCACTCCTGAGCCGAGCAAGCCAGGCGACCCGCCAGCAGGCTACATTGTGCCTGGTTTAGGAGATGCCGGTGATCGGCAATTCGGCACAGGCTGATCTTTAGAAACCAGGTTTCTGGCAGAAACCTGGTTTCTGACCGACATGAATGGATTGTTCGATGGCTTTTTTCCTTGTTTTTGTCCTTGCCTTTGGCCTTTCTTTGCTGCTCACTCCGGTTGCCGCGCGAGTAGGCAAGCAGTGGCGCATGGTGGACAAGCCCGGTGGACGACGCAAACACACGGGCGTTGTGCCCCGATCTGGCGGTATTGCCCTCTATATAGCATTCGCTGTGGCGGCGTTACTAGCAGCGGTGCTAGGCCCAAAGTTGCCCGCTCCTGAAGGACCTGATCCAAAGGAACCCATCCGCCTGGCTGGGATCCTCCTCGGCAGTACTTTCCTGTTCGTAATTGGCCTCTCTGATGACCGGCGTGAATTGAAGCCAGCATCCCAGTTCCTCGCCCAGTTGATTGCAGCATTGATCGCTGTGTGCACCCTTGTGTTTATCGAACGGGTGATGAATCCTTTTACGAACAAACTAGTGGTTTTCCCCTGGTATTGGACAACGTTCATTACGATCCTCTGGATCGTAGGGATGATCAACACGGTTAATTTCCTCGATGGATTGGATGGCTTGGCGGCCAGTGTTGCAGCAATTGTGGCTGGCGTGCTTTTCATTCACATGTACCGTGTGGGGCAGTACAGTGTGTCGCTCCTGCCTCTCGCTTTACTGGGTTGCACCCTTGGTTTTCTGCCCTACAATTTCTATCCAGCGAGGGTATTCATGGGCAGCAGTGGCGCTTTTTTCCTTGGCTATGCTGTTGCCACGCTATCCATCGTCGCTGGGGCGCGCATGGCTACTGTCCTGCTCGTGCTAGCCGTGCCTATCCTCGATGTGGCTTGGCTGATCTGGCTGCGCATGCGCCGGACCGGCACCTTTGTTCATGGAGACCGCCGCCATTTGCATTTCCGCTTGGTGGATTTAGGGCTTTCACAGCGTCAGGTGGTGTTGGCTTACTGCCTCCTCAGCGCCGCTTTTGGCGTGTTGGCGCTGAGTGTTTCCTCCCGTCTGTTCAAGCTCGGTGCGCTGATTGTCCTAGGAGTGGTAACGGTGGCGATATTGGCTATTGTCACTTGGCTGAGTGAGCACCGGATAAAGAATGAATAAGCGGATACCCATGTGGATATCCGCTGCAGGTACATTACCACTCCCCGTGGCTCTATCTTTACTAGAAATGTTCTATGGTGATTTTTGTTGTTATGGGTACTCTACGTGCCTGTGTAATACTGCTTCTCCCAGTTTTTCCAGCAGGAATAGTGCTAAGGCAACCGGCAGATCAACCATCAGGGCAAGGCCAAAGGTAAAAGCAAGGTAAGTCACGCCTGTCAAAAGCGAGCGCTTGAGGGAAACAGGCATCTGAACAGTTACACCCGAGACATAGACGAGCGCTGCCGCCAGGCCCAGGAAGAGCAGCACAGAGACCCATGCCTGGCGGTCGGATTCGCTGGGCAACATGGCATTGCTGATGGAGAAGATGAAGTAAAGCCATAACAAGGCATCAGGACGCTGTAGAGAGGAAACGAATGTTTTTGCTACTGCATCAGGGTGCAAAATTGGCAGAGCCTCAACACCAAACTGCCAGCGTGCTAGGAGCAAAATAGCGACACTGCCGCTAATCAGTGGAGCTAAGCCAATCCAACTCTCACGGAAGGGGTCAGCCTTCTTGACTTTCACTGCCCCCAACCGTATGTTGCCGCCACGCTTGGCTTGTGGCTTGAGAGAGATGCCTGCTGTCTTTACCCCGACCAGTTTTGCCGCTAGGTAATGGCTGAATTCGTGCAAGACAATGCCTGGCAGTAAGATGAGATAATGCACCAGAGTAGCAGTTTCTGCATCGCCGGAGAGAAGCAATCCAATACCCTGTAAATGGCGGCTCAGCCAGCGTTTGACCACTAGCAGAGGGACAATAAGTGCCGCTAACCAGATCAATGGCGTCCAATCGGTGGCCATTTATGTTCTGTTTTTCGCTCCTTGCTGCTTGCTCTGCGCTGCGATCTTGGTAATGGCAACGAACTTGGCTGCGCTCAGGCTGGCGCCTCCCACCAGAGCCCCATCAATCTCGGGTTGTGTCATGAACTCGGCGATGTTCTCTGGGCTTACACTGCCACCGTATTGGATACGCAGAGCTTGGGCTGCGCTTTCACCAAACAGCGAAGAGACTGTGCCTCGCACAACCTGGCCAATAATGGCATTGGCCCCGCTGCCCGTCGCTGGTTTCCCCGTGCCAATGGCCCAAATGGGCTCATAAGCAATGACCAGAGATTTCACTTGTGCAGCAGTTAAGCCTTGCAACGCAGCTCGCACCTGTGCGCTGACGATCGCCTCTGTCTGCCCCGCTTCATTCTGCGCCAGGTTTTCACCAACACAGATAATGGGGGTCAAGCCATGCTTGAGCGCTGCCTTCACTTTACGATTGACCCCTTCATCTGTCTCACCAAAATACTGGCGGCGTTCCGAGTGGCCAATGATCACATATTGGCACAATTCCTTTAGCATAAGAGGGGAAATAGCGCCGGTAAATGCTCCCTGATCCTCCCAGTGCATATCCTGAGCGCCAAGTTTAATCTGCGTTGTACGGATGAGTTCCGCTACCGCAGCCAACGCAGTGAAGGGTGGGCAAAGCACTTTTTCCACGCCTTCGATCTCATTGAGTTCTCGGCGCATTTCTCTGACCAGAGCAATGGCTTCTGCAATCGTCTTGTGCATCTTCCAATTTCCGGCAATAATCGGTGTGCGCATTGTTCCTCCTGAGTTCAGTTTTCGGCAAACAACAGTGGGAGACCGCCTGTCGATACCAGATACCAGTGCTATAAGTCATGCAATGGGCTTTTGGGCTTGCCTTGGTACATGATCTGCCGCAAATCATACCGCCATCAGCCCTGCCTGTCAATTCATTCTCGATGTAACTCCTTGTCCATTTTTGACAAAATTTGAAATATCATCTATTATTCACGCCAATTGGTGCTGGAATGAATCTGCACATCATTATTGAGTGCTGATCAATTTTCCCCATTTTGATTGACATCTCAGTAAGAAGAGAACGCAGTGCCTATAATCATGACAAGCATTGTGGCTATCTTATTGCGTTCTAAACCTAGGTGGACATCGTGGTCCACTGCCTATTGTACCTCTGAAACAGCTGTAACATCTTTGTTTGTATCGAGCTGCTCAAGCGATCAGACCCTGCCCAGCTGTCGCTGTTTGATGCTGTCTCGTCCCCTAATCTGTTCCAATGCCCATCTTTCTTACAGGAGATGATTATTCTTGGCTATTTTGGAGATCAAGCGGCTATCGAAATCATTTGGCGGTTTACAAGCGGTACTAGACTTTAACTGTGTAGTAAAACCCGGCGAGATACATGCCCTGATAGGCCCAAATGGCGCTGGGAAGAGCACAGTCTTTAATCTTATCTGCAATCTCATCAAGCCTGACGCCGGTGAAGTGCTACTAAACGGCGAGAATCTAGTAGGGCTACCTCCGCACCGCATTACCGAAAAGGGCATTGGTCGCACGTTTCAAAATGTGCGCCTTTTCAAAAACATTTCCGTACGCGCTAATGTAGCGGTAGCCGTGAACGCTGCAAAGCGCCATGGCATTTTACAGTCGATCGTACGTTCGGGATCCAACAGTGCTCTGTTACGCAGCGTATATGAAGAAGCGGATCAGGTACTCGAAATCGTTGGTTTGACCCACCGCGCCAATTCCTTGCCCAAGAATCTACCCTATGGCGAGCAAAAACGGGTGGAACTCGCACGGGCGCTTGCTTGCCCGGTAAAGGTGCTTCTTTTGGATGAGCCCACTACAGGTATGAATCCCACCGAGTCCGAAACTATGCTCGAACTTATCCAGTCTCTGCGACAACGCGGGCTTGCCATATTGCTGGTGGAACACAACATGCGCGTCGTGATGGGGATTTCTGATGTAGTTACTGTCATGAATTTTGGCCAGGTTATTGCTGAAGGAACCCCAATGGAAGTATGCAGTGACGAGCGCGTTATCTCAGCCTACCTGGGGGAAAAAAGAAATGCTCGTGCTTAGCCATGTAACTGCTTCTTATGGAGATGTGCGTGCTTTAAATGATGTATCCCTGGAAGTCAAAAAGGGCGAGATCTTTGCCCTTTTGGGAGCGAATGGCGCGGGCAAGAGTTCGACATTACGTAGCATTGTCGGCCTATTAAAGGTCAGCCAAGGGACCATTGAGTTCTTAGGTCAGCGCATTGAAAATCGCAACCCAGTGGATATCGTGAAACGTGGCATTTCAATGGTATTCGAAGGTCGCCGGATTTTCCCAGAGCTAACCGTACGCGAAAATTTGGTAGCAGGCGCTTACTTAATCAAAGACGCCAAAATACGGCAAGAGAGGATGGCGGAGTTATTGGAGCGGTTTCCACGCCTTGCTGAACGACAATCTCAGCTTGCCGGCTCGTTAAGTGGTGGCGAGCAACAAATGCTCGCGATCGCGCGTGCCTTGATTAGCAAGCCTTCGTTATTGCTCATGGATGAACCATCCATGGGCCTGGCGCCGAAAGTAGTAGATGAAGTTTTCCGCATCATCGTAGAACTGAATGCTGCGGGCACTACCATACTCCTTGTGGAACAGAACGCGCAACGCGCACTGGAGATCGCAACACGAGCCGCCGTCCTAGAGACGGGCCATGTTGTGCTTGCGGGTAGCGCTGCCGAGCTTCTGAACAATGAGAAAGTTCGCGCCGCCTATCTCGGCATGTGAGGAAAAGCATTTATAGATGCAATAATACTCCTGCATCTTTCAAAAAGCAGGCCCAGTGGTTCACTGGGGAAAATTCACGGTAAGGAGGGAAAAAGGGACAAGGTAATACCAAAACACAATGACTGGCCGTGACCACAAGTTCAGCGCAGTTCAATTCACTCAACAAGGAGGAGATCCTATGAAAATCGGAAGATGGTTCCCTGTATTGGTAACACTAGCCCTAGTGCTGGGCATAGTAGCGGGTTGCGCTCCAGCAGGTCCCGCGCCTACGAAGCCTGCAGAAGCGCCAGCGGCAAAAGAACCAATCAAAATCGGTGGCATTGGCCCGCTTTCACCTCCTGGCACACCAGCGCTTGGCACGGAAATGATGAATGCTTTCAAGCTGCGCATTGATGAAATCAACGCGGCTGGTGGCTTGCTCGGAAGGCCTTTGGAGCTGGTCTTTGAAGACTCGGCCGGCACGCCAGAAAAAGGCACCGCAGCGATGGAGAAGCTCATCAATAAAGACAAGGTCATCGCGGTGGTTGGCGAGGGACATAGCTCAGCACTGCTGGCTGAAATGGAGGTAGCCCATCGTAACCATGTGATCCTGATTGATGTTGAGGCTTGGTCGGACAAGATCAGAACAAGAGGCTATCGGGAGGTCTTTGCCATACCGGCCAGCAATACCTTGTTCAACGCGAAAATAGCTGAGTTTATTCAAGCCAGTGGCTTTAAGCGGCCCTTCCTCCTCGCCGAGGATACTGACTTTGGTGTAGAGGGGATCCAGCTCTTAGGAAAAGCATTGGAAAACCTCGGCATCACATACAAGAGCCTGGTGGTTGACAGGACGACGAAAGACTTTGTGCCCTTCTTGCTGCAAGCTCAGGAATTCAACCCAGACATCCTGGTTGTGAACGTGACCGGTGTTGGCGCCTACCTGATTATCAAGCAAGCCAAAGAATTGGGGCTCGCACCGACAGCGAACTGCGCTTTGTTCTCCGGTGTCGCAGATATGGGGTATCCTGAGCTGTGGGAAACGGCTGGATCTGCTGCGCAGTATGTCGTTTGGGAGACAGCCATTCACCCAAAGGCACAGTATACTGACCTGACCCAACCTTTCATTGACAAGTATACCAAGACCTATGGGCGCCCGCCAACGTATTCGGGGTTACAGGCTTATGATGCGATACTCGTGCTGGAAGAAGCCATTAAACTGGCTGGCTCAACCGACACAGATAAACTGATCGAAGCCCTAGAGAAGGTAAAGGTCAAAGGCACGCGGGGCATCATGTCGTTCCCCACAGAGCCGGGGGTGTATTACCATCAGGCTGATGTGCCGTTGCTGTTCCTGCAGTACACAGAAGTCGGTCAGACGCCTGATAAATGTGAGATTGTCTTCCCTGTGAACCTGAAGACAGCCGACCTAAAGAAACCACCCAAGTAAGAGATATTGTGCGATCCATTTGTTGCCCCTGCCGGAAATGGCAGGGGCAACAAAAATTAGCAAAAGGGAGTATTCATGCCGAAAAGCCTGGAATTGTTTCTTTCATACGTAATTAACGGTCTAATCATCGGCAACATTTATGGGCTGATGGCGCTCGGGCTTACACTTATCCTAGGAGTCATGAAGATTGTCAATTTTGCCCATGGCGAATTCTACATGCTGGGTGGGTATGCTGCCTATATTTGCTCCATGAAACTCGGGCTAGGACCAGTAGCCGGCATTTTGGGCGCGATTGTTACTGTGTTCTTTATCGGCTTGTTTGTGGAACGCGCTCTGCTCACCCCCTTCTATTCTGGCAGGTTGGAACGTCCCAGCGATTATGCCTTGCTGATGACCTTTTCGCTCTCGGTCTTCCTGATGAATGTTGTGATTCCGATATTTGGTCCCTATCAAAAAGCATCAGCACCTTTGGCTGAGGGCTCGGTGAATTTAGGCATTGTTTCCGTAGGTGCTACCCGCGTGATCGCTTCGCTGGTTGCTATCCTGTTGATGGCGCTGCTTTTGCTGTTATTGAGCAAAACGCGCTTGGGTATCGCATTGCGGGCTATCGCGCAAGATCGCGATGCGGCGGCGATTTGTGGGATTGACGTCAACCGCATGAACCCAGTGGCTTTTGGCATTGGCACAGCCATGGCTGCTGCGGCTGGAGCGCTTCTCGCACCTACCTTTCTGGTTTATCCAGCCTCCGGATCCTTAGCAGCCTCTAAAGCCAATGCGATTCTGGTGTTGGGCGGCATGGGTTCAATCAAAGGGGCTATCATTGGTGCCCTTTTGCTAGGGGTGCTTGAGAGCCTTGGGGTGCTGTTCCTCTCCCCAGGCTACCGCGATGTGTATGGCTTCCTCGTTATTGTGTTGGTGTTGCTGATCAAACCCACAGGCTTGTTCGGAGGTCAAGAATTTTGAAGCCGAGAGCAAAGATCCTTATCGGGGTACTATTGTCCATCCTAGTCCTCTCCTTGCCTTTCTGGGCAGGGGTCTACTGGACTCATGTTGCCATTTTGAGTCTCTATTATGTCATCGTCGTTTCTAGTTGGAATTTACTCGTGGGCTATGCGGGGCAAATGTCCTTTGCTCATGTGAGTTTCTCCACGATGGGCGGGTATGCTTCCACCCTTGTAGCAACTAGGTTTGGCATTCACCCGGCATTGGGCATGTTGATTGGCATGTGTGTTGGAGCAATTGTCGGTTATGCATTGGGGATACTTTGCTTGAGGATGAGAGGTGTATACCACTCTCTAGCGACACTGGCTTTTGCAGAAGCATTTCGCACCGTCCTAAATCTAGAATACAAGATCACGCGAGGCTCTCTGGGCCTGCTCAGCGTGCGCCTCTACCCTGGCGTTTCCAAAACCCCATACTATTATACCGTGCTTGTATTGGCTATCGGAGGGCTTTTCATTTTGTATCGCATTATTAACTCCCCCATTGGTTTTACACTCCAAGCAATTCGGGAAGACCAAACAGCAGCGAGTGTAGCGGGTGTGCCGTTGGCACGATACAAATTATTTGCGTTTTCACTGACATCGGCCATGGCTAGTCTGGCTGGAGCGTTTTTAGCCCATTATCTTGGCATTGTCACTCCTGATTGGGCTACTCAGACTGCGATGTCCTTTGTACTGGCAATGGCGATCATGGGCGGTCTGGGAACCTTCATTGGCCCCGTGATAGGCGCCGTATGTGTGGAGTTTCTCGCGGAGTATCTGCGGGTCTATGGTCGTTACTATATGTCCATTTTTGGCTTGGTCGTTCTGCTCATGCTGCGCTTTACCCCGGGTGGTTTGCTGGCATTGGCGCGTCATCTTACGGATTCGGCAAGCTATACACGCTGGGTATCTAAAGGAAAACAATTGTTGGCTACTCTTCAGGTAAGGAATAAGTAGAATGAAAATAATCCCTTCTGACCAAGTGATCCGTGTTTTTGGCGCCTGTGATCCAATCGAAATGGTGCAAGATGGGGAAGAGTTTTGGGTCGAGTGTCGTGATTGCTATGATGGGCAGATCCAGAGCACAAAGGACCGCCGTTCACAAATGGACACGACACGATTGATGCCCTGCACTGGTCCTATCGCGGTGGATGGCGCCATGCCAGGGAACTCGCTGCGCATCGAGGTGCTCGCCATTGAACCTTCGGATCGAGGTTTTATGCCCTTGAAACCAGGGTTGGGAATCCTTGGCACGCAGGTAACGGAAGAGACAACCTATGTTGTCCCTATTGATATCCATCGCAGAACCATTCGACTAGGACGATTTTCAATCCCACTGAAACCCTTGATTGGGGCAATTGGCACCGCACCGAGAAAGCCTGTCCCCACTTCGATTCCGGGTGATCACGGGGGTAATCTCGATACACGTGAGATACAAGAGGGGGCTACCGTTTGTCTACCGGTGTTTGTTCCTGGTGGCCTCCTCGCTGTTGGTGATCTACACGCTGCCCAGGGCGATGGAGAATTATGTGGTCAAGGGGTAGAAACATCTGGTAGGGTTAAACTCCGCGTACACGTGTCCCCTGAGCCCCTGCTGCGACCGCGTGTCGAAACCCAAGAGAATTGGATTACCATTGCCAGTGCTCCTACACTTCAGGAAGCACTGAGCGTTGCTGCTGCAGATATGGTAGAATTTATCCGTCGCACCTACCAGGTTGGCTTTGATGAGGCGTATCGCCTTCTTAGCATTGCCGGCAATGGCGGGATTAGCCAGGTTGTGAATGCCCTGGTTACTGCCAAAGTTGTGCTTCCCAGAAACCTGGCCCGCTAACTTTAGGTCCTTGCCTGCGAAAAGTAAAAGCGCCTTCTTACTCCTGTAGTAAGAAGGCGCTTTGCTGAAAACTACTGGAAATGGAATATGGCGGCGACTAGACTTGAACTAGTGACCCAGGGCTTATGAGTCCCCTGCTCTGCCAACTGAGCTACGCCGCCATTTAGGAAAAAAGTAGCGGGGACAGGATTCGAACCTGTGACCTTTGGGTTATGAGCCCAACGAGCTACCGCTGCTCCACCCCGCGTCGCCATGATATTATACCAAAACATGAGGGATTAGTCAAATTCACAAATCCGCCTTTTTGCGATAGGTTTTTGTACAGCCAGTTCGTACACCGCAAGAGTTTGCTCGGCGGTCTTTTCCCAATCAAATTGCCTCGCTTGCGCTAGCGCATTTTGGGCAAGTTCTTGGCGCAACGCAGGATCGCACAATAGGGTCCGTATGCCTTCCGTTACCTCATCCAGATCCATGGGATCCACCATCCACCCCCCTTTCCCCACAACCTCGGGCAACGAAGCACTTCTGGAAACGAGCACGGGAGTTCCACAAGACATGGCTTCCAACGGCATCAGCCCAAAGCCTTCATAGATAGATAGAAAGACAAAAAACAGTGCCCCACTGTAAAGTGCAGGTTTGTCCTCTTCTGCGACCCATCCCGTGAAAATAACCTTCTGCTCTATGCCGAGTTCGCGAGCAATTCGCCGGGGATTGGGGAATAGCCGGGTATCCATAGCCGGCAAACGGCCGGCTACAACCAGGTATGGTGTCCCCGCTCTTAGTATCTTCGCTACTTGTGCATAGGCTTTGAGCAGCATGGGCACGTTCTTGCGCTGATCAAAGCCGCCCAGATACAGCATGTATTCATCCGGCAAGCCATATTTGTGGCGCACAGCGGCTAGTATATTCTCGTCCCGCACAGGTCGGCAGGCTGGATCAGCAGCGAGGTAAATGACATGGACTCGTTCTGATGGCACGCGCAAATACTTGACAATATCGTCCTTAGAACAGTGGGAATCCGTGATGATTCGTGTTGCTCGCCGTGCTGCAGCAGCAACCATGTGTGTATATAACCGCACGAAAACAGAACTACGATAAGCGGGCAAGAGCAGTGGTATCAAGTCGTGAATGGTGACTACGGTCGGCACCGTAAGGAGAATGGGAGAAGCAAAGTAGGGCACGTGGGCTAGATGCACGGATGCACGGCGGCAAGCCAAGGGAAAGGCAATCTGTTCGAACCACAGCTTATTCAGGTTCTCGAAACGGCGGGGAAAGGGCGTGTACAATATCTGTAAAGGGCCTGCGAAATCAAACTCCTTTGAAAAACTCGGTTTCTTGCCCGAATACAGGAAATACTCATGCCCTTTGTCTAGTTGAGCCAGGGTATGCAGCAGGTGGTGCGTGTACTGGCCGCTGCCGGTGGTTTCTTCCCCTAGGAAGAAAGCATTGAAAGCAATGCGCATCTCGTGCTCCTGCTTCTAGCACGCACTGCAGCGCTGAAAAACGCACTGCAGTGCACAATTTAAGTAAAAACCATGTTGTGGGCGTGTCCTTATCCTTTTGCTCGGAAGTACTCTACAGTGCGTCGCAAGCCATCTTCCAAAGTAACGACTGGCTGCCAGCCTAGCTCGCGCTTCGCCTTATCTATATTCAGATAGACCTTGAATACCTCCCCTGCTTTGGGAGGCCCATGCACTGGTGGCTTAGCATAACCGGTCGCCGACTTGAGCCGGGCAAAAATCTCATTGACAGACGTGCCCACGCTAGTACCAATGTTGTAGAACCCCCCGTCGCCCCTGTCGAGAGCCAGGATATTAGCCTGTGCTACGTCACCCACGTAGACAAAATCACGCTCCTGCTCGCCTGAACCATTGATTACGGCTTGCTCGCCGCGCAGCATTTGGCCAGTAAAGATAGCTACCACTCCTGCCTCGCCATAAGGGTCCTGCCGAGGTCCGTATACATTGCCATATCGCAAGACGGTGAAAGAAAGCCCGTAATTGTGGCGGTATAGCGGCAGATAGTATTCAAAACAAGCCTTGCTTGCGCCATAAGGATCCAGGGGCTGGATGGGATGGTGTTCATCTGCTGGCAGATGTTGTGGTTCGCCATAAAGCGCTCCGCCGGTGGAAATATAGATAAACTTTTTGACCCCATATTTTCGGCTTAGCTCCAGCAGGTTCAGAGAGCCCAAGATGTTGACATCCGCATAAAGGAGCGGTTGCACCATAGATTCGCGCACACTGACCTTTGCCGCGTGATGATTGACAATATCAGGTTTTTCCGCCGCGAAAACCTTCTCTAAAGCGTTATCCCGGATATCCAGGTGGTAGAATCGCGCACGGGGATGAATGTTCTCTTTCTTACCGGTGCTGAGATCATCTACCACCAGTACTTCATGGCCCTGCTCCAGATATGCGTCCACAACATGCGAGCCGATAAAGCCCGCTCCGCCTGTAACGAGAATTTTCATGTCGTCTCCTTTATGAAAGTGAATGGTATATACGAACTTTATGCAGGCAAGAGCCTGCAGTGATTCCCACTTGGCCTCTTCACAATCCTTTAGAGCGAATAATGGATAGAAGCAGCCAGGCAGCAAGTATCCCAGCAAGCACAAAACTGATTTGTGCGATGGGCAATGCGACTCCGATGACAGGCAACCGCCACACAGAAGCTGCTTCCCCGCCTAGGATAATCAACGCTGAGCCGATAATGAGTGCAGCGACCAGGATGCTGAAGGACAAACGATTTGCGACCCGATCCAACTTGAGTAATAGGTTCTGCAGGTGACGGAGGTCAATGCCCAATGTCATGTCCCCTTGTTCCAGTTGGCTTGACAGCCTATCCAAACGCTGTGGCAATACCTGAACCAATTGATCTATTTCGCGCAGGGTACGTATGGCGCGTGCCCCCAATTGTTGCAGAGAAAGCTGCTCGCTGATCAACTGTTGGACAAAAGGGCGTGCTTTGTCTACCAACACGAAATCAGGCGAGAGCGTGCGAGCAACTCCCTCCAAGACTACTACTGTGCGCGCCAACAAGGCCAAGTCAGAGGGGAGGTGAATACGATGTCTGAAAGCGATGGTCATGATATCTTCCATGAACTCGCCGAGATGAACCTCTTCCAAGGCTAGCCCATAGTAACGGAACAACAGGCGTTGGATATCACGCCGAAGCTCATTGAAATTGGTATGGCGTTCTATTGCCCCTAAACGCATAACAGTTTGCACAAGCTGGTCTATATCTTTATTGAGCGTATGCACGAGTAAGTCAGCAAGCATATCTTTGGTAGTAGGTGTGAGATAGCCCATCATGCCGAAATCAACGAAGCCAATCTGCTCATCACAGATGAGAATGTTGGCTGGATGGGGGTCAGCATGGAAGAAACCATCTACAAAGACCTGCTTGAGGTATACGTCGACAATAATTTCAGCAATAGCAGATAAGTCATAGCCTTCTTTTTTCAGTTGCTCCAGGTCGAGGAGCTTATAGCCACGTAGCTCCTGGGTGGTGATGATGCGGCGCGTGGTCAAATCCCAATACACGCGGGGCACAATCACGCGAGCATCCTGCTGCAAATTGTGCCGCAGGCGATCCGTATTGCGGCCTTCGATGGTGTAATCCAACTCTTCGCGTAGAGTTTGTCCGAACTCGTCGACCAGTTCTGAGAGTCGGTACTCGCGAGCGAGGGCCAAGCGGTGCTCCAGGAAGCGTGCCTGTCGCCGGAGCAAATCCAAATCCGCTTCGATCACGCGCTCTATGCCTGGCCGCTGAATCTTGACGATCACAGTTTCGCCGTTTTTCAAAGTCGCACGGTGAGCTTGGCCAATGGAGGCACTGGCTATGGGCTCTGCCTCAAAATGGGCGAAGAGATCTTGAGCTGGGGCACCCAATTCCTTTTCGAGTTCAGCCAATATCTCGCTAGCCGGGACCGGGGGCGCCGCATCCAGCAGCTTGGACAACTCTTCGATATATTCTGATGGCAAGAGGTCTGGCCGGGTGCTGAGAATCTGGCCCAGTTTGATGAAAGTTGGCCCTAACTCTTCGAGTGTATGGCGCACTCGCTCTGGGATAGAGTATCTGCTTGCTCTATCTTCAGCGGTAACCTTCCGTTGTCGCCACGGCGGCAGAAAACGCGTCAGGTCAAGTTGTTCGACCAGAAAGCCGAGGCCGTTGCGCAGCAAGACCTCAGCAATCTGCCGCAACCGCACAATGTCTTCGTATGGCTGGCGGATGCGAAAGGGTAAAAGGTTGGGCACGCGAAAGTCCTCTTTTAGGGCATGATAGCCATATTATACTGCAGTTTCCTTCTGGCATAGGCCGCGGTTGGTCCTAGCGTAGCGCAATGTAATTTGACTTTTTCTATGTCCATATTTTATAATTGTTGCAGTCAGGTAGTGCGGTTGTAATGGGCAGCATTGGCCATGCTGCTGTGTCCCAGTCCGGCAGCTGTAGGATGGCCTGGAGGTCCCCGAGGAATCGAGGCATATGGGTGTTTCAATCCACAGCCGGACAATCATCTGGCGCAGCACATGGTCATAAAGACCGCGTAGGCTCTGCACAAGAGCGTCTGCTGCGACTCACCACCGATACGCTGAGAACACAGACAGCGGTGGCTCTTGCGCAAGGCACTGATTTTTCGCTATCCCCCCGCTCCGTAATCCCCAGTATAGGCACATTGTTAAAGAAGCAGCTTTACGCTCAGGCTCTTTGCCCATTGACCAGGGGCAAAGAGCCTGTCTTTTTGATACCGCACAGGAGGTAAAAGATGAAGACAGTGCATCATGTTTACCGGCAGCAGAAGGTCATCACGATTACCCTGGTGTTTGGTCTGATCCTGGCGGTCATGCCGGTCCATGCCGGCGATTCTGAAACGGCGGGCAACTCCCCGTATGCAGGAACGGTCGGCTGCCCCGTCTCGACCTCGGTTGGGGAATACTACTTCAGCAAATCACTCCTCGACCTGGGTGGGCCCTTGCCGCTGCGCTTTGTCCTGTACTATGGCTCATGGCTGGAAAAATGGCTTGGCGACAGCGCCGACCCATTCAAAAACGATGCCTTCACGCACAATTATCACATTAGCCTGAAGCGAATCGGCGAAAACTCACTCGGCATTTTCTACACGCAGGGCAATCTGCTGTGGTTCAGCAAGGAGGGCGGCGCCTGGCACATCGCCATGGATGAGGTCAACTATCAGTTGCAGGAAGATGCTGGGTATTACTATCTGCTGGACCCCATCGAGCAGCAGGTGTATACCTTTGCTAAAGCCAGCCTGTGTACGTTCGGGAGCGGCGGCTTGTTGGTGCGCATCGAGGACCGCAATGGCAACGCGCTCACCTTCACCAACGATGCGGCGAGCTGTCTCCCTACCCGGGTCGTGGATGGTCTTGGTCGCTCGCTCGATTTCACCTACGCTGACCCGCCCGGCAGGGTCAACGACCCGCATTTGGTGCGCGTCACCGATCACGGCAATCGCAATATCCACTTTCAATACGGCTTGCTGCCGGGGCAACCCGGGTTCATCCCGCTCACCGCCATGACCGACACGCTCGGTCTGCGCACCACGTTCGACCATTTTCCAGCCAGGCCCAACCTGCTCACCCGGCAGGTGTTGCCGCGTGGCAATGCCCCCTACACGCAGACCTATGCGCAGGACCCGCAACGGTCCTGGGTCTGGCGCGTGGTGGCGCAGACCGATGCCTACAGCCAGACCACACGCCTGGCCTTTGACACGCCCATCACGGGCACGACCACCATCACCGACCCGCTGGGGAGCGCCTACTGCCATACACACGAAGGATGGCGTCGGCTGACGGGTTTGAGGGATGCTTCTGGGCTGAATGCCACTTGGGGCTACGACGGCCTGGGCC
>Ga0315298_1004751_pt1 | contig 19929 bp, 16 predicted proteins | sample WHS_1_MG_FD_203077 | JGI IMG/M metagenome (GOLD analysis project Ga0315298, IMG submission 203077) | Extremophilic microbial mat communities from Washburn Hot Springs, YNP, Wyoming, USA - WHS_1_MG | ecosystem: Environmental > Aquatic > Thermal springs > Hot (42-90C) | place: USA: Wyoming...
CAACTCTTCTCTGCTGGCCGTCTCCAGAGCATTGTCCATGCCCCCAAGGATACCACTGATGTCAACACACAGCCGACCTAACTGCTGGATGCTACCTCGCCAACTGATGGAACTGTGAACAGTTGCGCTCTCTAATGCCTCGTCGTCCTTGAGAAAACCAGGCAAGCGGGGTCTAGCCAGCATTACCCCACTCTTGTTCAACAGTCTCGATCGTCTCCTTTCCAAGGAGCGCCTAGCATGGTAGAATGGGCTGAATTGGCCTAGCACGCCTCGCCCGGGTGACATGTGTTGCCTCGATTTGTGGCCAAGAAGGTCTCGGAGGTAGAAAGAGAAGATGGCTGGTCCGCTGTCAGGAATTACAATTCTTGACCTCACTTGGGCGTTGTCGGGCCCTTTCGGCACTATGGTTCTTGGGGACCTTGGTGCTGAAGTGATCAAGGTCGAACGGCCCCTGGGCGGCGACATTGCCCGGTGGAATGGGCCATTTGTGGACGGCGTCAGCACGTACTTCTTCAGCATCAATCGGGGCAAGAAGAGCATCGTCCTCGACCTGAAGACTAAGAAGGGCAAGAAGGTCTTTGTCGAATTGGTGAAACGCGTTGACGTGCTAGCCGAGAACTTCGTGCCCGGCACGATGGAGAAGCTGGGACTCGGTTATGAAGTGCTTAGAAAGCACAATCCTCGGCTGGTCTATGCCGCCTGCTCTGGTTTTGGTCAGACTGGACCCTACGCCCAGAAGCCAGCCCTCGATGTGATCGTGCAGGGCATGGGTGGGGTGATGAGCATCACCGGCGAACCAGACGGGCCGCCGGTACGTGTGGGCACCTCCATCGGCGACATCGCTGCCGGGCTGTTCATGGCCATAGGGATCCTTGCTGCCCTGCAGGAGAGAGAACGCAGCGGGCTGGGCCAGATGATCGACGTCAGTATGCTCGATTGTCAGGTGGCGATTCTGGAAAACGCCTTCGTGCGCTACTTCGGTACAGGCCAGGTGCCTAAGCCGATCGGCACTCGGCATCCCGTGGTCACACCTTTTCAGGCCTTTCCCACCAAAGATGGCTATATTGTCCTCGCGCTTGCCGGGATGTCTGGAGACGCCGCCAACCATTGGGCCCTCTTCTGCGAACGGATCGATTGTGTCGAGCTTATCGACGACCCTCGATTCCAGACCGGCACATCTCGCACCGAGCATCATGCCGAGCTGGAGCCGATCCTCAGTGAGGCGTTAAAGAAGAGAACCACAGCCGAGTGGCTGGCAGAGTTTGAGCCACTGGGCATGCCTTGCGGTCCCTTGAATACCATCGCCCAGGCCGCCAAGGATCCCCAGATTCTTGCCCGCGAGATGATCGTCGAGGTTCCCCATCCCAAGATCGGTGGCCTTAAAGTCCCCAACAGCCCGATCAAACTTTCCCGTACCCCGGCCGAGGTGAAGCTGCCGCCCCCCGAACTGGGTGAGCATACTGGCACAGTTTTGTCAGCCTTGTTGGGGATGAGCGATGCCGAGATAGCCTCGCTCCTGCCCAGGGAGGATGGGAGCGGGAGCGAGGAACCGTAAGGGAGTAGCATGTGAAGATTGAACTCGGTCCCGTGAAGATACAGAACAGTGTCTGGTCTCTCATCGCTTTGTCGTGGGGCACGGCCGCAACAATCTGGGCTTGGGTATTCATCAAGGCGGCCAGACGCGGCTACGCACCCCCGTTGTCCGCCGGTCCGAGTCGGCATTGCCCGCCTGGCACAGAGCCGGTCGCCGCTGCTCCATGTAGTACTTCCGCGAGCAAGGAGAACGATGAAGACTGGATCTAGCTGACATAGGAGGTAGGCGTGGCGAGGAAGGATGGGCGAGCGCCAGATCAACTCCGGCCTGTGCGGATCATCACCGGCTTTCAGCGCTTTGCTGAAGGATCGGCACTGATCGAAGTAGGTGAGACTCACGTCCTCTGCGCTGCGAGTGTGGAGGAAGGCGTACCGGCGTTCCTGAGGGACAGAGGACAGGGCTGGATTACCGCCGAGTATGGGATGCTGCCCCGTTCCACCCTCACGCGTACGCCGCGTGAGGTGGTGGCAGGACGAGCATCAGGACGCTCTCAAGAGATCCAGCGCCTCATCGGGCGCTCCCTGCGTGCTGCCGTTGATCTGACCCTCCTCGGAGAGCGTACTCTACGTATCGATTGCGACGTCCTTCAGGCCGACGGCGGTACACGGACCGCGGCGATCACCGGATCTTACATTGCCCTGGTGCTGGCTCTGCGCCGGCTCCTAAGTGAGGGATCGATTAGCACCTTGCCGCTGCGGTTCGCGGTGGCCGCGGTGAGCGCCGGGGTCGTGGACGGCCAGCCGCTATTGGACCTCTGCTACGAAGAAGACGCGCGCGCCGAAGTAGACTTTAACGTAGTGATGACCAGCACTGGCAAGTTCGTAGAGGTGCAAGGTACGGCTGAAGGACAGCCCTTCGGTAAGCACCAGATGAACCAATTGCTAACCTTGAGCGAGAAAGGCATCCGGGAGCTATTTCTGGCACAGGATCACGTCCTGACCACACCGGTACCGAATAGGTAGTTATCTGTCATTAGTCATCCGGATGACGTTCCAGCGTGTAGCCTTCAAACACCCCGGCGCGACGCACGACCCTATACTGCGATAGGGGCCGTAGTAGCCGATAGCTAGCAACCAATGAAAAGACCTCAGTGAGGGACCGTTGATTACGATCTACGACATTGCCCGGCGCGCGTCGGTTTCAGTTGCCACCGTATCTCGCGTTCTCAACAACGATCCATCAGTGTTGCCCGAAAACCGCCGTCTTGTACTACAGGCCATTGAAGAGCTAGGGTACGTGCCCAATGCAACGGCACGTAGCCTATCGAACTGCCGCAGCCACACCATCGGCTTAGTGGTCCCAGATCTCAGCAACGCTATCGCGCAGCAAACCGTAGACGGGGTCACGAAAGTGGTCAGCGACCGCGGTTACTCACTCTTGCTCTGCGACTCTCGTCGCGACGAAAGGATTCAGGCTGAGAATCTGCGGCGTCTATTCGAGCGTCGCGTGGAAGGGCTAATTTTCAGTCCATTGGGGCAGTCCTGTCTGGAGCTTGACCTCTTTCTGAGGGCTAAGGTACCCACTTTGGTGGTGAGTTCGCACGAACTCTCGGCAGATGTGCCTAGGATCTACTTGAAACGGAGTACAGGGGTCCGCATGGGGATTAAGTATCTGTCGGGTCTGGGACACAGGCGAATTGCACTTGTCGGTCCAGGAACCCCTCCTTACAGTCCACTGGACGAGGGCTACTGTCAGACCCTGCACGACCTTGGTCTCCCCTGCGATTCCTCCTTACTGGCGGAATCGGCATCACCAGAGGAATGCGCCGGTGCGTTGGAATCCATGCTTGGTCGTCCCGATCGCCCGACTGCGGTAATCTGTGGGGCACACGGTTTTGCCCCATTTCTATTGATGGCCATCCACGCCGCCGGACTGAGCCTCCCTGAAGACTTGTCTTTTCTCACCATCGGAGACTCGCCTTGGACTAGAGCACAGCAACCGCCCCTCAGCGTCCTGGCCTATGATCACACTTCTCTGGGTGCTAAGGCCGCAGAGTATCTCTTTACTCATGTCATGCATCAACTGGTAGGCGGTCCCCCGAGTGAAGTCGGCTTCGAGCTAATCGTCAGGGGCTCCTGTGCACCAGCCCGCACCACTGGTTGAGGATTATCAAGTGGGTGACAAGCATCTCGACTCGCCGGCTGCCTAGTAGTCGGAGTCTCAGCGGGAGTAGAACTCGACGATTAGCTCCTCGCTGATGTCAGCGCCAACATGTTCCCTGCGGGGGAGAGCTTTGATTCGTCCTATCTGCCCCTGTCGTACCAGCCAATCGGGGATCACCAGGCTCTTGTCCTGCGACAACTCCAGCACGTCAGGAATCTGCAGCGCCTTCTCGTCGAGGCGGATGGTCTCCCCCGGTTTGGTGCTGTAAGAAGGAATCGCTACGACCTGATCATTCACCAGTACATGGCCATGAGTGACCAGTTGACGCGCCTGAGCGCGAGTGCGCGCAAAGCCCAGTCGGTAGACCACATTATCAAGGCGCCGCTCAAGCATCTGCAGGAGTACCTCGCCCGTGGCCCCCGTGCGAGTGACAGCGGCCTCGAAATAGCGACGGAATTGCTTCTCGAGAACGCCATACATCCTCTTCACCTTCTGCTTCTCTCGCAGTTGCAAGCCGTATTCAGACATGCGCTTCCGCCGCTTCCGCCCCTGCATCCCAGGCGGCATGCCCAGCCTTCGCTCGAGTGAGCGACTAGCGCTGCCGAAGAGGTTTGTCCCTTCCCTCCGAGAAAGCCTATCTTTCGGACCTGTATATCTGGCCATCTTGCGTGTTCCCCAAAATCCATATATTCCAAGTAGCTGCCGGCCGCATGATGAACAATGCAGGACGGACAATCCCGTGATTCCGATCCTGGCGCAGAATGAAGGAATCCAGGCCCCGTAGAGACCCCAATGATTGTTCCGGCGCGTCAATCCCACCGGATCCTATTGCAGCTACGTGTTGCGGGGGGCCACTCCTCACGCCACACGCGATACACCACTAGCAGACTGGCGGCCGGTAGCTGCTCAGGCACCCCCATTACTTATGTTTACATTATACTATTTACATTATACCTGATGCGGTGGTTCTACGATGACTGCTCACGCTCATCGCTACCTAGCTGAACAACCGCGGACGCAGTGTCTTCCGGATCTCCTCGACAAGCAGAATCGACCCAGAAACCAGAGCAATGGCCAGCCAATCCAGAAAGCTCGGCGGCTCGGTGCCAAAGACCGGCTGCAAGAACGGCACGTAGAGCACCACCAACTGCAGAGTCGCCGTAGCAATGAACGCTAGGGGCAGCCAAATGTTGCTTAGCAGTCCCAGCCGGTACAACGGCACGGTAGCAGACCGAGCGTTGAAAGCGTTGAACCACTGAAAGGCGGCGATAGTGGTGAATGCTACCGTGCGCGCGTTCTCTAGATTGGCAAATTGCAGTTGCCAAACGAATAGCGCCAGCGTGCCCACGGCCATGTGCCCAGCGACCATGCCCAAACGATAGAAGGTGCCTTGGCTAAGCACCGGTTCCTCTGGCGACCGGGGTGGCTCGCGCAGTACTTGCTCGTGACTGGGCTCCACACCAAGCGCGATATCGTAGAAGGCGTCCGTCACCAGATTGATGAACAGGATCTGTACGGCGATCAGAGGCAACGGCAAGCCAACCAGCAGGGCAAGCCCTAAGGTGATCACCTCACCTGCGTTAGTGCTAAGCAGGTAGAATACCACTCTCCGAATGTTGCCAAAGATGACCCGTCCCTCTTCCACAGCGCCAACAATCGAGGCGAAGTTGTCGTCGGTCAGAATCATATCCGAGGCCTCCCGGGCTACATCGGTGCCGGTAACCCCCATGGCCACGCCTATGTCTGCAGTCTTGAGGGCTGGGGCGTCGTTGACGCCATCGCCCGTCATCGCCACGATCTGGTTCCGTCTCTTGAGCGCTTGCACGATTCTCAGTTTGTGCTCGGGTGTCACCCTCGCGAAGATGTCGACAGATTCCACCAGATCGGTCAGTTGCCGGTCGTCGAGCCGGTTCACCTCGGATCCCGTCATCACCCGGCCGTTGAGGCCCAAAGACGACCCGATGGCCCGTGCCGTGACCGGGTCGTCGCCGGTAATCATTGCCACCTTGATCCCTGCTTCTTCCGCCACGCCAATCGCCACCCGCGCTTCCTCTCGCGGCGGATCGATCATTCCGGTGAGACCGACAAAAGTTAGGCCGGCCACCAGTTGCTCTGGGCTGATCGACGTCTGGCCTTCAGGCAGTTCATCGTAAGCAAAGGCCAAGACGCGCAAGGCATCCTGAGCCATCGACTGATGGGCGCGACAGACCTCTCGCCGGTCATCCTCGGTCAACTCAATAACCTGCCCGTTATGGTAGATGTTGTGGCACATTTCCAGTAGCCTTTCCGGCGCTCCTTTGATGTGCACTACGTGGCGGTGCGGGGCAGAAGGCACTTCGTTGAGAGTGGCCATGTAGCCAAGCTCAGCATTGAACGGAACTTCGTCGAGGCGGAGCCAACGCTTTTCCATCTCCTCCTTCTGCAAACCACCCTTCGCAGCGGCCACCACCAAAGCACCCTCTGTAGGGTCTCCCACTATCGAGCACCGTGTATCGCTGCACTTTAGGTGAGCGTCGTTGGCGAGCACCGCGATCCTGAGGAGGAGATCAAGCGAGGGCTCCTCGCTAGGCGTAACCGTTCGGCCGTCGAGCCAGAAGTGTCCGGCGGGGCAGTAACCCTCACCTGTGACGCGAATGAAAGTCCGATCCACAAACACCTTTTCGACGGTCATCTGGTTCTTGGTCAGCGTCCCGGTTTTGTCGGTACAAATCACCGTTGCCGAGCCGAGGGTTTCGACCGCCGGAAGCCGGCGAATGATTACATGGCGGTGCGCCATGCGTCTCACGCCCAGGGCGAGGACGATGGTCACGATCGCCGGTAGACCCTCGGGAATGGCCGCCACGGCCGTGGCCACGGTGAAGAGGAACATGTCGAATAGGGCATAGCCTCGCAGCAAACCTCCCACAAAGATCGCCAAAGAGACACCCAGGGCGAGGTAGCCGAGAGTGACGGTCAGTTGCTTCATGCGCTGTTGGAGGGGCGTTTCCTCTTCAGTAACTGTCTCGACGCTGGCGGCAATCCTGCCCATCTCGGTATTCATGCCGGTCTCGGTCACCACCGCCACCCCCCGGCCGTAGGTCACTGCGGTGCCCATCCAGACAGTGTTAGCCATTTCTGCCAGAGGCACCTCTTCCGGCAGCGTTCCCGTGCTTTTCACGACTGGCGCAGATTCTCCGGTAAGGGCCGACTCGTCGACATGCAAGGTGGCCGCCTCGACCAGCCGCGCATCCGCAGGTACCTTATCCCCGACCTCCAACAGGATAATGTCGCCAGGAACAATCTCTCTGGCCATGATCTCTTGACGTTGCCCTTCACGTCGGATCTTGGCACGAGGCGCCGCCATCTCCTTGAGGGCACGTATTGCCTGCTCGGCCTTGGTTTCCTGAATGAACCCAACCACAGCGTTCAGAAAGACGACTGCAATGATCACGGCCGCATCAATGAGGTGACCGAGGAGGAGAGAAATGGCGGTAGCGATGAGTAACATGTAGATCAAGGGGCTCATGAACTGGCGGAAAAACGTTACCACCGGACTCACCTGCCCCTTTTCGGTTAACTCATTGGGGCCGAATCGTGCCAGACGGCTCTGTGCTTCTTCGTCTGTTAGTCCATAAGCGCTCGTGCCGTACTTTACGAAGGTTTCTTCAACGGATAGTGTGTGCCAGCTCATGTGTCATCAACGTCGGAGGAACTCCCAAACTACGGCGGCCTCTAATACCCAAAAGGGACTTCCTCGCGTAGAAGCAGTCCTAACTCCTTTGCTCGAAAGACTGGTTCTCTTGGTCCAATCTACCCGTTGGCTAATGCAAGATTCACGCCACCCACGGAGAAGAAGGGGAACGATTCAAGAGGGCAGGTGGCCGGTATGTGGCTATTCCGACACAGATGCCGTCATTACAATGGGGACGTCGGGACCTCGTTGCGGGGGACGCCGCGATGTCATTGCCTGAAATCAACCATCCCGGCGCCGGAAGGTCGCATTGCACATCTCACCATGCTTAGTCACCGCGACGTCGAAAAGGTAGAGATCAGCGAAATACGTGCCGAGCATTTTCAGCCAGCGCTCCGCGCTCAGCAGACCACTTGATCTCACCACGATGCTTACTGCGCTGACAGAGCCGCGGGGCGTCTTCCGAAGAGTCTCGCACGCTTGCTCCATCATGTCTCCCCAGTGCTGGATCACTGCGCAAGGCTCAGGATGAAGTACTTCGTGGCGTGCCCCTGGTATGTCCATGTGTCGTTCTCTTGTCGCGTCAATGGTCTGGAGATCCGGGATCCGGGTATGCCCATGACGCCTGTTCTCTCATAATCAATTGTACCTGGCGAAACATCAACGCCGCCTAAATGCGCGGTGTTGGGGGCTCAACGTTTGCTCAATACCTGAAGGTGGGGCCCCTTATTGCGGAGGGTTTGGTGATTCTATGGAAGGGTAAGAAGTTGCTATGCCCGCCCTGGCCGGTCGGCCACAACTTGGATATCCACATCGGGACAGAGACGAATCAGTTCGTCAACCAGCGATCTTCGCGTGAGCGCTAGAAACCAGGGTTTCGGACGAGGGTGCCCAACTACCAGCCGTCCCACGTTCTTCTCGCGAGCAAAGCGTGCTAGCGCTTTGGCCACGTCGGCTTCCCTAAGTCGCACCACTTCAGCGCCCAGATCCTCGGCAAACCGCAAGTTCTCTTCCAGCGTCCGCCGGGCTTCCGGAGACGCCCGAGCCCATTGAGGTGTTTCGACGAAGACGGCGATCAGTTCGGCCTGAAAGCGATTGGCGATCAGCCAAGCACGGCGAAGCACTTCCTGAGAGCGAGGTCTGTCGTCAACCGCGGCGAGCACGCGTTCTCCAGCCGGCCAGACCGCTTGAATATTGTGCTGGCGCATGTACTCGTCGAGCTCGGTCTCAACCGCTGTCGCCACCTTGCGTAGAGCCAACTCTCGGAGTGCGGTGAGGTTCCCTTCGCGGAAGTATTGCCGCAAAGCCTGCTCCGCGCGCTCTCGCGGATAGACGTTCCCGTGCTGGATACGCTGGCGGAGCGCATGGGGCGACATGTCCACCAACTCGATCTCGTCCGCTTCGTCTACAATGTGATCCGGAATCCGCTCCCGCACTGGCACGCCGGTGATGCTTTCGACGATTCCAGCCAGACTCTCGAGGTGCTGGATGTTGACCGTGCTAATCACAGTGATGCCATGATCTAGCAACTCCATCACGTCCTGCCAGCGCTTTTCGTACTTCGAGCCAGGGGCGTTCGTGTGGGCGAGCTCATCGACCAAAGCGACGGCCGGATGCCGGCGAATCACGGCGTCGGTATCCATTTCCTCCAATTGTACCCCCTTGTACGAGATTTGCCGGCGGGGCACGATTTCCAAGTCGCCGATGGCGGCGATCGTGATCGGCCGTCCGTAGGTCTCGACGAAGCCAATCACCACGTCGGTCCCACGCTCTTTCCGGCGGTGGCCTTCCATCAACATGGCGTAGGTCTTGCCTACACCAGGCGCCATTCCCAGGTAGACGCGGAGACGGCCACGCGCGCCCGCACCGGCCTGCCGCCGGACACGGTCAAGCATCTCTTCGGCAGTTGGCCGCTCGTCATCTGGACGGGATCCTGATCGAGACATCGGACTCAGCCTCCGCGCTGCGCGTTGAGATAGACGCCAAAGGAGAGCACCATCAGCGTTGGGCCCCCTGATCCAGTGCCAGGTTCAACTCTAGCACGTTCACCCGCGGTTCCCCGAAGATACCCAGCGTGGGCCCTTTGGTGTGACTGTCGACTAGCTTGCGCACGTCGGCCTCAGCGAGACCGCGTGCTTTGGCTACTCGCGATACCTGGAGGAGGGCATTCGCCGGGCTGATTTCCGGGTCCAAACCCGACCCTGAGGTCGTGACCGCGTCCACCGGTACCGCAGCGTCGGGAGCCAGTCCGTTTTCTTGGCGATAGGCGGCTGCTCGCTCGCTCACGCTATCGATCAGCTTCTGATTCGTGGGACCCAGGTTGGATCCCCCCGAGTTCGTGGCGTCGTAGCCATTCGGCCCGGCGGCCGAGGGTCTAGGATGGAAATACTGCGGCGCCTCGAAATTCTGGCCGATCAGCGACGAGCCAATCACCGTGCCTTGCTTGTCTCGAATCAAGCTGCCATTGGCCTGGTCTGGAAACAAAACCTGTGCAATTCCGGTTATCGCGAACGGGTAGGCTACACCGACCAGCAGTATAAGGATGACTACCATCAAGATGGCGCTGACAGCTTGATGAGTAATGTTCATTACTACTCCTCTAGGCCAACCCGATCGCCCTGACGAGCAGATCGATGATCTTGATCCCGATGAACGGCGTGATGATGCCTCCGCCACCGTAAAGCAGCAGGTTGCGCCGGAGCAACTCGGCGGCCGGCGCCGGACGATAGGCCACGCCCCGCAAGGCGAGGGGCACCAGTGCAATGATAATTAGCGCGTTGAAGATCACCGCCGACAGAATGGCGCTCTGAGGCGTGCCTAGCCGCATGATGTTCAGCGCGTTGAGCTCCGGATACGTTTCTGCGAAAGCGGCAGGTATGATCGCGAAGTACTTGGCGACATCGTTGGCGATCGAAAAGGTAGTGATCGCGCCGCGCGTGATCAGTAGTTGCTTACCAATCCTCACCACTTCGATCAGCTTGGTGGGATTGGAGTCTAGGTCGACCATGTTCGCCGCTTCCTTAGCTGCCGCCGTGCCGGAGTTCATCGCCAGTCCCACATCGGCCTGCGCTAGGGCCGGTGCATCGTTCGTGCCATCGCCGGTCATCGCCACCAGATGGCCTTTCGCCTGCTCGTCGCGAATGATCCGGATCTTCTCTTCCGGCTTCGCCTCGGCCACGAAGTCGTCCACTCCCGCTTCGCGGGCGATCGTCGCCGCAGTCAGCTTGCTATCGCCGGTGATCATGATTGTGCGGATGCCCATTTTGCGTAGCTCTTCGAAGCGCTCGCGCATTCCTGGCTTGACCGTATCCTTGAGATAGATCACGCCGACAATGCGGCTATCCGAAGCCACGGCTAGTGGTGTGCCACCCTCGCGGGAGATGCGCTCCACTTGCTCCTCCAAACCGGGTGACACTGTAGCGCCGGTGCTGGCGATGACGGCATCCACCGCGCCTTTGAAGTAACGGTGGCCATCTTCAACCAGACCGCTCATCCGAGTTTCCGCGGTGAAAGGGATCACTTCCGCGTTTGGGGCGAGGCCCGTTGGCCTCGGCGCCCCAAGCCGTTCGGTAAGGGCTAGAATGCTGCGTCCTTCCGGCGTTTCGTCGCCAAGGCTCGATTGCTGGGCGGCGATCAGGGCATCCATTTCCGACGCGCCATTCAAAGGAATGATCTCGGCGGCCAGCCGGTTGCCGTAGGTAATGGTTCCGGTCTTATCGAGAAGCAGGGTGTCCACGTCACCGGCGGCCTCGACGGCCCTTCCGGACATCGCCAGGACGTTGAAGCGGGTGACCCGGTCCATCCCGGCGATGCCGATTGCCGAGAGTAGGCCGCCAATCGTCGTGGGGATCAAGCAGACCAAGAGGGCGATCAGAACGACAATTGACACCGCTCCGCCCGAGTAGATCGCGAAAGGCTCCATAGTCGCGACCGCCAATAGGAACACGATGGTCAGGCCGGAGAGAAGAATCGAGAGGGCGATCTCGTTCGGCGTTTTCTGGCGAACGGCACCTTCGACAAGCGCGATCATCCGGTCGAGAAACGTTTGACCGGGATCTGCGGTGATGCGAATAGTCAACTGGTCGCTCACCACCTGCGTGCCGCCAGTGACCGTAGAGCGGATATCGGTACCCGGTTCCTTCAGCACCGGTGCCGATTCCCCGGTGATCGCCGCCTCGTTGACATAGGCCACCCCGGCGATAACCTCGCCGTCGCCAGGAATGATTTCTCCCTCGCGCACCAACACGACATCGCCACGACGTAGGTCGCGAGAGCTGACCATCTCCTCCCGATTGCCGCGGATGCGGCGCGCAGGCGTTTCCTTCTTGGTCGCCCGCAGGGTATCCGCCTGCGCCTTGCCCCGCGCTTCGGCCATCGCTTCGGCAAAGTTGGCGAAGAGCACCGTGAACCATAGCCAGATGGTGATCTGCAGGGTGAAGCCCAGCGTGCCCACGCCGGTGAAGACCTGACGAAGCAGGATAATCGTGGTGATCGCCGCCACGACTTCGACGACGAACATGACCGGATTGCGGGCGATGTGTCGCGGGTCGAGCTTGGTCACCGACTCGATCAAGGCGCGGCGCGCCATTGGCCAAGACCAGATACTCACCCCGGTCCGGCGCGTGGAGGTCAGCTCCTTCATCGCCTCGGTTTCCGCCGTCCGGCGGGTGGGGGGCACTAATCCGCGCGTCGGGACGGCATCTCGTGCCGGCACGGCACGTGGGGCGCGTTTCTGATCGCCCATCTCTCGTGGTTCCTTGTCCATCCTCGTCCTCTTACCTCAACGCTTCTCTGCGACGTAGGGTCCGGACGCCGCGCCAGGCCTTCGTGGCATAGGGTCCGGACTCCGTGCCGGACCTTGCCGCGCCAGTGGCATCCCCCGTTTCCATGCACACGATTGCGCCCCTATCGGGGCGAGGGCAGGCAGAGGCGCCTGCCCCTAGACCAGCGCTTCCCCATGTACAAGGACGCCCGACCCTACATCGATGCGAATCGGCGGGGGACAAGCCCCCGCGCTACGATGTCGGGTCGGCTCCTAGAACACGTGACCCGCCGCCAGCAACAGGTGCTCGATAATCGGACCGAGCGCCCAAGCCGGAAAGAAGGTCAGCGCGCCGACGATCACCACAGTGCCGACGAGCATGCCCACGAACAGGCCGCCCGTGGTCGGGAAAGTGCCTAGGCTGGCGGGCACGCGCTGCTTGCGGACCATCGAGCCGGCGATGGCCAGAATGGGGACGATCATTAGAAACCGCCCGATCAACATCGCCAGGCCGATGGTCACGTTGTAGAACGGCGTATTGGCCGAGAGACCGGCGAAGGCCGACCCATTGTTCCCCGTCCCCGAGCTGAACGCGTAGACCATCTCGCTCAGGCCATGGGGACCTGGGTTCAGGATCGCCTCGGTGCCAACCTTCGTCGCGCTAGCTAGCGCACTGAAGATCAGGATCGACGCCGCGAGGACAAGGACTACGAGCATGGCCATCTTCATCTCGAATGATTCGATCTTCTTGCCCAGATACTCCGGCGTGCGCCCAACCATTAGGCCAGCGATGAACACGGCCAGGATGGCGAAGATGAGCATACCGTAGAGCCCGGCGCCGACGCCGCCGAAGATTACCTCGCCGACCTGCATGTTGAACAACGGCACTAGACCGGTCAGAGGCAGGAGGCTGTCGTGCATGTTGTTGACCGCCCCACAGGACGCATCGGTGGTAATGACGGTAAAGAGCATCGAGGGGGTAATCCCGAAGCGCGTCTCCTTCCCTTCGAAATTGCCGCCGGCCTGGAGCGCCGTGTTCTGCTGATCGACGCCTGCCTTGGCAAACAAGGGATTACCGGACTGTTCGACTGGAATGGTCACAGCCAAGCCCGCGATGAAGAGAACGGCCATCGCCCCCCAAATCGCCCAGCCCTCGCGAGTGTTTCCCACCATCCGCCCAAAGGTGTAGGTGAGCCCGGACGGAATGGCGAAGATTGCCAGCACCTGCAGAAAACTGGTCCAGATGTTGGGATTCTCGTAGGGATGGGCCGAGTTGGCATTCAGATAGCCACCCCCGTTCGTACCCAGCACCTTGATCGCCTCTTGGCTCGCCACGGCACCTTGGGCAATGGTCTGGCTGCCTCCTTCTACCGTCGTGGCCGTGACGTAGTGGTTGAAATTCTGGGGCACGCCCTGCCAGACGAACACCAGCGCCAGCATGATACTGACCGGCAGCAGCACGTAGAGCGTGGCCCGCACCAGATCGACCCAGAAGTTGCCAATCGTCTCGCCCGATCGTCGCGCCAGACCACGGACTAGGGCGACCGCTACGGCGGTTCCGGTGGCTGCGGACACGAAGTTGTGGAAGGCGAGCCCGGCCATCTGCGTGAGATAGCTCATCGTCGTCTCTGGCACGTAGGATTGCCAGTTGGTATTGGTCGTGAAGCTGGCGGCGGTGTTGAAGGCCAGGTCCGGAGCCACGCCGCCAAAGCCTTGCGGGTTGAGAGGCAGAACACCCTGCACGCGCATCAACAGATAGAGGACGAGCATGCCCACCAGACTGAACAGGAGCATGCTCACCGCATAGGCCGTCCAGCGCTGCTCCACCACTGGGTCTACACGACAGAGACGATAGATCAGGCCTTCCACGGGCTGTAGGATAGGACTAAGAAAGGTGCGTTCGCCGCCGAAGACGCGGGCCATGTAGATTCCCAACGGCTTGGTGATCGCGACCAGGATAACCAGATAGACCGCGATCAGCAGGAGACTGGGCAGGCTCACAAGCTACCTCCGTGTTCCAGTCTTGACATCATCGCCATTGCCCTTCTCAGAACCTTTCCGGTCGAATCAGTGAGTAGACCAGATAGCCGAGAAGGAGCACGGCGACAAAGCCAATGATCACATATTCCCAGTTCACTAACCGCCTCCCCTTAGGCGTTCGCAGGCGATGACATATCCGAGCGCCAGCATAAAGAAAGCCAAGCTGATAACCATGAACAGTAGGTCGCTCACCTCTTAGTACCCTTCTCTCGCTGCTCAAACGCGGCCTTTTCGGCTCGTCTTCTTCCAATGCCGGCATCTGCCAGTCCTTCGGCTGAAGGACGACTAACCGTAACAGTGCCTCCAAGGGGAAAGGCTTGGGAAGGTAAGCCAAGGGCTGAAACTCCGCCAGGCGACTAGGACTGACGCGTACCGCCGAGATGATGATGGTCGGTATCTCGATTCCGCGTTGTCGAAGCTCGCGCAGAACGTCCCAGCCGCTGCGGCCTGGAAGGTTGATGTCGAGAAGCACCAAATCTGGTCTCTTGTCCGCGGCGATGGCGATCGCCGCCTCCACCGTCGGTGCCTCGTACACGACGTGGCCACGGCTGGTCAGGTTTCGGGAGATGATCTGGCGGAGCACCTGCTCATCCTCGACAACCAGGATGCAGTGGTACTTTCCCCCATTCATACCAACAGAAGCCTCCCAGCTTGTCATCGGCTCACACGCAAGATCCATGCCTGCTGCCTGCCTTTCCGTCCCGGGTTGATCGCCTTTTCCCCTTGTCAGTCTCAGTATACCCGTCAAAGCGTCAAAGATATCTTGACGAGCCGCATCGCGGGCTCAACGTTCTGTCAACATTTTGCGAACGGCTGGGAGAAAATGAATGGGATCAGTCTTCGTCCGCGAGTAGGCGGTAACCCACACCGGGTTCGGTCATGAAATAGCGGGGATTTTGAGGGTCGCGTTCGATCTTCTTGCGCAGGCGGGCGACGTAGACATGGAGATAGTGGGCCTCGCTGTGGTACTCCGGTCCCCAGACCTGCTGCAACAGCATGCGGTCGGTGAGCACCTTGTTGGGGTGCGCAATAAACGCTTTGAGTAACTCGTATTCGGTCGGCGTGAGATGGACCTCGTTGCCACCGACGCTGACGCGGCGTAGCTCGAAGTCCACTTCGAGATCGCCGGTCTTGAAGACCGCGGCTTTGCCGCTTGCCGGCCGGGCAGCGTGGCGCAGCGCCACCCGTAGACGCGCCAGCAACTCGTCCACTCCAAATGGCTTGGTAAGGTAGTCGTCGGCGCCGGAATCCAACGCCGCCACCTTGTCACGCTCTGCGCCGCGAACAGAGAGCACGACAATGGGAACGCTCGACCGGGTACGGATTTGCCGGATCACCTCTAGTCCGTCAATATCGGGCAGTCCGAGATCAAGCAAGATAAGGTCAGGGTGATAGCGCACGTTCTCGTCCAACGCCTCGCGGCCAGTTGCCGCCGTCTCCACTTGGTAGCCGTGCCCTGACAGGTTAGTGCGCAGCGCACGCAGAATCGCCGGTTCATCATCGACGACGAGGATGCGCGCTCCGGTGTGTCGATTCATGTCTGTTGTTCTCCTTCCGCTTCGTGGGCGCCTCCGGTCGTGGCTAGTGGCAACGTAAAGACGAAGCGCATGCCCCCGCCTTTGCGGGTCTCGGCCCAAATCCGTCCGCCGTGCGCCACGATCAGCCCCTTCGCCACGGCTAGCCCGAGGCCCGTCCCCTTTGGACGCGGGCCCTGGACTTCACCACGGTAGAACGGCTCGAAAAGGCGGGCCATCGAGAACTGCGGGATGCCGGGCCCGCGGTCGGCCACCTCGACCTCCACTTCCTGGCCAACCCGGCGTGCCGCAACCCGGATCTCGGTGCCCGGTGGCGCGTACTTGGCCGCGTTCTCGATTAGGTTAGAGAGTACTTGATCGATCTCTACATAGTCCAGTAGCACCGGCGGCAGGTCCTCGGGGAGGTCCACCATTACGTGGTGCTGCGACGTAACCGACCGTAGTCGCCCTAGGACATCGTCGATCAGCGCCGTGAGGTCATACCAGCCTGTTTCTGGATGCAGACTACCCGCTTCCATCCGCGAGAGATCCAGCAAGTTACCGACGATCCGGTTGAGCCGCTCCGCCTCCTGCTCGATAGCCTCGGTAAACTCCTCCCTTTCCCGCTCGGTCCAACTCACGTCCTTTTGTCTCAAGCTCCCCGCCGAAGCGATGATCGAGGCCAACGGCGTTCGCAGATCATGGGAGACGGCGTTGAGCAAAGCGGTCTTTAGCTCGTCGGTGCGCCGCAGGATCTCGGCCTCGGTAGCCTCCTGTTGCAGTCGGGCTCGGTCCACGGCCGTGGCGATCTGGGTCGCCACCGTCGACAGGAGACGGTCGTCGGCCGCGTTGAAACCTAGCCCATTCGCCGAGCGGACCAGATGCAAGGAGCCGAGCCTCCGTTCCTGATTCCTAATCGGAACTACGTGCAGCCGGTCGCTCATGGCCGGCATGGCGCTTCCCGCGGGATGAGGAGGTATAACCCGTACCCACCGGCCAGGCGCACCCCGCCGCTCGGCGGTCGGTGCAAGGCCTTCTCCCAAGACGCGCGCTGAGACAGCCACCACTGGGCGAACCAAGCCGATCGCTTCATGATCGCCAACGGCCGCTTTGATCAACCCGAACCCGCTGCCCCCAATCTCGATTACCACCGCCGCGAGCCGCAGCTCCAGGCGCAGGCGCTCGGCTACCGCGTGCAGGGCGTGGTCGAGGTCTGGATCGCTCATCAGACGAACAACATCATAAAGAACCGTCGCTTCCCGTTCCCGGTGTTCAGCCTCTTCCGCGCGGTGCCGTTGACCGGCGGCCAACTGTCCCGTGATGATCGCCGTGAGCAAGAATAGTAGAAGCGCTACCCACTCCTCTGGGTCGGCGACGGTGAAGGTGTGATATGGCTTCACGAAGAGCCAGTCGAACGCCAGGAAAGCCATGATCGAGGCCAGCACTGCAGGCCCACTGCCAAAGAAGCTGGCAATGGCTAGCACTGCGATCAGATAGAGCATAGAGACATTAGCGATGTGGGAACGCGCTTCGATGAGAGCAATGAGGAAGCTAACGCCCGCGACCGCGCAAATAGCGGCGCCGTAGCTTACCCACCATCTTCGTAGTATGCTTGGCACCTGGAGTCGCGGCCAGTTCATTGTTCCACCTGTCACGTGATTCACTCCAAATGTAAATTATAGCACGGAAAAGGTGGCGAACAATTGGCGCATAGTGTGCCTGGCGCCCGAGTCCGAAAAAGACCTTAGCGACTATGGGCGCCAGGCGCGAAGGGTGCCATGGCCTCTGCGACGACGGACAAATCGAGAGCGGCCTGGGCCACGTTTGGCCGATACTGACCAACATCGCTCCGGAGGCGCTCGCCGAACAGTTCTGACAGGTCAACGCGCAGATGCTCGAGCGATCCTCACAGCGCGCGAAGGTGTACGATGCCTGGCGAATTGGGGAACCCTACAGCAACCGCGAATACCAGGCGCTTGAGACGCGCATCGACGGGCAGTTGAGACAGCGCCCCCTTCAGCCATTGGGCAAGAGTCATAACCTCCAATACACCGAGAGCGAGCAAGGACAAGCCGTCCGGGCGCAGTACCAGAGCAACAATCTGCTACAAGTCCAGGCGCACCGCCGGACGGCCTAGCAATAGAGACTCAAGCGCTATTTTGGCCAGTTCTTGAGAATGTCCTCGCGCAGTTCGCGCTTCAGGATCTTGCCCGTAATCAGCTTGGGCAAGGCCTCTTGGAACCGGAAGTACCGCGGCGCCTTAAAGGCTGCTAGATTCTGACGGCAGTAGTCTGCAAATTCCTTCTCCTCGGCGGTCTCTCCCGGCTTCAGGGCGATCACGGCCATCACTGACTCGCCCTGGTAGGAGTCTGGCACGCCGATCACGGCCGCGTCCATCACCTTCGGATGTCGATACAATACCTCTTCGATCTCACGGGGGTAGACGTTGAAGCCGCTGACGTTGACCATCTCCTTCTTGCGGTCAACAATGTAGATATAACCGTCCTCGTCAAGCTTGCCGATGTCGCCAGTGTGAAACCAGCCGCCTTTCAAAGCCTCAGCCGATTCCTGTGGTCGCTTGTAGTACCCCTTCATCACGTTCTCGCCACGGCAGATGATCTCGCCTGGCTCCCCGATGGGCACGTCGCGGTCCTGGTCGTCGACGATCCGGACTTCGACGCCTGGGATCGCCGGACCGACCGAGCCCGGCTTGGACACTGGACCGGCACCGTTGCTGGCGAGGGTCGGCGACGTCTCGGTCAGACCATAACCTTCCATGATCTCGACCCCGGTCAACTTCTGGAATGTCTCCATTACCTGGACCGGCAAGGAGGCGGCACCCGAAGAGACCGTCCGTAGGCTTGATAGATCGTATTTCTTGATGTCGGGATGGTTGATCATTGCCACGAACATTGGAGGTGCGCCGGCAAAGACCGTGACGCGATATTTCTGAATCAGCTCAAAGGCCTTCTCGGTCTCGAAGCGCTCCATCACCACAGCCGATAGGCCAAGCTTCGTGCCAAGGTTAAGGACCATGTTCATGCCGTAAATGTGGAATAGGGGCAGAACGACGAGGCCGACGTCGCCCGGCCTGATGTCCGTGCGCTGGCAAGCCAGCACCTGATCCAGATTGGCTAGGAGATTGCGATGCGAGAGCATGGCCCCCTTAGGATTGCCCGTGGTGCCGGAGGTGTAGCAGATGATTGCCGTGTCGTCGGCGTCCACGGGAACATTGACTCGCTTGTCCGGCGCGTCGGCCAAGAGCGCATCCAGGTTGTGCACGTTGGGGATCTTCTCCTGGCCTTTGGCGATCACCTGCTTCAAGCTTGGCACAGAGGCCTGCGCTTCCAGCACCACCGGCAGGAACGGCTCGATGGTGATCAACGCCTTGGCCTCCGAGTCGTTCATGATGTAGGCGACCTCCCGCGGTCGGTACATCACGTTCAATGGTACTACCGAAGCACCTGCAGCGAGGATGCCGTAGTAGGCGATCGCGAAGTCGGGCAGATTGGGCATCATCAGCCCGACTTTGTCGTCCTTCTGAATGCCGAGCTCGATCAGCCGGTTGGCCATCCGGTTGGCCTTGGATTCTATCTGTGCAAATGTTAGCGGTTGGTCGCGGAAGATCATGGCGACTCGGTCGGGAAATTGCTCCGAAGCACCCCTAAGCACTTCTACCAGCTGCATAGCGACGTACACTCCTTCCTCGAGTTTTCTCTTGACGTGCCCAAGAGCCCATCCGACATGCAAGCTCTGTAGCGCGGACCCCCGAGTGTGGCCAGAGAGACCCGCCCTCGACGCGAATCGAGCGGGACACAAGCCCCCGCGCTAGGTAGTCGGACAGGCGCTAAACCAAAGCCTTAGCGGAGAGCAAAGGCAGCCAGCTATTGGACTAGTAGGCCATTCCATGAGAGGACAGGCGATCTTGGTGCAAGAAGCTCGTCTTTGAGGATCCAAAGCGACGCCACGATGCGCGCGATTTGGGGGGTGGTCTGGGAGACCACGGGGAACCTAGCCTGACTCACTCGGTCATAGGCACCTCCGGGCTATCGGCAATGATCGTGGAGCTTATGTTGGCGTAATCATATCCTTGTAGCGACCGCAAGTCAATATGGCGAGGGCTCTATGTCAATAAGTGTGGAGCGAGGATTTCTGAGGAGCGTGGCAGGAACCCCAGTAACATCTTGCGAATGTAGACTTGAACATTTCGGAAGCCGTAGCTGAGCCGCTTGAGCAGCTTGATTTT
>Ga0315298_1004760_pt1 | contig 19902 bp, 26 predicted proteins | sample WHS_1_MG_FD_203077 | JGI IMG/M metagenome (GOLD analysis project Ga0315298, IMG submission 203077) | Extremophilic microbial mat communities from Washburn Hot Springs, YNP, Wyoming, USA - WHS_1_MG | ecosystem: Environmental > Aquatic > Thermal springs > Hot (42-90C) | place: USA: Wyoming...
GCTCGCTCATATGTTTCTCACGTTTTAGAGCAAAATCCATCAAAACAAGGATTGAAACCGGAAGTGTGCATCGTAAAGTCCTTGGATTAATTCTGTTTTAGAGCAAAATCCATCAAAACAAGGATTGAAACAGAATAAAGGCTGGTGAATAAATTTCGATTCCATTAGGTTTTAGAGCAAAATCCATCAAAACAAGGATTGAAACAGGCCCCAGGAAGCCAAGACTGAAACTTCAACCCCAGGTTTTAGAGCAAAATCCATCAAAACAAGGATTGAAACTTCGATATAAATCGGGTGGTATCACTTCCCACCACCATGTTTTAGAGCAAAATCCATCAAAACAAGGATTGAAACTAAAACAATTTCCATATTTCGGGGTCGGTTTTGCGAAGTTTTAGAGCAAAATCCATCAAAACAAGGATTGAAACATTCTACTCTTATGTAGTGTGATACTAATATATGTAAAGTTTTAGAGCAAAATCCATCAAAACAAGGATTGAAACCACTTTCAATGAGAGTTTTTATTTGGGTTGTTATACTGTTTTAGAGCAAAATCCATCAAAACAAGGATTGAAACATGATGGAAAAGCGATTTGGAAACGGAATTGGAAGTGTTTTAGAGCAAAATCCATCAAAACAAGGATTGAAACTCCCACTCTTCCCTTTGTGCCCCCTCCCACTCTTGGGAGTTTTAGAGCAAAATCCATCAAAACAAGGATTGAAACTTTTCTGGATTTGGTATATTCGCACAAAATGACCATGTTTTAGAGCAAAATCCATCAAAACAAGGATTGAAACCTGGGAAAGGGTTATTCAATCCGTCAAGTCTCGCAACGTTTTAGAGCAAAATCCATCAAAACAAGGATTGAAACTTTTCATCCACGCTCTAATCGCTCGCTTGAACCTTGCGTTTTAGAGCAAAATCCATCAAAACAAGGATTGAAACAAACAGACATTTGTGGGAGATTTTGGGTAGGTGTCTTGTTTTAGAGCAAAATCCATCAAAACAAGGATTGAAACTTGAATTCCACGAGCGATTTCAACTACTTCCCCCATGTTTTAGAGCAAAATCCATCAAAACAAGGATTGAAACTTTTGTCCTGGGTCATAGGGGTAGACGTACCCCTCGGTTTTAGAGCAAAATCCATCAAAACAAGGATTGAAACAAAACTACAGACAACAGAAATGCAAGTTTCGTTCTTTGTTTTAGAGCAAAATCCATCAAAACAAGGATTGAAACCCCGTGGAATGGCTGACCCTGAAGCTGCTTCGGCGATAGAGTTTTAGAGCAAAATCCATCAAAACAAGGATTGAAACCACCTCCCCAAGTCCATCCACAAACATAAAAATCGAGTTTTAGAGCAAAATCCATCAAAACAAGGATTGAAACCTAAAATCAGACAAAAAAATCCGATTTTGGTGGTATTCTCGTTTTAGAGCAAAATCCATCAAAACAAGGATTGAAACTCGTCAGCCAATTTTACCAAAAAAGCAGTGTTGAAGGGGTTTTAGAGCAAAATCCATCAAAACAAGGATTGAAACTTGCATTATTGCAACATTTACAACATAACCCCCCGTCGGTTTTAGAGCAAAATCCATCAAAACAAGGATTGAAACCTAAAATCAGACAAAAAAATCCGATTTTGGAGGTATGTTTTAGAGCAAAATCCATCAAAACAAGGATTGAAACACATATAGAAGCCGTCAGGCAAGGTGGAAACAAAAAAGTTTTAGAGCAAAATCCATCAAAACAAGGATTGAAACAAATTGCTTTCACTTGTTTTGGAATAGTAATTGAGTTTTAGAGCAAAATCCATCAAAACAAGGATTGAAACAAGAAATTCTCAAAAAAGCCAATTCGCTACATAGGTTTTAGAGCAAAATCCATCAAAACAAGGATTGAAACAATTTACAACATCTCTTTTAGAGCGGGATAGAAAAGAGTTTTAGAGCAAAATCCATCAAAACAAGGATTGAAACAGAACAACGAAATGAAGTTTTCGGGAACCATCAACAGGTTTTAGAGCAAAATCCATCAAAACAAGGATTGAAACATAAAATGCACGAATTTGGAATTCGGAAACTTCAAGTTTTAGAGCAAAATCCATCAAAACAAGGATTGAAACATTTCTTCAACTTCAAAATATTGTGGACGAATGTGGAGTTTTAGAGCAAAATCCATCAAAACAAGGATTGAAACATTGTTGAAACAAATCAGATAATTTGATTTGAGTTGGTTTTAGAGCAAAATCCATCAAAACAAGGATTGAAACAACAGTATGATGGCTTCAAATTTTGTGAATTATTTTGTTTTAGAGCAAAATCCATCAAAACAAGGATTGAAACAATAGAAGCCAACCAAATTCGTCTGAATTGCTTGGAGTTTTAGAGCAAAATCCATCAAAACAAGGATTGAAACCAGAGGAAGTTATGAAAGCAAAGATTAGACCCTACAGGGGTTTTAGAGCAAAATCCATCAAAACAAGGATTGAAACTATTAGGAGGTCTTATGGCCAAATTAGTTCCTGTAAGGTTTTAGAGCAAAATCCATCAAAACAAGGATTGAAACGGGATTCGAAAATGCTGTCATTCATTGGAACCTCCCAAGTTTTAGAGCAAAATCCATCAAAACAAGGATTGAAACATTTCAGGTTTTTTACAACAATCATCGCATCTTTGAGGTTTTAGAGCAAAATCCATCAAAACAAGGATTGAAACACTTGTCGTGGGGCAGGTATCTCTAATCTTGGAATTGTTTTAGAGCAAAATCCATCAAAACAAGGATTGAAACTCCAGAAAAACCTGAAATTCATGCTTGTCCTTTTACGTTTTAGAGCAAAATCCATCAAAACAAGGATTGAAACCCTCGTAATCACTTTTTGTAGCACTGCTCTTCATTGTTTTAGAGCAAAATCCATCAAAACAAGGATTGAAACCACAGCCGAAGCAGTTGGGGAATACTTACGAAAAGAGTTTTAGAGCAAAATCCATCAAAACAAGGATTGAAACAGAACTTACGATTATTCTACTCGCAAGCCTTCTGGGAGGTTTTAGAGCAAAATCCATCAAAACAAGGATTGAAACCCAGGGTTTGTAATTGTCTACTTGTTTTTGTGACCGGTTTTAGAGCAAAATCCATCAAAACAAGGATTGAAACATTCCTTGAATTACCAGGCATCCCACTATCACGATGCCTGTTTTAGAGCAAAATCCATCAAAACAAGGATTGAAACTCGTCCAAACGGACTAGAAACGCCGAGTCAAACGGGTTTTAGAGCAAAATCCATCAAAACAAGGATTGAAACCGACAGAAGAGAAGCCTATTCCTTTTGCCGTATACATTGTTTTAGAGCAAAATCCATCAAAACAAGGATTGAAACTCTCGCATTATTCCACTTTTACTGGGAAAGGGTTATTGTTTTAGAGCAAAATCCATCAAAACAAGGATTGAAACAAGCCCGACCTGTTTCTGTTGACTCCCAAGCCTCAATGTGTTTTAGAGCAAAATCCATCAAAACAAGGATTGAAACCAGAATATGAACCACAGAAAAATCTTCCTGTCTTTGTTTTAGAGCAAAATCCATCAAAACAAGGATTGAAACACCTTGCTGGCTGACAAAACAATTCGTGGCGTTAGAGTTTTAGAGCAAAATCCATCAAAACAAGGATTGAAACGACAAAATAAACAATCAAGGGGGTTCCCCCACAAAAGTTTTAGAGCAAAATCCATCAAAACAAGGATTGAAACATAGATGATTTGCGACGGGTGGTTTGGCGTGAGGAGTTTTAGAGCAAAATCCATCAAAACAAGGATTGAAACATCGCTCGACGGGCTTAACGAAAAACTCAAATTTGGGTTTTAGAGCAAAATCCATCAAAACAAGGATTGAAACATAATCATCGCATCTCTGAGCTCCGACAACGCGGAGTGTTTTAGAGCAAAATCCATCAAAACAAGGATTGAAACTCGGAGGTCAAATGAAAACAAAACAACAGCAACCACGTTTTAGAGCAAAATCCATCAAAACAAGGATTGAAACTTTGCCCCCGCCTTCTTAAGACCGCAGGTGGTTTTGGTTTTAGAGCAAAATCCATCAAAACAAGGATTGAAACTTTCTTCAACAAGGGTCGCCATTCCATTGGCAACCCTGTTTTAGAGCAAAATCCATCAAAACAAGGATTGAAACTAACTACCCCACGAATAAAATCTCGGATGCCACCAGTTTTAGAGCAAAATCCATCAAAACAAGGATTGAAACACCGATATGGTAGAAGAATGTGTTCCACCGGGTTCAGTTTTAGAGCAAAATCCATCAAAACAAGGATTGAAACGGAAATATGTAATCCCTCGGAATCCTCGCACAAATGTTTTAGAGCAAAATCCATCAAAACAAGGATTGAAACATTGTGGGGGGGGCAATTTGTTTTTTTGTTGCAGTCGAGTTTTAGAGCAAAATCCATCAAAACAAGGATTGAAACAAAAGAAAAAGTGGGTTGTAGTATTCAAAGACAGTAGGTTTTAGAGCAAAATCCATCAAAACAAGGATTGAAACGAGGTCCTATCTATGGCCAAACTAGTTCCTGTAAAGGCGTTTTAGAGCAAAATCCATCAAAACAAGGATTGAAACCGAATCGTGGCTTCGTTGGTTGGTAAGTAAACTACGTTTTAGAGCAAAATCCATCAAAACAAGGATTGAAACACGAAAGCAGTTGACTTTGTATCACTAATGTATCAGTTTTAGAGCAAAATCCATCAAAACAAGGATTGAAACGCCCCGAAAACGAAAAGTTGACCAAACTCGCATTAGGTTTTAGAGCAAAATCCATCAAAACAAGGATTGAAACGGGTCGTCGAAGCAAGGGCCCACTCACTTCAAAATGTTTTAGAGCAAAATCCATCAAAACAAGGATTGAAACTGAGCTCCGCGTTGTCGGAGCTCAGAGATGCAGTGAGTTTTAGAGCAAAATCCATCAAAACAAGGATTGAAACCGGGTGTTGGAAATGTAGAACAAACAAGAGAGGCAGTTTTAGAGCAAAATCCATCAAAACAAGGATTGAAACTAGAATACAGACCAGTAAACGAAGAACACGAACGAAGTTTTAGAGCAAAATCCATCAAAACAAGGATTGAAACATCTTCTTATGTCTTTTATTGTTTTTGTCCACGCTTCTTGTTTTAGAGCAAAATCCATCAAAACAAGGATTGAAACACGAGCGATGCCGTTCCATTGGTAATTTTCCAGACGCGTTTTAGAGCAAAATCCATCAAAACAAGGATTGAAACAGCGCTGACCCGCCTCAATTTGAAGGCAAATTCGAATGTTTTAGAGCAAAATCCATCAAAACAAGGATTGAAACCGGATCGTCCATTTGCTCCTTCGGCCCTCGGATTTCGTTTTAGAGCAAAATCCATCAAAACAAGGATTGAAACACGCTATCGGGAACTCCGCCGACCCACTTCCCAAATGTTTTAGAGCAAAATCCATCAAAACAAGGATTGAAACCTCACCGCTTTTGGGGGTGAGAAAATAGACGCGCAGTTTTAGAGCAAAATCCATCAAAACAAGGATTGAAACACTTCAACCCCGGGGCTGGGCGCTGGGGTTTGGGGTTGTTTTAGAGCAAAATCCATCAAAACAAGGATTGAAACTGGAACTTCTCAATATTTACGACGGGAACGGGGACCCGTTTTAGAGCAAAATCCATCAAAACAAGGATTGAAACAACGGCGGCCCTCTGATTTCAGGATATACACGCCGTGTTTTAGAGCAAAATCCATCAAAACAAGGATTGAAACCAAAAAGAATACGAGTAAGGGAGGCAACAATGAAAGGTTTTAGAGCAAAATCCATCAAAACAAGGATTGAAACGAGCTCAACCCCGGCGCTGGGCGCTGGGGTTTGGTCTGTTTTAGAGCAAAATCCATCAAAACAAGGATTGAAACAAATCTTGTTGACCTTGCTATGTTTGTAGGTTTTGGTTTTAGAGCAAAATCCATCAAAACAAGGATTGAAACCATACCAGCCTTTTTGACGGAACGCCTCCTCGATGTGTTTTAGAGCAAAATCCATCAAAACAAGGATTGAAACTCGGTTGACCAATAGGGTGGACGCCAAGCAAGAAGGTTTTAGAGCAAAATCCATCAAAACAAGGATTGAAACCAGGAAAAGAAAAAGATTGAAAATGTGGAAAATTCTTGTTTTAGAGCAAAATCCATCAAAACAAGGATTGAAACAATGTTTTTTTGTCATCAGCCAATTTCACCAGGAACGTTTTAGAGCAAAATCCATCAAAACAAGGATTGAAACCGGTCAAGGAAATAAGAGGGATGGAACAATATATAGTTTTAGAGCAAAATCCATCAAAACAAGGATTGAAACGTCATCGGCCAATTTCACCAGGAACGCGACATTGAAGTTTTAGAGCAAAATCCATCAAAACAAGGATTGAAACAATCCCTGAATTACCAGGCAACCCACTACCACGATGCGTTTTAGAGCAAAATCCATCAAAACAAGGATTGAAACCCAGGCATCCCACTATCACGACGCCTGGGAATTTGTGTTTTAGAGCAAAATCCATCAAAACAAGGATTGAAACAGACCGCAGGCGGTTTTGCGTCCACAAACCGATGGTGTTTTAGAGCAAAATCCATCAAAACAAGGATTGAAACACCCCGATACAAAGAAAAAGCCACAAGCCTTGCCGACTGTTTTAGAGCAAAATCCATCAAAACAAGGATTGAAACTTTGGTTTGTTTGTTTGCTTTTTGAGCCTTATTTATTGTTTTAGAGCAAAATCCATCAAAACAAGGATTGAAACTCAGCAAAATAAAGATATTCTTTCTCTTCGTTCATAGGTTTTAGAGCAAAATCCATCAAAACAAGGATTGAAACATTGTTTATTTAGTGTAAACAATTATCCAGAAAGGTTTTAGAGCAAAATCCATCAAAACAAGGATTGAAACTCAGTCATTTTCCTTGACAAATCCATCAATGTTTGGGTTTTAGAGCAAAATCCATCAAAACAAGGATTGAAACTAGCTTTTTTAGACAGATTTATTCGTGACACTATTTGGGTTTTAGAGCAAAATCCATCAAAACAAGGATTGAAACGCGAAGAATTCGAACTTGGACTGCGTTTCGTCGTCCAAAGTTTTAGAGCAAAATCCATCAAAACAAGGATTGAAACTTGTATCACTAATGTATCACAAAATAGGAGGTTACAATGTTTTAGAGCAAAATCCATCAAAACAAGGATTGAAACTTTTTGCAGTCGACTTTTTAGTAGTAGTCGACGTTGCCTGTTTTAGAGCAAAATCCATCAAAACAAGGATTGAAACATTGTGGGCGTTTCAATTTGTTTTTTTGTTTTTGCGTTTTAGAGCAAAATCCATCAAAACAAGGATTGAAACTGTCCACAAACCGATGGTATGTTGCTGGTGTTGGAAGTTTTAGAGCAAAATCCATCAAAACAAGGATTGAAACTGGGAGATTTTGGGTAGGTGTCTTTTCTAAACGCAAAGTTTTAGAGCAAAATCCATCAAAACAAGGATTGAAACATTATTGTTCCATTAATTTGGAGGTCGTATGAAAAGTTTTAGAGCAAAATCCATCAAAACAAGGATTGAAACGTCCGATTTTGCAAATAAAAATAAAATAGAATAATAAGTTTTAGAGCAAAATCCATCAAAACAAGGATTGAAACGAAAATTGAAACTTGAAATAGAAGAGAGTAAAATTAAGTTTTAGAGCAAAATCCATCAAAACAAGGATTGAAACCACTCATTTTCTCTTCGTAATCTTTCCGTTTCTCTTGTTTTAGAGCAAAATCCATCAAAACAAGGATTGAAACAGAACTTCCTTCGTTCGAGTGCGTATGTCTCGAATTTGGTTTTAGAGCAAAATCCATCAAAACAAGGATTGAAACTTCACAGATTGTTTCGCTAATAAGAGTTTTCCAAGAGTTTTAGAGCAAAATCCATCAAAACAAGGATTGAAACGGGTCGTCGAAGCAAGGGCCCACTCACTCCAAAATCGTTTTAGAGCAAAATCCATCAAAACAAGGATTGAAACACTCAAAAAGAGACAGACCAGCTGAATAAAATAATGCAGGTTTTAGAGCAAAATCCATCAAAACAAGGATTGAAACAACGCAGCATATTTCTGTTTCACTGACCAGAATGAGTTTTAGAGCAAAATCCATCAAAACAAGGATTGAAACAAAAAAACCCTAAATCAGGGATAAAAACCTAAAAAAGTTTTAGAGCAAAATCCATCAAAACAAGGATTGAAACTATGAAAAAACAACAGCAACCGCTGGACAGCGAATGGGTTTTAGAGCAAAATCCATCAAAACAAGGATTGAAACATAGCCCATAGGCAAAATAAGAACAAAATGACGCCTCACTGTTTTAGAGCAAAATCCATCAAAACAAGGATTGAAACTTTGTAAATAAACAATCAAGGGGGTTCCCCCACAAAAGTTTTAGAGCAAAATCCATCAAAACAAGGATTGAAACTAACATAGCGGTCAAAAAGATAGAACACCGCAAGGTTTTAGAGCAAAATCCATCAAAACAAGGATTGAAACGCTACTTCTTTTTTCAATTTAAAAGGAGTTATTTAGTTTTAGAGCAAAATCCATCAAAACAAGGATTGAAACTATGAAAGCAAAAATTATTCGGGATGAGCCAAACAGTTTTAGAGCAAAATCCATCAAAACAAGGATTGAAACAAGCGAGTGGTTGATTCCTGCGAGGCCAAGGCCCCAGGGTTTTAGAGCAAAATCCATCAAAACAAGGATTGAAACCGGAAAGTGGTTCAACAGTGATGTTCTCTCTTTGCTGTTTTAGAGCAAAATCCATCAAAACAAGGATTGAAACAAGCGGCTCTGCGTTTCGTCGTCCAAACGGACGAGAAGTTTTAGAGCAAAATCCATCAAAACAAGGATTGAAACAAAACCACTACTGGCGGGCGTTTTCTGGGCGGGGCGGGTTTTAGAGCAAAATCCATCAAAACAAGGATTGAAACATGGGTGGTGCCATTGGGAATCAAATGATACAGGGGGTTTTAGAGCAAAATCCATCAAAACAAGGATTGAAACTGCGTTCCAATATCTATACACGTAAAGATTCAGCAATGTTTTAGAGCAAAATCCATCAAAACAAGGATTGAAACGATGTTTCGGATGCTACGGAAATAATCGACCAGGTTTGTTTTAGAGCAAAATCCATCAAAACAAGGATTGAAACCACAGCAATCCACTAATCGCTGTGATTTCCGATAGGTTTTAGAGCAAAATCCATCAAAACAAGGATTGAAACCCTCCTTACTCATATTTTTTTTCCAAGAGGACAAGCAGTTTTAGAGCAAAATCCATCAAAACAAGGATTGAAACTTTTTCCCTCTCTATTTTGTTATTAATATATATCTTGTTTTAGAGCAAAATCCATCAAAACAAGGATTGAAACTCTTTGTAACTCTCACTCGAAGTACAAGTCAAACTGTTTTAGAGCAAAATCCATCAAAACAAGGATTGAAACCATATCTTTCGAAACCGCAATATCAAGTATATGCAGGTTTTAGAGCAAAATCCATCAAAACAAGGATTGAAACAATAAAAACAAGAAAAGAAAAGTAGGGCCCATATCGTTTTAGAGCAAAATCCATCAAAACAAGGATTGAAACATGTCTTTCCCCGACACCAACGAACCACCCGAGAAAAGTTTTAGAGCAAAATCCATCAAAACAAGGATTGAAACAACATTGGGGCCTTCCACGGCCCTTCAATGTCGCGGTTTTAGAGCAAAATCCATCAAAACAAGGATTGAAACCAAGGGCGATGACTTGTTTTCTTCACAATAGTGATTTAGGGTTTTAGAGCAAAATCCATCAAAACAAGGATTGAAACCGAAAAAAACTCACTGATTATAAAATTGATAAATAAGTTTTAGAGCAAAATCCATCAAAACAAGGATTGAAACAAATAAGGACCTGCTAAGTTCGAGGAAAATACTATTGTTTTAGAGCAAAATCCATCAAAACAAGGATTGAAACCGTCCACAAACCGATGGTATGTTGCCGATGTCAACGAGTTTTAGAGCAAAATCCATCAAAACAAGGATTGAAACACCCCGGCGCTGGGCGCTGGGGTTTGGGGTTCTGGGTTTTAGAGCAAAATCCATCAAAACAAGGATTGAAACTGGCGAAATACCTGACAAAGGCAATAGCTCAACAGGTTTTAGAGCAAAATCCATCAAAACAAGGATTGAAACAGCCCGTCGAGCGATTCACCCGTAAGGGGGCGAGCGTTTTAGAGCAAAATCCATCAAAACAAGGATTGAAACTGATGCTTCCAAGCTGCCCGACGGTATTTATATCTTGGTTTTAGAGCAAAATCCATCAAAACAAGGATTGAAACTCGGAGCTCAGAGATGCAATGATTATCCAGAAAAACCTGTTTTAGAGCAAAATCCATCAAAACAAGGATTGAAACTTTACGACTGTTCAAAGCTCCCTGACGGTGTGTATAGTTTTAGAGCAAAATCCATCAAAACAAGGATTGAAACTCTAATCCTGCATCGGAAATCCGCACTAAACGCTCGAGTTTTAGAGCAAAATCCATCAAAACAAGGATTGAAACCTCTGCGTTTCATCGTCCAAACGGGCGAGAAACGCTGAGTTTTAGAGCAAAATCCATCAAAACAAGGATTGAAACAAAATCGGACTGGTATAGAGGTAAACAAAAGAGAGCGTTTTAGAGCAAAATCCATCAAAACAAGGATTGAAACCTTTTTATGAGGTTGTAACTTCTTTCTGGATAATGTTTTAGAGCAAAATCCATCAAAACAAGGATTGAAACCCCATTCCATTTGCCCGAGTTCGACATAGTCGTGTAGTTTTAGAGCAAAATCCATCAAAACAAGGATTGAAACATACTTACCTGGGTTCGATAGCCACAATACAAATGGTTTTAGAGCAAAATCCATCAAAACAAGGATTGAAACACAGCGTCTGCGAAAACTTTTTCGCCAATCTCGTAGAGTTTTAGAGCAAAATCCATCAAAACAAGGATTGAAACATGTGAACTTTTTCATTTTTTCCTCTTTTTGGATAAACCAGTTTTAGAGCAAAATCCATCAAAACAAGGATTGAAACCAAGAGAAAGAAGGGAAAGTATATGCATTCAAAGAGGTTTTAGAGCAAAATCCATCAAAACAAGGATTGAAACCTGGACTCCCGAGACATATCAGCAATTGGATAGCGAGTTTTAGAGCAAAATCCATCAAAACAAGGATTGAAACCTTTGCTGAATGGTTTGTTCTGCAATACTCTTGGTGGTTTTAGAGCAAAATCCATCAAAACAAGGATTGAAACATCGTTGCCTCCCTCGTATTTTTTCCCCAAGAGAACGAGTTTTAGAGCAAAATCCATCAAAACAAGGATTGAAACAATACCTATCTTGCACAATCTTTTTAAGTCGTTTAGGTTTTAGAGCAAAATCCATCAAAACAAGGATTGAAACGCTTTATTCGTAGGAGGCAATTATGAAAGCGAACATGTTTTAGAGCAAAATCCATCAAAACAAGGATTGAAACAGTGTTTTGCATTCTAAAAAGTATGGATGCAGTTGCGTTTTAGAGCAAAATCCATCAAAACAAGGATTGAAACGCGGTTGCTGTTGTTTTTTCATACGACCTCCATATTAGGTTTTAGAGCAAAATCCATCAAAACAAGGATTGAAACCTCGTATTCTTTTTGTAAAAGAACGAGAGTGAATTGTTTTAGAGCAAAATCCATCAAAACAAGGATTGAAACAACAATCAAGGGGGGGTTCCCCCACAAAAAAACACTAGTTTTAGAGCAAAATCCATCAAAACAAGGATTGAAACACGGGCTAAATGCATATCTTGCACATAACCTAGAGGGTTTTAGAGCAAAATCCATCAAAACAAGGATTGAAACCTGATGTATACCGCCAGCCCAACGCTATTCCCGTGCGTTTTAGAGCAAAATCCATCAAAACAAGGATTGAAACCTCAGCCCTTTGTTTTCCCAGGCAATACGGAGATGCGTTTTAGAGCAAAATCCATCAAAACAAGGATTGAAACAACCTTATCTCAACCGCTTTCTTTTGAGAACGATTGTTTTAGAGCAAAATCCATCAAAACAAGGATTGAAACTTGAGGAAACACAATTAGAAACACAAAAAATCATTTCGTTTTAGAGCAAAATCCATCAAAACAAGGATTGAAACCCGCCTGCCCGGGATCATTCAGCCCCGCTAGGATGGGTTTTAGAGCAAAATCCATCAAAACAAGGATTGAAACCTGCATTGACGGATTGGATTTCACTTCCGCTCACGCTGTTTTAGAGCAAAATCCATCAAAACAAGGATTGAAACAAGCCAAAGTCGAGCCCGTAGAAGATGTCATCAGCGGTTTTAGAGCAAAATCCATCAAAACAAGGATTGAAACATCTTTTCTGTTTCGTCAATTGATGCAAAGACAAGGTTTTAGAGCAAAATCCATCAAAACAAGGATTGAAACACGCATCCGCTGACTGGACTTTCTCTCTTTGCCCCGTTTTAGAGCAAAATCCATCAAAACAAGGATTGAAACACAAAATTGTCATTGAACTCAATACAAAATTATAACAAGTTTTAGAGCAAAATCCATCAAAACAAGGATTGAAACCAAGACTATCTTTCCCACCCGAAAATGAGCAATATGGGTTTTAGAGCAAAATCCATCAAAACAAGGATTGAAACAAATCCACTTTCATTTGCACGGCTTGTTCATCTTCCGTTTTAGAGCAAAATCCATCAAAACAAGGATTGAAACCGAAGCGACCCCAGAGTAAATAAATTCGTTCGAAGGTTTTAGAGCAAAATCCATCAAAACAAGGATTGAAACGAAATTTTTAGAAAAATTAATGTCTGTAATCGAAATGTTTTAGAGCAAAATCCATCAAAACAAGGATTGAAACGGATTCAAAGGGCATTCCAGTTTTTGGAATGCTCTTTTGTTTTAGAGCAAAATCCATCAAAACAAGGATTGAAACGCTCCCCAAATTGCACAATACAATATCAACCAAATCCGTTTTAGAGCAAAATCCATCAAAACAAGGATTGAAACAAAAGAGAAAACTTCCGATAAGCAAAAGAATTGTTTGTTTTAGAGCAAAATCCATCAAAACAAGGATTGAAACATAACCCCCGCGAACTTCATTCCTTCGCGCTTCGCTAGTTTTAGAGCAAAATCCATCAAAACAAGGATTGAAACAATGTATTGCGGGATAATGTTTCGACAACTGATAAGGTTTTAGAGCAAAATCCATCAAAACAAGGATTGAAACTGGCGGCGAGAAAATAGACGCGCACACGCACAAGGTTTTAGAGCAAAATCCATCAAAACAAGGATTGAAACGGATGAGCCAAACAATGTAATAATCGAGCAATTAGAGTTTTAGAGCAAAATCCATCAAAACAAGGATTGAAACTTGACTAATTTTTTGCTAAAATCAGACAAAAAAATCGTTTTAGAGCAAAATCCATCAAAACAAGGATTGAAACCAAGAGAACGAGCGTGAATTTCAGGTTCTTTGTAACGTTTTAGAGCAAAATCCATCAAAACAAGGATTGAAACAGTCTATTTTCTCCATACTCACCGCCTATGGCGGCGAGGTTTTAGAGCAAAATCCATCAAAACAAGGATTGAAACAAGGTATAAAAGAAGGATGGGGTGATGCGCTAAGTGTTTTAGAGCAAAATCCATCAAAACAAGGATTGAAACAAGAATCGGCAAGGAAGTAGCCATCGACCCAAACCTTGTTTTAGAGCAAAATCCATCAAAACAAGGATTGAAACACCAGCGATGCCGTTCCATTCTGAATCCTCCATATGGGTTTTAGAGCAAAATCCATCAAAACAAGGATTGAAACCAAATAAAAATAAAATAGAATAATAAAAATAAAAAAAGTTTTAGAGCAAAATCCATCAAAACAAGGATTGAAACGAAATAGTAAATCCCAAAAATAAACGAAAATTTTGGTTTTAGAGCAAAATCCATCAAAACAAGGATTGAAACATAAAAATAAACAATCAAAGGGGGGGGTTCCCCCACGTTTTAGAGCAAAATCCATCAAAACAAGGATTGAAACAATAATTGTTTATAAAAAATAATCAATTATTGACTAATGTTTTAGAGCAAAATCCATCAAAACAAGGATTGAAACTCGGAGGGAACAAAAGGCAAGATTCTCTTCGACCCAGTTTTAGAGCAAAATCCATCAAAACAAGGATTGAAACTTTTTGTGTTTCCATTTATTTTGTTTCCAATATTGCAGTTTTAGAGCAAAATCCATCAAAACAAGGATTGAAACAGAATAAAGGCTGGTGAATAAATTTCGATTCCATTAGGTTTTAGAGCAAAATCCATCAAAACAAGGATTGAAACGGAACATTTCATAAACACAACCCATACGCAACTTATGTTTTAGAGCAAAATCCATCAAAACAAGGATTGAAACTGAATAATTGTTTACAATAAAATAAACAATCAAGGGTTTTAGAGCAAAATCCATCAAAACAAGGATTGAAACGTCTTCTGGCTTTGGTTCCTGGGGCCTTGGCCTCGCGTTTTAGAGCAAAATCCATCAAAACAAGGATTGAAACAGCATTTGGTCGAAAAGTCGGGTAAGGTTCAGTCTCGAGTTTTAGAGCAAAATCCATCAAAACAAGGATTGAAACATTTCAGGACATACACACCGTCAGGGAGCTTGGAAGTTTTAGAGCAAAATCCATCAAAACAAGGATTGAAACATATCTGGTTTCATTCGCCAAACAAGATGGGTCATTAGTTTTAGAGCAAAATCCATCAAAACAAGGATTGAAACCTGCCTCCGGATATCTACGAAAAGCTTGCTGCGTGTTTTAGAGCAAAATCCATCAAAACAAGGATTGAAACATTGCTTCAAGGACTTCAACGTTTTCAATTGCTGGCGTTTTAGAGCAAAATCCATCAAAACAAGGATTGAAACAAAATCAAAGGTTTCGCCCATTTGGGCAAAGAAAGTGTTTTAGAGCAAAATCCATCAAAACAAGGATTGAAACTTGTGATTATCAAAACTTGGGTTGTAATTTGTAGGTTTTAGAGCAAAATCCATCAAAACAAGGATTGAAACTGTTGGATTCCAGAAAGCATTGAATATTTTTTCCGATTTGTTTTAGAGCAAAATCCATCAAAACAAGGATTGAAACACCCCGATGGTGATGTTCCTGTATAGGTTTCCTGGTTTTAGAGCAAAATCCATCAAAACAAGGATTGAAACTGGTCGCGGAAGCAAGGGCCCACTCACTCCAAAATCGTTTTAGAGCAAAATCCATCAAAACAAGGATTGAAACTAGCAAAGGCAAACAGGCAATTTCGAACCCTCGCAAAGGTTTTAGAGCAAAATCCATCAAAACAAGGATTGAAACCGGAATACAACAGCGGAGCGGTGTTACAGGAAAAGAATGTTTTAGAGCAAAATCCATCAAAACAAGGATTGAAACTACAAAAATACATACCAACTGTCAAAGTTGTGTTGTTAGTTTTAGAGCAAAATCCATCAAAACAAGGATTGAAACAATGCAAAGGCGGTTGCAGGGTTTGATATTCGAGAGTTTTAGAGCAAAATCCATCAAAACAAGGATTGAAACAAGAAGTCAGAGAGAACATCGAGGAGGCGTTCCGTCAGTTTTAGAGCAAAATCCATCAAAACAAGGATTGAAACAGGTTCCAATGGAACAGCAAATGTATGATGGGATTTTGTTTTAGAGCAAAATCCATCAAAACAAGGATTGAAACCTGCTGGAATTGATAATCCAACAACCACAGAATTAGGTTTTAGAGCAAAATCCATCAAAACAAGGATTGAAACGTATACCAACGACCCGAATTTATATGCCAAACTTGTTTGTTTTAGAGCAAAATCCATCAAAACAAGGATTGAAACAAAGAGCAATTGGTGGTTTACCTGCAGGTGCTATTGGTTTTAGAGCAAAATCCATCAAAACAAGGATTGAAACCATATTTCCTAAAATAAGGACCTGCAAGATTTTTTGGTTTTAGAGCAAAATCCATCAAAACAAGGATTGAAACATGCGGTTCCTTAACGAAAACAATAAAAAGTTTTTGTTTTAGAGCAAAATCCATCAAAACAAGGATTGAAACTGGGAAGAAATACGCCGAACCGACCCCGAAATATAGTTTTAGAGCAAAATCCATCAAAACAAGGATTGAAACGGACCTCGAAGAAAAGTTGAACAACTGGGAAGGCAGTTTTAGAGCAAAATCCATCAAAACAAGGATTGAAACGCGGTAATGCTGTTCGTGGAGTTTTACGAGATGTTGTGTTTTAGAGCAAAATCCATCAAAACAAGGATTGAAACCGAAGAGAAAATGAGTGCAAAAAACTCTGTTGAACAAGTTTTAGAGCAAAATCCATCAAAACAAGGATTGAAACAGTTCCGAGACCAAAAAGTTCCTAATTTCTCGTTCCTCTGTTTTAGAGCAAAATCCATCAAAACAAGGATTGAAACACAGGGTTCACCACGAAATGATGGAGTTGACAAGCAGTTTTAGAGCAAAATCCATCAAAACAAGGATTGAAACACAGGAGTTTTACACTCGGCGAGATGATGAAAAGAAGTTTTAGAGCAAAATCCATCAAAACAAGGATTGAAACAAAATCAGGGATAAAAACCTAAAAAGGGCAAAAAAAGTTTTAGAGCAAAATCCATCAAAACAAGGATTGAAACATTTCAATTTTCGGTGGTGCAATTGGGAATGTGATGTTTTAGAGCAAAATCCATCAAAACAAGGATTGAAACCTTGATAAAACATTCCGTGATACCGAAGCGTTATCGTTTTAGAGCAAAATCCATCAAAACAAGGATTGAAACCTCGAAATAAGTGAGCCAAGGCGAGCTTTCCGCTCTGTTTTAGAGCAAAATCCATCAAAACAAGGATTGAAACTTTCCCGGGTATTATCACGTTCCCAATTGCACCACCGGTTATAGAGCAAAATCCATCAAAACAAGGATTGAAACTGGCGGAGGCGAACACAATTCGATTGTTTCTCAACTCCGGTTTTAGAGCAAAATCCATCAAAACAAGGATTGAAACAGGCAATGCTGTTGACTTTGGTTGAGTTCAGCAAGGGGTTTTAGAGCAAAATCCATCAAAACAAGGATTGAAACTAATAGTGGTACAATAACAAAAATGAAATATAAACAGTTTTAGAGCAAAATCCATCAAAACAAGGATTGAAACATCGGACTTTTTTGTCCGATTTTGCAAATAAAAATAAGTTTTAGAGCAAAATCCATCAAAACAAGGATTGAAACCTCCTTCGGCCCTCTGATTTCAAGAGGTACACACCGTCGGTTTTAGAGCAAAATCCATCAAAACAAGGATTGAAACAGAACGGGAATGTATTAGACGAACCAGTCAAGTTCAGTTTTAGAGCAAAATCCATCAAAACAAGGATTGAAACATAGTGCGTTCCTGGTGAAATTGGCTGACGACAAAAAGTTTTAGAGCAAAATCCATCAAAACAAGGATTGAAACGAAACTCCATTGAGAATTTTATCAGCAAAATAAAGAGTTTTAGAGCAAAATCCATCAAAACAAGGATTGAAACTTCCGTCAATCTCCCTATGTTGGTGGAATGGCTTCGGGTTTTAGAGCAAAATCCATCAAAACAAGGATTGAAACAATTGATTTTTTAAACACGGTTGAAACCGACATTTGTGGTTTTAGAGCAAAATCCATCAAAACAAGGATTGAAACAAATTGCTTTTGCTTTTTCTGGGGTTGTAATTTTGGAGTTTTAGAGCAAAATCCATCAAAACAAGGATTGAAACCATAAAAGAGGGCAACATATTAAGCAAATTCTTTGGTTTTAGAGCAAAATCCATCAAAACAAGGATTGAAACCATAAAAGAGGGCAACATATTAAGCAAATTCTTTGGTTTTAGAGCAAAATCCATCAAAACAAGGATTGAAACCTGATAAAATTCTCAATGGAGTTTCTGAAAGGTGGGGAGTTTTAGAGCAAAATCCATCAAAACAAGGATTGAAACTTGACTAATTTTTTGCTAAAATCAGACAAAAAAATCGTTTTAGAGCAAAATCCATCAAAACAAGGATTGAAACTTAATAACTCTCTTTCTTTTCGCTTGTAGCCACGCTTCGTTTTAGAGCAAAATCCATCAAAACAAGGATTGAAACGTTCCTGGGGCCTTGGCCTCGCAGGAATGAGCCATTGTTTTAGAGCAAAATCCATCAAAACAAGGATTGAAACCTAATTCTGTGGTTGTTGGATTATCAATTCCAGCAGGTTTTAGAGCAAAATCCATCAAAACAAGGATTGAAACCTGCACGAGGCTCCAGAAGATATTGGCGGTATAGCGTTTTAGAGCAAAATCCATCAAAACAAGGATTGAAACTTGACTAATTTTTTGCTAAAATCAGACAAAAAAATGTTTTAGAGCAAAATCCATCAAAACAAGGATTGAAACGACAAAATAAACAATCAATGGGGGTTTCCCCCCAAAAGTTTTAGAGCAAAATCCATCAAAACAAGGATTGAAACGCACAGTCGTAAATGGAAATACTAGCTCCCTTCCGGGGTTTTAGAGCAAAATCCATCAAAACAAGGATTGAAACCTTGCGTTATTTCCATATCACCTCCTTATATGTTCCGTTTTAGAGCAAAATCCATCAAAACAAGGATTGAAACTCCACAAAATGTGAAACAAAAGGAGGCAACGATGCGTTTTAGAGCAAAATCCATCAAAACAAGGATTGAAACATTCAGCGTTTCTGGTCCGCCTGGACGACGAAACGCAGTTTTAGAGCAAAATCCATCAAAACAAGGATTGAAACATCTAAAATAAACAATCAATGGGGTTTCCCCCCAAGTTTTAGAGCAAAATCCATCAAAACAAGGATTGAAACCGGATCGCCCATTTCGACCGCCGGCCCTCAGATTTGAGGTTTTAGAGCAAAATCCATCAAAACAAGGATTGAAACTTGTTCCAATTATATGGAGGTCCTATGAAAACCCCAGTTTTAGAGCAAAATCCATCAAAACAAGGATTGAAACCGTTTCATCATCCAACCGGACCAGAAACGCTGAATCGTTTTAGAGCAAAATCCATCAAAACAAGGATTGAAACTTTCCATATCGCCTCCTTATTATTCCAAATTCCGGATGTTTTAGAGCAAAATCCATCAAAACAAGGATTGAAACGTTTTTTCCAAGCTTCGGCCTCCTTCCGGAGGGCTGTTTTAGAGCAAAATCCATCAAAACAAGGATTGAAACGTTTTTTCCAAGCTTCGGCCTCCTTCCGGAGGGCTGTTTTAGAGCAAAATCCATCAAAACAAGGATTGAAACACATCGAATCTGAAAATAAACCAAAATCTCTGCGGAAGTTTTAGAGCAAAATCCATCAAAACAAGGATTGAAACTTTCCGCAGCATCCGAAACTTGTACCAATAATAAGGTTTTAGAGCAAAATCCATCAAAACAAGGATTGAAACAAACCTGGTCGATTATTTCCGTAGTATTCGAAATTTGGGTTTTAGAGCAAAATCCATCAAAACAAGGATTGAAACAACGTAAGCCATGAATATTTGCCGAACTCGATTTGGTGTTTTAGAGCAAAATCCATCAAAACAAGGATTGAAACCCATTTTCACAAATCACAGTGCCAGAATATATCTGGTTTTAGAGCAAAATCCATCAAAACAAGGATTGAAACATAAATGAGGTTCCAGTGAGCACATGCGGGCGTGAGTTTTAGAGAAAAATCCACCAAAACAAGGATTGAAACAAGAATTAGAGTTAACT
>Ga0315298_1004764_pt1 | contig 19891 bp, 14 predicted proteins | sample WHS_1_MG_FD_203077 | JGI IMG/M metagenome (GOLD analysis project Ga0315298, IMG submission 203077) | Extremophilic microbial mat communities from Washburn Hot Springs, YNP, Wyoming, USA - WHS_1_MG | ecosystem: Environmental > Aquatic > Thermal springs > Hot (42-90C) | place: USA: Wyoming...
GCTGGCCGGCACCATCACCTGCCCCGCCGTGCGTCGGCTCCATTCCTCCCTCGGCAGGGCCTGCATGCGCTGTGCGGTCAGTAGGCCGCGCAGGGCGCCATCCTCGAGAAGCGGGATGCAATGGTGGCTGGCCTCGAGCAGGCCCTGCTCGGCAATCTCCTGCAGGGATGTGTCGGGGCCGAGGGCCAGGTAATCGCGGGTCATAGCCTCGCCAACGGTGTGGCCGGCCAGCCTGCTGCGGAATACGACCTGCTCATAACTCCTGCGCGCCGCCCTGTCAAGAAAACCGGCGACCGCGGCCAGCCAGAGGCCGTTGACGGCGCTGCCGGTGACCCCTTCCCAAATCCCGACCGAGAACAGGCTGAGGGCGATGAGCCGGGTGCCCCGCGCTGCCCAGCGGGTGGACCACTCGACGTTGTGGCTGGCCGACCAGAGGGCTGCCCGCAGGATGCGCCCTCCATCGAGGGGAAACCCTGGGACGAGGTTGAAGAGCCCAAGGCTCAGGTTGATCCCTCCGATGTAACCCAATACGGCGGTGAGAGGTTGGCCGTAGCCGCGGAGCCAGGCGCCCAGCCAGAGCGCGCCGAGGGCCATCCCCAGGATCAGGCTGGCCGCCGGGCCGGCAGCAGCCATCCGAAGCTCCGCCCGGGGCGTCGTGGGCTCGCCGTCGATTTCAGAGACGCCTCCGAGCAGGAAGAGGACGATGGCGTGGACGGCCATGCCCTCCCGGCAGGCTACCAAAGCATGGGCAGCTTCATGGGCCAGGATGGAGAGAAAGAGGAACAGGCTGGTGGCCACCGCGAGCCCGTAGCAGAGGGTGGGGGACCACCAGGGATAGTGCGCAGGGAAATACGCGCTGGCCAGGGTGTATGTGACGAGGATGAAGAGCGGGAGCCAGCTCAGGTGCAGACGTACCGGGATGCCGAAGAGCTTGCAGACCTCCAGCGAATGCTTGCTCACGGGCATTCCTTTCGCCGTCCCTGGCCGGGGGCCCGGAGTCGATCCGAAAAGCAAGTCGGCGGCCTCGCGCCCATTGGAGGCGCCCGCAAAGGGCGACGCTGCACCTCGTTCGGCGGGCGCCCGGCCAGCGCAGTGCGACACAAGGCTTGCACTGGGCGAGCGTCGCTCTCACACGGGCCTACACTCATTATAGCGTGGCCCAGAGTGGCGGGCCAGGGCACAACTGGTCAATGCGGAGCGGTCCTTTGGGCCTAGTCTGGTGGGGAACCGGGCACTTGACGCCTTGTGCCAGGCTTCCTATACTATGAACGCTTTGGAAGCCTGGCAGCCTGCCAGGCAAGTCTCCACCTCTAGGCTCCACGTCAGCCGTATGCTTTGCGCCCGCCGGGCAGTCCATGAGGAGGGCCTTGGGCCAGCGGGGGTCCGGGGAAGGGTTCCACGATCCAGGGAGGTTCCTGTGCAAGAGGGCCGCGAGCGCGAGGTTCTGAGCATGATGCGGGTCTTCAGTGGGCCATCGCATCCCGACTTGGCCAAGGGGATCTGCACACACCTGGGGGTGCCGCTCAGCCCGATCCACTACCAGCGGTTCAGCGACGATTGCCTGTACATCCAGCTGGGAGAGACCGTCCGCAACCACGACGTCTTTATTGTGCAGACGATCTCTGCGCCCACCAGCGACCATCTGATCGAGCTGTTCATGATGCTCGACATCGCGCGCAGTGCTGGGGCGCGCAGCGTCCATGCTGTGATCCCGTATTTCTCCTACGCTCGTTCCGATAAAAAGGACGCACCGCGGATTTCGATCACAGCTCGGCTGTTGGCCGACCTGATTGTGCAATCGGGGGCGCAACACGTCATGACCATGACCCTGCATTCGCCCCAGGTGCACGGCTTCTTCAGCGTGCCCACCGACCACTTGACGGCGCTTCCCTGCTTTGTGGAGCACTTTAAGAAGCGGGACCTGCGCAACACGGTGGTGGTGTCGCCCGACATCGGCCACGCCAAGCGGGCAAGCAAGCTGGCCAGCGCGCTAGGTGGGCTGCCGATGGCTGCCGGGAACAAGGTGCGCGTCTCTGACACCGAGGTCGTCATGCGCGATTGGGTGGGCTCGCGGCCGAGCGGCGTGGAGCACGCGCTGATTTTCGACGATGAGATTGCCAATGGTGGCACGATGTTCGAGGCGATCCGCGCCCTGAAAGAGGAGGGGGTGCGGCGCTTCACCGTGGCCTGTACCCATGGCATCTTCTCGGGGCGGGCGATCGAGCGCTTTGCCGCCCTGCCCGAGGTGGAGGAGATCGTCACTACCGACACGGTGCCCATCCCCCCAGAGAAGCGGCTGCCCAACATGACCATCCTCTCGGTGGCGGGGGTCTTTGCCGAGGCCATTCGCTGCAATGCGATGGGCCGCTCGGTGGGCAAGCTGTTCGCGTTCTGGCCCGAAGACGAGTCTGGCCAGCCAGGGCTGCGCCAAGCAGAGTAGGGCCTGTAGCCTCTGTGGGCGTGGCCGTAAAGGGCCGAGCTATCGGCCACGCCCAGTCGCCTCCCTATAGAACGCCTAACAGAACCTCCGGTGAGGCCATGCGCCACGTGTCGCTCACCCTCCCAGGCCCCTTCCCGCAAAGCGGGAAGGGAGGTCACGGGAGGGGATGGCGAGGGCGCCCTCGCAAACCCCAATCCGCCGATTCCCCGTCCCCTGCAGGGGTGGGGCTAGAGTCGGGGTACGCGCGGTTGCGCCGGTACCTCACGCTTGGCGGTTTTGTCGGGCGCTCGTAGCAGTTCCTCGCCAGTCCACGGCTGGCGGCCGAGGTTCCTCGGTGGCGCGTGCCAAGCATCTCTGGCGCCCGCCTCGTGCCTGGTGACCCGGTCGCCGGCGCCCAGGCCAGCCACCCCGCCGCGCGCCGTTGGCTCCCATCTGACAACAGCGCGTGGAATTGACCCGTTCGGGTACTAGACTGAGGTATGATCCCTCCCTTATAATCTCAGCAAAACCACAACTGGGAGGGCCTCATGTCGACGCGAGTCGCAGACGTGCTCGAGTTGAGCAAGGCGGTGCAGATCGTGGACCTTCGGTTCACGGACCTGCCGGGAGTGTGGCAGCACTTTAGCATCCCGGCGCAGATGCTGACGGAGGAAGTGTTCGCAGAGGGGATTGGCTTCGACGGTTCGTCGATCCGTGGCTTTACGGAGATCCACGAGTCCGACATGCTGCTCATGCTGGACCCGGCCACGGCGTTCTTGGATCCCGTGCTCGATGTGCCGACCCTGGCGATCGTGTGCGACGTGTACGATCCGCTTACACGGCAGCCGTACTTGCGCGATCCCCGCTACATCGCCCGCAAGGCCGAGGACTACTTGGTGCAGACCGGGATCGCCGATGTCAGCTACTGGGGCCCTGAGCTCGAGTTCTTCATGTTCAGCGACGTGCGCTATGGGTGCAACGCCAACTCGAGCTTTTACTTCATCGATAGCATGGAGGCCTGGTGGAACAGTGGCAGGGAGCTGGCTCCGAACCTGGGCCGCCAGATACCACAGAAGCGTGGTTACTTTCCCGTACCCCCCGCCGATACACAGCAGGACGTGCGCAGCAAGATTGTGATGGCTTTGATGGCAACAGGGGTGGAGGTGGAAGTCCATCACCACGAGGTCGCGGCTGCAGGACAAGCCGAGATCGACATGCGCTTCGCCACGCTGACACGCATGGCCGACAATGTGATGATCTACAAGTATGTCGTCAAGAACGTCGCCCGCAAGAATGGCCTGAGCGCTACCTTCATGCCCAAGCCACTCTTCGATGACAATGGTTCGGGGATGCATGTGCATCAAAGCTTGTGGAAGGCCAATCGGAACCTCTTCTTCGATCGGACAGGCTATGCCCAGACGTCTGAGCTGGCCAAGTTCTACATCGGCGGCCTGCTGAAGCACGCGCCAGCCCTGTTGGCGTTGGTAGCACCGACGACGAACTCGTATCGGCGCCTGGTGCCGGGGTTTGAGGCGCCCGTCAACCTCGCCTATTCGGAGCGGAATCGTTCGGCGAGCTGTCGCATCCCGACATACTCGCGATGTGCCAAGGCAACGCGGGTCGAGTTCCGCCCGCCTGACCCAAGCTGCAACCCATACCTGGCGTTTGCTGCCATGCTGATGGCGGGTCTCGATGGCATCGAGAACCGCATCGACCCTGGAGAGCCGATCGACAAGGACCTCTACGGCCTGTCTCCTGAAGAGGCTGCCCGGATCCCACAGGTGCCCGGGTCGCTGGCGGAGGTGTTGGATGCCCTGGAGGCTGACCATGCGTTCCTGCTGAAGGGAGGCGTGTTCACTGAGGACTTGGTGCGGACCTGGATTGAGTACAAGCGCAGGTCCGAGGTCGATCCGGTGCGCGTGCGGCCACATCCGTACGAGTTCTGTCTCTACTACGACGTGTAGGCTCTGAGCTGCGCGGCCGGGTGCTGCGGCCGCGGGCGTTTGCTGACCGGCCAAGCCCATGCTAGAATGCGGCTTGGCCGATTCCTGAACTCTTTCGGCTTGGGACGTAGCTCATGTCTGCGAACGACCCTCAGAAGCGCCTTCTGGAGGTGCTGGCGAGCCTCAACCGCATCGGCGCCGCCATCAATGGGACCGGCCCGACCGACCAAGCTGGGGTAGAAGCCACGCTGCGCCTGATCGTGGAGAGTGCACCGAAACTGGTGCCTTGCGTCTCTGCCATGATCTATGCGTATGACCCGTCACGTGGGGCTCTCGATCGTGCCTCGCGGGTGTCGGCTGGCGACCTGGCGCAGCGATTCGCCTCGGCCGAGCCTCGCGCAGATGGGCTCGGCATGCGAAGCATCCGCCGTCGTCGTCGCGTCCTCTCTTACGAGGAGCTCGACCTCGCCCTGCACCCTCAAGTGTGCGGGGTGGCGCGGGCTGTGGCCTGCTTCCCATTGCTGGTTTCTGAGCAGGTGATGGGAGCCCTGTATGTATACCTGCACGAGGCGGACCGTTTTGGCGACGTTGAGCTGCTGATGCTCGAGAACCTGGTGAACCACGCAGCAATGGCCCTCTACCATGCCCAAGAGTTGGCCAGGATGCAGCGTGATTTGGCGCGAAGGGAAGATGAGCTAGCCCGCCTTCGCAGGGCGGGGCTGCTCATCTCGTCGCGCCTGCGCCTGGAAGAGACGCTGGAGGCCATCCTGCAGATGGCTATGGACGTGACCGGCGCCAGTTATGGCATCTTCCGCCTGCTCGACCGCAGTGGCGAGAACCTGGTGACGCGGGCCATCGCTGGCGAGGGGCTCAGCCGGCCAGTGGTGGAGGCGTTGCCCCTCAGAAGCACGAGCGTTATGGCGTGGGTGGCTGAGCACCGCGAGCCGCTCCTGATCCGTGACCTGAGGGACGAGCCGTGGGTTCACATCTACCTGCCTTTGGACCATGACCTGGAAATGCGGTCGGAACTGGCGGTGCCTCTGATAGGCGCTGGGGGGCGTTTGGAGGGCGTGCTCAACCTGGAGAGCCCTCACGTCGGTGCCTTCACCTTGCAGGACAGCCACCTCCTGCAGGCACTGGCTACTCAGGCAGTGCTCGCTATCCAGGAGGTGCGTCTTCTCGACGCCCTGCAGGAGGTGGCAGAACGGGTGCTCACCCAGCCCTGCCAGCCGGTGCTGAGACGCCTGGCAGACTTGGCCTGCGACCTCCTCAACGCGGCGGCTTGTGCCGTGTGGGTGCTGGAAGGGGAACAACTCACGCTGCGGGCGGCTTCGAGCGGCCACGAGCATGGCGAGCATATTCCCCTGGAAGGCAGCCTGGCTGGGCAGGCGATACTCGAGCGAGGTCCAGTGACGGCCAGCGACGTCCGCACCGACCCTCGCTTCAACCGGAAGGACCTGGCGCGCGCCCACAATTGGGGCGCGGCGCTGGTGGTTCCTATGCTTGTCGGGAGCCGCCGAGAGGCGATTGGGGCCCTCAGCGTCTATGGCGCGGCCGCCGAACCGGGGCGTTTCGCTGCATCGGAATGGGACACCAAAGTGCTGATCTGCCTGGGCCACTATGCCGCCCTGTGTGTGCACAATGCGGCGCGCCAGGAGGCGTTGCAGGCGGCCCAGGAACAGAGGGCGGTGGCCGAGACTTTTGCGGCTGTGGGCGACGTCGCCGCGAACCTCCTGCACCAGCTCAACAACAAGGTGGGCACCATCCCCGTGCGTGTGGAAGGCATCCGCGACAAGTGCGCGGCAGCCCTGCGGGCTGACCCATACCTGGCGTCGAACCTGGCGGAGATCGAGCGGAGTGCCAATGAGGCCATGGAAGCGGTGCGCGAGAACCTGTTCCACCTGCGACCCATTCAGCTGGAGCCGGTCGACGTAGCGGCCTGTGCGGCTGCGGCGCTGGCCGAGGCTCACTTGCCGGGCGGGGTCCGTGTGAAGACTACTGGACTCCAGGGGCTGCCGCGTGTGGCTGCCGCGCGGCGCAGCCTTACGTTCGTTTTCGCCAACCTTCTCGAGAATGCCGCGGCTGCCATGAAGGGCAAGGGGCTGGTGACCATCGTCGGCTCTGCGAGGGACGGATGGGTGGAGGTGACAGTGGCTGACACAGGGCCGGGCATCAGCCCCGAACTGCACGGACGCATTTTCGAGCTGGCGTTTTCCGGTGATGGCCCGGCTCGCCCCGGCAAACTCGGCTTTGGGCTGTGGTGGGTGAAGACGCTCATGGCACGCCTGGGCGGCTCTGTATCTGTGGAGAGTGATGGGCACCGCGGTGCACTGTTCAGACTGCGGCTGCCCCAGGCGGAGGAAGTGCCATGACCGAGCTGAGAGCCTTGGTGGTGGAGGACGACAGCTCATGGCAGCGACTGCTCAGCGAAATCCTGGCCGACGCGGGCCTGGAGGTCGACGTAGCCGCCAATCGTGATCAGGCGGAGGAGATGCTACGGGCTGTGCCACACCGCTTGGCGGTGGTGGACCTGTCGCTCCGCAGGGATCGCCCAGAGACCTCGGGGCTAGACGTGCTTGATGCCATCCGGCGGCATGACCCTGGCTGTGTGCCGTTGCTGCTCACAGGCTTTGCGACTGTCGAGTTGGCAGTCAGCGCTCTCAGCGAGCATGGCGCTTTTACGTGCCTGCGCAAGGAGGCATTTCGCCGGTCAGAGTTCCGTGAATGGATCAGGCGGGCGCTCAACCAGCCGCCACTTGGCAGGGCAGGCGCCGAGGACCAGCCTGCTGTGCCGGTGGGGCAGGCTGCGGCCGCTGCCGGATGCGCCCTCCTGGCTGAAGATGACGCAGGCTGGCGTAGCATCCTGCAGGAGCTACTGGGCCAGGCAGGCTATCGCGTATGCCCGTGCGCCAGCTACGGCGAGGCGCGGGGCTGCCTGCGCCGCGGCCGTTATGATCTGGCTGTGGTCGACCTGGCACTCGCCAGCTCGCTCGCGCCTACGTCGAACCGCGACGGATACCGCTTGCTGCAGGCGGTGCGTGCCGCCGGGATCCCCACCCTGGTAGTCAGTGGCACGGGGTCACCTGCCGACCTGGAGCGTGCCTACGCGGAGTACGGCGTGTTCGCCTGCATAGAGAAACACGCTTTCGATCGGCTGGCTTTCCTGCGCACTGTGGCCGAAGCGCAGGAAGGTGGGCCCTCCCCGGCCAGCGAGTTGCAGCGTCTTACCGAACGGGAACGAGAGGTGCTGGAACTCTTGGCGCGAGGAATGGGCAACCATGCAATCGCAGTGGAATTGTGCATCACGCCGAACACGGTGAAGCGCCACCTCAAGGCGATTTTCGCTAAGCTCAACGTCCATACGCGTGCTGCCGCGGCAGCGAGAGCGGTGGCTGCCGGCCTGCCCCCGGAACCAGGGGGCGACTCAGGTCGGTTGTGAGGGCAGGGCGTGGGCTCGGGGTCAGCCCGGCCGCAGGGCTGCGGCAGCATGTGTTGTTCCTCCCCCTGCGCCGTTTTTTTGACAGCAGGCAGCTTTTGTGGTATCGTGAATCAAACGTGACCGATTCGGCCCCAGTGGCGAGGTAGAGCGGGCGGCGCTGAGCCCACCGAGCCATGGGGCTTTTTGTTTGCCTGGGCGTCGTGGCCCTTCGTTCGATCCTACTGCACAGGATGGCCAGGATGTCCCGAGTCAGAATCGTGAGCCGTGAGGCAGCCTGCATCGGCTGCCACCTCTGCGAAGTCCACTGCCTAGTGGAACACTCCACATCGCGCCAAATCCTCAAAGCCTTCAAGCGCGAAAGGCCCCGCGCTCTGGCCCGCGTGCACGTGGAGGAGCATCTGCCCGCCACGCTGGCGGTGCAGTGCCATCATTGCAGCGAGCCGATGTGCGTGTACTCCTGTCTCACCGGTGCCATGCAGAAGGACAGCGAAACTGGCATCGTTACTTCGGACCCCGAGCGCTGCATGGGCTGCTGGACGTGCGTCATGGTCTGCCCTTATGGGGCCCTGGTGCGCGACGAGGCGCGAGGGGTGGTGGTCAAGTGCGACCTCTGCTCGCACCTGGTCACGCCGGCGTGTGTGGCCCATTGCCCCAACGAAGCTCTGATTCTGGCGGAGGTGACGCCGTGACTCGCTATGTGATCGTGGGCAATTCGGCGGGCGGAGTGGGGGCGGCCGAGGCCATCCGACAGGTGGACCGTAATGGCTCTCTGACCATGATCAGCGAAGAGCCCTACCCGGCCTACTCGCGCCCGCTGATCGCTCGCTACCTCTCGCGGGAGACGCCCGAGGAGCGCATGGCCTATCGCCCGGCCGGCTTCTACCAGGCGCTGGGGATCGACCTAGTGCTGGGCACCGCCTTGGAAGGTATCGACACCGCGGCACGGACCGTACGCCTGGGGGGCGGCCGTGTGCTCCCGTGGGACCGGTTGCTCCTGGCAGTGGGCGGCACTCCCATCGTGCCGCCTGCTGAGGGCTTGGCGGAGCACGAGTATTTCACCTTCACCACCCTTGATGACGCCAAGCGGCTGGCCGCCCATGTATCGGCTGGCAGCCGTGCTGTGGTGGTCGGTGGGGGGCTGATCGGGATCAGTGTGGCCGAGGCGCTGGTCAAACTGGGGGTGGCCGTGACGATCGTCGAGCTGGCCCCTCAGGTGCTGGGTCGGGCCCTTGATGCGCGCGCAGGTGCGATGGCTCGGTGCGCCATCGAACGGGCCGGCGTGCAGGTATACACGGGCCGCACGGTGGCTCGGGTAGTGGGGCGCGAGAGTGGGAAGCGCGCGGTGGCGGGGGTAGTGCTGGATGACGGCGTGGAGATCGCCTGCGACACCCTGGTGGTGGCTGTGGGTGTGAGGCCTCGCGTCGAGGTAGTGGCCGGTACCGATATCGCTGTGGGGCGAGGCATTATTGTCGACCGGCACATGGCCACGAGCGTGCCTGAGGTTTATGCCTGCGGCGACGTGGCCGAAGCATACGACTTTGTGCTTGGCGCCAATCGCCTCACGCCGATTTGGCCCAATGCGTATCTGGGTGGCCGCATCGCCGGGCGCAACATGGCCGGGGCGGAGATGGTCTACGACGGCGGCACGGCGATGAACTCGCTGCACTCGTTCGGCCTCTCCATCATGTCGGCCGGCACGGTCGACCCACCTGCCGACGATGCTGCCTATGAGGTCCTCTCCTGTGAAGATGCCGGCCGGGGCATCTACAAGAAGATCGTCCTCCGGGAAGGCCGGGTCGTTGGCATGATCTTCTGCGGCGCGATCGACCGGGCGGGAATCGTGTTTGGCCTTATGCGCAGCGGGGTGTCGGTGAAAGGATTCAAGGAGCGCCTCCTCGCTGATGACCTAGGGCTGCTTTCGTTACCCGCTGACCTTCGGCGCGAGTGGATGCAGAGATGAGCACATATCCAAGAGTTTCCCTCAACAACCCCTACGGCGATGCCAAAGTCATCGATGCCTGCTCGATCTTTGGCGTGATGGACCGGAGCGGAGCCTGTTTCTCGGGTGACGAGACCATTGCTGCCATTGCCAGCATGCACGATCGGGGCAACGGCCTGGGAGGAGGGTTTGCTGTCTACGGCTGCTACCCCGAGTTCAAGGACTGGTACGCCCTGCACGTGATGTACATGGAAGGCGGCGTGCGCGAGGATGTGGAGGGCTACATCGGCGGGCACTTTCACCTGCACCTAGCCGAGGGAATCCCCACGCGTCGGACGAGCCGCATTGTTGACCCTCCGGAGGTGTGGCGCTACTTCGTTTCGCGGGAAGACGGTGGCGACCCGGGCGAGTCGGACGACGACTATGTCGTCCGCCAGGTGATGCGCATCAACACCAGCTTCAAGAGCGCCTTTGTCTTCTCCAGTGGCAAGAACATGGGGGTGTTCAAGGGCGTAGGCTACCCCGAAGAGATTGCCGATTTCTTCTGCCTCGATGAGTACCGCGGGTACATTTGGACGGCGCACGGGCGCTTCCCCACCAACACGCCGGGCTGGTGGGGTGGGGCGCACCCCTTCAACATCCTCGACTGGACGGTGGTGCACAATGGCGAGATTTCGTCGTATGGCATCAATCGACGCTACCTGGAGGCCCATGGCTACCAGTGCACGATGGAGACGGATACCGAGGTGATGGCGTACGCCTTGGATCTCTTGCTCCGACGCCACGGCCTCTCCATCGAACTAGCAGCCACGGTGCTGGCGGCCCCGCTGTGGAGCGCCATTGAGCGCGGCACCTCTCCTCAGGCCGATCTGCACCGCACTCTGCGCCAGGTGTACGCCCCCCTGCTGATGAACGGCCCCTTCACCATCATCATCGCCCATGCCGGCGAGATGGTGGGGCTGACCGACCGCATCCGCCTGCGGCCACTCACTGCTGCGACCTTGGGGTCGCGGCTGTACTTGTCATCGGAGGAGTCGGCAGTGCGCCTGGTGGCTCCACACGTTGAGCGGGTGTGGACGCCATTGGGTGGAGAGCCGGTGATTGGCCGCCTCACTCAGACGGCCGGCAATGACGGTGGGGACGTGGCATGAAGAGTTATCTGGCCAACCGCTTCATCATTGACCGCAACCCGGAGCGCTGCATTCAGTGCCAGGTGTGCGTGAGGCAGTGTGGCTTCGAGGTGCACAGCTACGATGCCGAAGACGAGGAGATCGTCAGCAACGAGAGCCGCTGCGTCGGCTGCCACCGTTGCGTGCTCTTTTGCCCGACGCGGGCCTTGACCGTACGTGCCAACCCCCTCTCCTATCGAGCCAATGCCAACTGGCAGCCGGAAGCCATCGAGGACGTCGTCAAGCAGGCCGAGACCGGCGGAGTGTTGCTCACCGGCATGGGGAACGACAAGCCCTACCGCATCTACTGGGATCATCTGGTGCTGAATGCCAGCCAGGTCACCAATCCGTCGATCGACCCTTTGCGTGAGCCGATGGAGCTCCGAACGTTCCTGGGCGCCAAGCCAGAGCGGGTGGAGATCGACCCAGCTACCGGCGCGCTGGCCACTTCGATGCCCCCGCAGGTGCCCATCGAGGTCCCGGTCATGTTCTCGGCCATGTCATTCGGCTCGATTAGCCTGCAGGTGCAGGAGTCGCTGGCCCGTGCGGCCACCCAGGCCGGTACCCTGTTCAACACGGGCGAGGGGGGTCTGCACCGCAGCCTCTATCGTTATGCGGACCATGCGGTGGTGCAGGTAGCTTCGGGCCGGTTCGGGGTTGACGCGGGTTATCTCGAGGCGGGGCGCATGGTGGAGATCAAGATTGGCCAGGGCGCCAAGCCGGGCATTGGCGGGCACCTGCCGGGTGAGAAGGTGTCGGCCGAGGTGGCTGCCACCCGCATGATCCCACCGGGCACCGATGCGCTATCGCCGGCGCCCCACCACGACATCTACTCCATCGAAGACCTGGCCCAGCTTATCTTCGCCCTCAAGGAGGCGACGGGCTACAGCAAGCCGGTGGGGGTCAAGATCGCTGCCGTGCACAACGTGGCGGCTATCGCCTCGGGGATTGTGCGCGCGGGTGCCGACTATATCGCCATCGACGGCTTGCGCGGTGCGACCGGGGCAGCGCCCAAGGTGATGCGTGACCACGTGGGTATCCCCATCGAGTTGGCGCTAGCGGCGGTGGATACCCGCCTGCGCCAGGAAGGCATCCGCCACCGCGTTTCGATCATTGCGGCTGGCGGCATCCGCAATAGCGCCGACGTGCTGAAGGCGATCGCCTTGGGGGCCGATGCTGTGTACGTTGCTACGGCGGCCCTGGTCGCGCTGGGCTGCCACGTCTGCCAGATGTGCTATACGGGCAGGTGCTCGTGGGGCATTGCCACACCGGACCCCTACCTGAGCCGCCGTGTGAACCCTGACATCGGCGCCCGGCGGCTCACAAACCTGCTGCGGGGCTGGAGTCACGAGATCCAGGAGATGCTGGGTGGCATGGGAGTGAACGCCCTGGAGAGCTTGCGTGGCAATCGGCTCCACCTGCGTGCAGTGGGGCTCAACGAGCACGAAATGCGCGTATTGGGCGTGCGGCCGGCGGGCGAGTAGCCCCCCAAAGGAGGTATAGCAGTGCCGGAACAGGTGTTGGTAGCAGCCGATACGCTGGAGATCGATGCCCGCGGCCTATACTACCGCGAGCTCAACGCGCGGGTGCGCGAGGGGCTCGACGGGAGCAGCTGCACGCGGGTGATCCTCCGCAACGTGTGTGGCCAGCGCTACATTGGCACTGGCCTGCGACGCAGGGTGCGCATCGAGATCGAAGGGACACCTGGCAACGACCTGGGCGCTTTCATGGACGGCCCCTCCATCGTCGTCTACGGCAATGCGCAAGACGCCTGTGGCAACACACTGAATAGCGGTGAGGTGATTGTCCACGGCCGGGCGGGTGACATCGTCGGGTACTCCATGCGCGGCGGCAGAGTGTTCGTCCGTGACGACGTGGGATATCGCGCTGGGATCCACATGAAAGAGTGCGGAGGCCAGCGGCCCGTCCTCGTGATCGGCGGCACGGCCCAGCCGTTCCTGGGCGAGTATATGGCGGGTGGTGTCGTCCTGGTGTTGGGGCTGACCATGAGGCCTGGTGAACGGCATCGGGCTGACTTTATCGGCACTGGCATGCACGGCGGGGTGATCTACCTGCGCGGCCAGGTGGAGGCCTGGCAGCTGGGCCGTGAAGTTGGCACGGCCGAGCTCGACGAAGCCGACTGGCGCCAGGTGCAGGCCCTGGTACACGACTATGTTGCCCACTTTGGGGGCGACGCCCGCGAGATCCTGGCTGGCCAGTTCATCAAGCTCTTTCCCCTCTACCTGCGGCCCTATGGGAACCTCTATGCCTACTGACCAAGACCCCCCAGCATTCTGGCGCTGAGCGAGCGGACGGCCGGACCCTGGGGTCCGAGCGCCCCAATGAGAGCTCCATGAGGTACCGGTGCAACTCCGCACACTCTCCGCTCCTGGCCCCCTCCTATGAGGCGGCGGGCACAGGGGGCCTGGCCTCAGAGGAGGTTTTGTCGGGCGTAAAGTGCGGAGAGGCCCGTTGCCCTTGGGCGTGCCTATGGCTCTTCGGTGGGCGCCGAGGGGGGCGCCTCGACGAGATAGATCTCGCCAAATGGAGCATCCTGGTGCGCCTGCACCCTGCCAAGCTTGATCAGCTCGAGGACGGCCAGAAAGGTGACCACTACCTCCACCCGCGACTGGGCGCGCATGAGCAAGCCCGAGAAGTGAACGCGGCGGCCGCCGGCCAGGGCGGCCTCGATGGCGCGGATCTTGTCTTCGATGGTGATGAGCACGGGTGCCACCACGGTGCTCACCGGCGCTGTGGGAGCCGAGCCGAGCACGCGCTCGAGGGCGGCGAGAAGGTCGGCCAGCGAAACCTCGCCGGGAGCCAGGCCCTTGGGCTGGACTGCCGGCGGCGCCACCCGCACAAAGCAGCGCAGCCCCTGCTCCTCGCGTTGGCGCAGGTGCAGCGAGGCCTCTTTGAAGCGTCGGTACTCCTCCAGTTGGCGCACCAGGTCCTGGCCAATCTCCTCTTCTTCCTCGTCGGGCTTGGGCGGCCGAGGCAAGAGCGCCCGCGACTTGATCAGGATCAGCTTGGCGGCCACGACGAGAAAGTCGGCCAAGAGGTCGGGGTGGATGGTATCGAGCTGGCGGATGTAGGCCAGGTACTGGTCGGCCACCTGGGCCAGCGAGATGGTAGTGATATCGAGCTCGGCCTTTTCGATCAGTCGCAGCAAGAGGTCAAGGGGGCCCTCAAAGCTGTCGAGGCGGACGGCATACTCGGGCTGGATGGCAGCCAACGCACACCTCCGTGAGAGAGACGGATATGGCGCAGGGCGCCCTACGGATGCAAGGGGCGCGCGAACCTCAAGTGTAGTCTCCTTTTGTAGGGTCCGCAAGTTGTGGTAGAATGTGGCCTTGCACCAAGGAGTCGTCTTTCGTCCTCTTGTGTGAACCCGTCGTCGACCCGAGGAGGTTGCCACATGTCCAGGCTTACCAGGCGGAGTCTGCTGCGCGGCGCGACAGGCCTGGCAGCGAGCTACTGGGCCCGCCGCTTTTTCGAGGAGTACGGGTACTACCCCTTGGGAGCCGCAGCTCCGGAGGCCCCGGCGGTCGTGGTGGCCGAGGGCACCGATGACGACACCCCTGCGATGTTCCTCAAGGCCGCTTTGGCCCCTTTGGGGGGCATCGAGCGCTTTGTCAAGCCCGGGCAGACGGTGTGCATCAAACCCAATGTCACCTGGGCCAACAAGCCCCACACAGCCAGCTCTACCGATCCAGACCTCTTGCGTGCGCTCATCGACATGGTCAAGGCGGCGGGTGCCAAGCGCATTGTGGTGGTCGACCGCTGCACCATCGACCCACCAGTGATGTGCCTGGCCGAGTCGGGGATTGGCAAAGTGCTCGACGAGACGGGAGTCGACCGCGAACTCCTTGACCGCTACCTGGAGCCCAAGAGCAAGTACGTCGACGTGGAAGCGCCGCAGGGGAAAGCGTTCAAGAGCATCGGCGTGATCAAGGCGGCGGCCGAGGCCGATGTGCGCATCAACATGGCCGTGGCCAAGACGCATCTGGTGTTGCCGGTGACCCTCTGCTGCAAGCATATGATCGGGTTCACCGAGAACCCTGGCGGCCTGCATGCGACCTTTGAGTATCTGGACCAAGGCATCGCCGACCTGCTCGGCGTGCCCAAGATCCACCCCGACCTGCACATCCTCGAAGCCATCCGTGTGCGCGTGCGTGGTCCGTCGTACGGCGATGGCACCGATATTACCGACCCCACCCGAGTCAAGCGTTTCAACAAACTGCTGGTGGGCACCGACCCGGTGTTGATCGACGCCTACGCCTGCGAGAACTTTTTCGGGCGCTCGCCGCGCGAGATCACGCACATCGTGCGCGCGTGGGAGAGCAACCACGGTGAGATCGACGTAAAGAAGGCCACCGAGAGTGGTCGCCTGCGCAGCTACTCGGTGGCAGACTTGCTCCGGCCCACGCCCACGCCGAGCCCCACACCGGCGCCGACCGACTGGCCCACGCCGACGCCGCCCCTGTACACGCCCACTCCGCTGGTAACGCCTACGCCGTTCGTTGCCACCCGTAGCGGGGCAGTCAGCGGCGATGCCATCGTCGACCTGGGGCCTGCCCTCAACGGCGCCCTCGTGCCGCTGGCCATGGTGATCGGTGGGCTGGGCGTGGTGGTGGGGCGACGGCTGGTCGGCGGCCTGCCGAAGGCGAGCAGTGAGGGCGAAGGGGAGGGCGGCGCCGACGAGCCTGTAGGCGGCACGCCACAGGAGCCCGGCGGCGGAGGGCACCCATGATCGACAAGATCGGGCGCAAGCTGGTGCAGGTGGGCTTCTTGGGCCTTTTCCTTTACCCCTTGGCCCTGGTGGTCTACCGCCGGCTGACCTATCGCCAGGTACCGCTCCTGACAGGCCTGCTCTTGCCGTGGGACCCGCTCCTGTTCCTGGCCCGCCTGCCCCGGGTGGGGCGTGAGGCGCTGATCGTCGGTGCGCCGCTGTTGCTGATGGCGCTGACCGCGGTGGGAGGGCGTTTCTTCTGTGGCTGGGTGTGCCCGCTGGGCACGGTGCTCGACCTGGTTCGCCCGCTCTCGCCGCAGCGCCTTCGACGGCGCACGCGCCGTGCGCCGGGGCGGCTGGCGCAACGGCTCATACTGCCGAACGGGAACAGCTATCTCAAGTACGTGCTGGCGCTGGCGGCCCTGCTCACTTCCCTTCTGTCGCTCAAGCTGGTGGGCTTGCTCGATCCGCTGGTGGTCTTTCAGCGTGCAGCAACGGCCTTCGCCTCCGACTATTTCGCCCTGCGCAACCCGGGCTTTGACCTGTACCTGGCGGCGTCGCTGCTCTTCATAGGCATTGTGGCGCTGGAGCTGTGGCGACCGCGCTTCTGGTGCCGCCACCTGTGCCCGCAAGGTGCGCTTTTGGGGTGGTTGGCGCGCTGTACACTCCTGAACCGTCGCGTGAGCCAGGCCTGCAACTATTGCGGGCAGTGCCGCGAGGCCTGCCCGATGAACGCGATCCCCAAGGAGCCGCACAATACCGACTATCGCGAATGTCACTTTTGCCTGAACTGTGAGGCGGCCTGCCCACAGCGGGCGATTTCCTTCGGCTTCGGGCCGCTGGCTTGGGCGCAGTGGAAGCCCAAGCGCCTGCGGGTGGGCAGCCAAGCGAAGGCTGGCGAACGCAAGGGGCGGGCATTCGCAGGGGAGTATGTGCGGGCCGAGCGGCCGCGGCTCGAGCGCCTTCTGGGCGTGGAGGTGAGTCGGCGGGGCCTGCTGGGGGGCGTGGTGGTGAGCCTGGGCTCGCTGGCGCTGTGGCCGGCCCTGCGCCTGGCGCCGGCCAAGGGCCTGGTGCGCCCGCCCGGTGCCCTTCCCGAGGAAGAGTTCCTGGCAACCTGCATCCTGTGTCAGGAGTGCGTGCGGGTGTGCCCGACGCGTGGGCTCAAGCCGGCGTTTCTGGAGGGAGGCCTGCGCGCTTTGGGCACCCCTCACGTGGTGGCGCGCGAGGGTGGCTGCCAGCTCAACCGCAGCTGCGACAACCTCTGCGCGCGGGCCTGCCCGGTGGGTGCCATCCAGATTATCCCGCGCGAGAAGATGCGCATCGGGCTGGCCAGGGTCGATCGGCGCTCGTGTTTGGCGTGGGACCAGGGCGTGCGCTGCCTGGTGTGTGTGGAGGCCTGCCCCACCCAGGCGGCGACTCCGCACCAGGGCCGCGTGACCGTCGATTCGTCCAAGTGTTCGGGGTGCGGCATCTGCGAACGGGCTTGCCCGGTGCCGGGCAGCGCCATCCACGTGACGCTGGAGAACGAGGTGCGCTACCGGCGCGGCGAGTTCGCGTAGGGCGGGCACCCCGCCGGTGATGGGATCCCTGTGGCGCGCGTGCGAGCGCCCGCTCTGTACTCCCGACCCTTTCAGGGCAGCTTGTAGGCGAGGACCGTGCCGTCGCGTTCGCCCAGGTAGAGGGTGCCGCCCACCGTTACGGGGGCCGTCGCTGGCCAATCGCCGGTGTCCATCGCCCAGAGCAGGGCGCCCGTCTGGGCATCGAGGGCGTAGAGGTGTGGGTCGCCGTTGGCCACCAGGTAGAGGGTGCCGCGGTCGAGGGCGGGGCGGGCGGTCAGAAAGGTCTGGGCGCTGTAGCGCCAGAGCAATTCGCCCGTCTGTGCCGATAGGGCAACGAGCACCTGCCCGGCGGAGGTGGCGTAGATGCGTTCGTCGTCCAGGAGTGGCTGGGCATAGACCGAGTCGCCGGCCGAGTAGTGCCATACCTCGCGCGCGCTCTTGGCGTTGATGCAGTAGACCCGGCTGTCATTGGCGCCGAAGTAGAGCAGGTCGCCCTCCAAGAGCGGCGTCGACTCTACGCCAGAGAGCGCGGCAAAGTGCCAGCGTTCAGTACCGGTGCGGGCATCGATGGCATAGAGGTTCTGGTCGAGGGAGCCTGCGTAGACCGTATCGCCGGCAACGAGCGGCGCTGCCTGGAAGGCGCCCTTGGCCTGGAACTTCCAGAACAGGCCCCCGGTGTTGCGGCTGAGGGCGTACAGTGAGCCATCCATGGCGCCGAAGCAGACCTTGTCGGCGGCCGCCGCGGGCGACCCGTGGATGGGGGCGGCGGCTTTGAACCGCCAGACTTCGCTGCCATCGGCTGCGGATACTGCGTAGAGCACGCCGTCCTCGGCCCCGAAGAAGACCAGGCTGCGGTCGGCAGCCGGGCTATAGGCTGGCGCCGAGACGATGGGTTTGGCGCCTCGGGGAGTGAAGCGCCAGCGCACCTGGCCGCCCTCGCGCGCCAGGGCATACAGCGAGCCCCCCTGAGTGGTCACAAAGAGCGTATTCTCCCCCACAGCCAGGCCCGAGATGGCCTGCTCCTCCAGGAAAGCCTCCCACAGGGTCGGCAGCGCTGGTTGAGCAGCGGCGGCTGCGGGCTTGACCTCGATTCCCAACGGCTGCCCGGCTGCGGCCGCTTTGTCGGGGCGTCCCAAGGCCAGGTAGGCGTCCACTAGCGCCCTTCGCGCCTGGGTATCGTTTGGATCGGCGGCCAGCAATCGCTCGTAAAAGTATGCGGCCAGGCGGCGGCGCCCCTGAGCCGCGTAGGCCGCCGCCAGCCGGCGCAGGGCGGGGCGGTAGCTCGGGTCGGCTTCGACCGCCTGGCGGAAAGCCAGGTTGGACTCGGCGAGTTTGCCGGCCCGCGCCAGCGCTTCTCCCTCGCGGAAGAGGCGCTCGGCACGGCTGAGGGGCCGCAGCATGGGCAGGTCGATATAACGCGCGACAGCATCGCAGCCCGTCGCCGCCAGCAGAGCGGCCAGAAGGGCAACCTGGAGCATTCTCTTACCGAGGTTTCTCATCACTCCGCTCCTTGTGCGACTCGCCAGGAGGACATCAGTGACGCCGACATTCCCATGCAGTCGGCCAACTCGCGCAGGGCAGACTCGCAGGCGGCCAGGGCCTGCCGGGCAAGGTCTGGTCGAACGCTCCTGGCTGGCCGCCCCTGAGCCGGCAGGCTGAGAAGCAGCACGCCGGCCAATTCGCCCACAGCCTGCTGCAGAGACAGGAAGCGGGTACAGAGCGCCAGCGACTCGCCATAGTTTGCGCCAGGCTCGGAAGCCGCATGGGGCACAGGCGCCTCCGCGGCCGGGGGCGGTGCCAACAGCGGAGGCAGGCCTGGTCGCGGGCCGTTGGCCAGCGCCGCGCGGATGCGGGTGCACACGTCCTGCAGGTCCGAAGGGTTGCGCACCACGTTCAGGCAGTCGGTGTCGAGCACGAGCAGGCGGGCACCCTGGAAGGTGGCAAAGAACTGGTCGTAGGCCCTGGAGAGGTCGACGATATAGTCGCGCGAGATGCCGCGCTCGTAGGGTCGGTCGCGGGTGGCGATGCGCTCCATGAGCACGTCGGGGCTGGCGCGCAAGTAGACGACCAGGTCGGGCGCGGTCACTCGCTCGGCCAGGGCCTGGTGCAGGCGCTCATAGGTTTCGAGCTCGTCGCCATGCAGGTTCAGATGGGCGAAAAGGCGGTCCTTGGCGAAGGTATAGTCGGTGATGAGGGAGTGGTGCTGGGCCAGGCGCTGGACCTCGCGTTGCTGACGGTAGCGGCTGAGGAGGAAGAAGATCTGGGTCTGGAAGGCGAAGCGTGCTCGGTCAGCGTAGAAATCGGAGAGGAAAGGGTTCTCCTCAAAGATCTCGAGCACGAGCTCCGCATCGAACTCGGGCTGCAGCATGCGTGCCAGCGTGGTCTTGCCGACCCCGATGGGGCCTTCGATGGCGATGTAGACACGATCGGGCACGGGGGCGCCTCCTGGGCTCGGTGAAGACAGTGCGTAAAGGATAGCGTGAGCCCACAATTGTGTCAAGAACGCAATTCCTTTCGGGTGCAGTTCAGTTTGGGGGCAAGCCTGTATGCCAGCATTCGGTGTAGGGTGCTGCCCCCACCCCAAACCCCCATCGAAGGGCTTCCCCTTCCCGCCGCAGTGGGAAGGGGCCGGGGGGATGGGTCTCATACCTGTCCGGAACACTGGTCGCTGGCTTGCCCCCAAAACGAACTACA
>Ga0315298_1004765_pt1 | contig 19889 bp, 23 predicted proteins | sample WHS_1_MG_FD_203077 | JGI IMG/M metagenome (GOLD analysis project Ga0315298, IMG submission 203077) | Extremophilic microbial mat communities from Washburn Hot Springs, YNP, Wyoming, USA - WHS_1_MG | ecosystem: Environmental > Aquatic > Thermal springs > Hot (42-90C) | place: USA: Wyoming...
ATGATGCTTTTTCAGGAAAAAGCAAAACAATATGAGAGAGGAAGAAGAGTATTTTCTGATATCCATTTTAAGCCAGAGGTTGAGATAGCTTGAGCAATTGGTGGATCCTCTCTCATGGCGACGGAGACGGTATCGCAAGCGCTGCATTATCTTTGATGCACATTGGAAGTGTAAAGGGCATATACATAACTCACCCCGCAGGGTTAAAGGATGATCTCGCAGTAGTGCATTCAGGAGACAGCGCTATAATAACAGACATTGCGCTTTCTTCGGGGATCACTCGCGATTTATTCTTTGAGCTGGAGAGAATTTTGAAGGGAGGTGGAGAGTTGATATACATAGACCACCACCCCCTTCCTCCTGGCATAACAAAGCGAGATGTTCCAGGGACGTTTGTCCACGACGAGTGCTGTTCAGCATCTGAGCTAACATATCGCTTTTTCAAAAAGGACCTCAATATGAGGAGTTTCGAAAGCAGGACTTTCGAAAAAATTGCGCTTTATGGAGCCATAAGCGACTACTTGGATAATACCGATTGGGCATCGAACGCTTTGAGCGATTGGGATAAGAGGTATATCTATTATGAAGCGGGTATCCTATCACAGGGGCTAGAGGGCATGAGAAGGCAGTACGACCTTAAGAGAGAGATAGTTAAAGCTATCGCATCGGGTGAGGATCCCAGTTCGGTAAGTGAGCTCGTGGTCAACAGCATTTTCATGAGCAGAAACGAGAAGGTCTTGATCAAATTTGTCTTCGAAAATGTTAAGACCGTAGGGAGGATCGCCTATGTAGAAGAGCCTCCCGGCAGCGTTCCTCGCGCTGCCACATATGCTATGGCCCTATCGGGAACCCTCGTAGGAATTGCTATCGAAAAGAAAAAGGATATAGCAGTAATGAGCGTTAGGGCGAAGGATCCATCGCTGAAAATAAACGAGATAATGATGAGGCTAGCACCTGAGTTCGGAGGGAATGCTGGAGGCCATCCCACTGCTTGTGGGGCGAGGGTGCCTCTGTCGAACCTAAAGAGGTTTCTAATTTCCTTGTCCGAGGCGATTGATTCTTGAATGCTGCGGAATACCTCGAAGGTCCCGTGAACGAAATAGTGAGTTCCTCCAGAAAATTGTCGGCGAAGCTAGAAGAATATGCTGTTGTAATGAGAGAAAAAATCAAAAGCAGAATTATCAAGACGTCCCACGATGGAATTGGAATCTTCATAGGGGACATACATGGAGACTTGGAAACGCTGAAAAAAATACTTCGAAGGGTTGACCTCTCATCTCTCGAGGTAGGAGATACGATGCTGGTCTTCCTTGGAGACTACATAGACAGAGGACCTGAACAATTAGAATCCCTGATTGCGGTGCTTGAGCTGTGGGCCCTTTACCCAGAAAAGGTGGTTGTGCTCAGAGGGAACCACGAGCCTTTGGCCGGGGTCTCTCCATATCCGCACGACTTTCCCAGAGAGCTCATCGATAGGTTCGGATATGAGGCTGGAAACGATTTATATTCCAAGGCGAGAGATCTGTTCGACAGGTTACCGTTTGTGGCTTTAATAAACTCTAATTTGGTAGCAGTGCATGGAGGGCTCCCCACATCCACATATATGAAAACGGATAAAATTGAGGAGTACCTTTTGGGGGAAAGGGACGGCAATTTCGATGTTCTGGTCGAGCTGCTGTGGAACGACCCAATAGATGAGCCTCTAGTTCGAATGCCTTCTCCAAGGGGAGCGGGTTATCTGTGGGGTACCGCTTTAACGGATTGGGTGAAAAGCGCTTTCGGGATAAAGCTCGTCGTAAGGGGACATGAGCCCGCTGAGCTTGGATATAAATTCAACCACGGTGGATCTGTGCTAACGCTATTTAGCAGGTTAGGCCCTCCATACTTCAATCAAGCTGCCGCCATTGCGGTGTTCGATTTCTCCTCAGAAGAATGGATGAGTAAAATACCATCTTACATACAGTTCATCAATTATTGATATTTTTCAAGGCTTTTCATTTTTTATATTGAGCACCTTTCATCTAGAATGAATTAAGGAGATCGATATCTTCTTCGATTTCAGAATGTTAGTGCGCTTCTCTGTTTGAAAAAACCTTCTATACCACAATGCTCTTTTTCTAAATTTTAATTAAACCCATCGGCAATCTTCATAAAAAATTTTAAACATGCTTCTAGATACATTTTCGCTTCAAAGCTTTTTTCAAACTATTTTTCCCCAACTGTAATTAAAGAGGCTAATTTTTCCTCTATTTCCCCAGGCTCAGCGGTATGAATCCTGAGAACCTTCACTCTATCTTTCAATCCTCTGATAATTTCTATATTAGACTGATTGATTTCGAGTAGCTTAGATAGATATTTTACTAAGGAGTTGTTTGCTCGTCCATTTTCAGGAGGCTCTTTTGTATAGAATATCATTTCATCAGATCCGAAAATTAGCTTAGTTTGATGAGACCTGGGTCTAACATAAATGGTGATTTCGACGAACCCATTCCCCTTTTTCATATATCCCTTAATCTTTTTTTGCTCCATCGGTAACTTCCCAAATTTCATTGCCTAAATATTGGCTATGATTGTTCTAAGGGATCAACTTGAAGTATACCCTTCTATTATTTTTCCCCTTGTTTTCTAGCTTCAAGAACTGTATCTGACCAACTTCCTTAGTGTCTTTAACGTGAGGTCCACCGTCTGCCTGTATATCTACTCCAACGATCTCCACAATTCTAAGTTTATCTACAGAGGGCGGCATGGCCTTTGCCAACTTAACTATACCCTCCACCTTCATCGCCTCTTCCCTACTCATGTAATATATCTTCACGGGATGCCCTTCTGCTAAAATCCTGTTCGCCTCTGCTATAGCCAAGGAAACCAGTTCCTTATCGGGCTTTTCCAAATTCAGGTCTACTCTTGAGACGTCCTCGGTGACCTGGTTCCCAGTTACAAGAGCGCCAACGTTCTTATTCAATATGGAGATCAACACATGCAGCGCCGTATGAGCTCTCATTATTCTATATCTTCTCTCCCAATCAAGCTCAACTTTCACCCTTTGTCCGGGTGGTATCTTTTCTTGTCCGGAGATCATGTGGACGACTTCTTCTCCCTCCTCGATTGCCTCGACTATTTTATAGCTAGCATCGCCGACCTTCAGCGTTCCAGTATCGGAAACTAGTCCACCAGACCTGGGATGGATGACCGTTCTGTCTAGTACTACCCTCCCAGGTAAACTCTCTAGAACCGTTGCCTCGCATTCCTTCAAATACGAATTGTCCATAAATAGAAGCGCCGTTCTCATGGGTAATCACTTAAGTGGTTTTTTGAGCCTCGAATTTTTGCGAAGTGCATAGATATTTTTGTTTTTTGTTTATAGTATATATAAATTCAGTGAATGTCTCAAGCGAGAAGCTTCATAAAAGAATCGATCCTTATTCTGAGCTTGATGCGGAAAAAGAGGTTTTCGAACGACATTTCTTTTTCCAAAGAAAAGAATCTCATATTCTTTATTCTTATGGGAAAAGAAATAATTAACAAAGAAAAAGATACCCGACCTCTTTTAAAGCTTTGATTAGCTGATTTAAGTTTTAGGGGTCATGATTGATAAGAATCATCATATATGGCGATCTTGGGACAAGATCTAGGCTACTTGAAAAAGAAGTAAAGTGTGCTGCATTAAAGCTTGCAAAAAAATATGGCCTTTCAATCGAAGTCACTATCGTTTCAATTCCCGAAATAAACGAAAATTTCAAACCCAGCATCAAAGTAAATTCTGGAAAGGCCGAGGAAGTTGAAACGCTAGATGAGGATTCACTGGAAGGGTTCCTTTTAGCCGAAATGTCCGGTGGCTTTAACCCGATAATATCTCTCGATTCAATACGAGATCTTGCTAAAGCAGAAGCGTAGCCATTTTTACCTATTACGTTTTTCGTATTGACCTAGATGAATACTTGATTTTTGAAGCAAAAGCTGAAAACATACATTAAGAAGCGCTTTTATTTTCTCTTTAAAGAAGAGGTTCCCGTAAAAGCATATTGCCCAAAGAAACTCTATCTTTATATAACGTATTACCAAACTAGTCATTAGAGTAATGAGAAAAGTGGTGCTCTGAAATTGGATGGAGAGCTTCCTACTATATTCAATGTGACGACGAGCGGAAAGGCAAAGCATTATATTTTACCCATTGGTAAAGCTGTCGGAGGACTATTCAATGGAGTGAAAGCAGTAGCGAACTTCGATATACCATGGAGAGAGAATCTAGAGAAGAGCTTTCTGGATATAGGAATTCTTCATTCTCCATCGGATGCGATCAGGTTGAAAGTTTGGATGGATGGGATATCCATTTCCAAAGAGTTCAAACCGAACTATTCTATCAAAGTCAGCGAGAAGCAGTTCTCCACAATTCTGTTGGACGTGCTGCCTATAGTGAAAAGAGAAAACGCCAGGCCAAGAAGCAGAGTTGTGATAATAAACACCGGTCCGTCCCCGTTCGTGATTACGCATGCATCATTGTTCACAATATTAAAGGGAGGAAGCGAGAAAAGTATAACTTATGCTACAGGCGGTATAGGTATAAGCAGCAATGAGATGAAAGAATTCCGTATTCAGGAAGGCCCGTGGAATAAAGTAACATTCAGCGCAATGCTTTACGCACAGGATCCCCCACACACAATAGAGATGCTAGCAGATGGAAAAGTCGTAAAGGTCATAGATCTTTTGAAAAAGGCCGAAGACTTAGAATTTGCCACTTCAACTCAAGATATAAAGAGGCTTGGGCTCAGGAGAGCTAAAGATATAATGGGTAGGAAAAAGGCGCCGACAATACTCACGTCGGTGAGCATTACCTCTAGCAAGGAGGAAGATAGAGAGATGGAAATAGAAGCGCGTGTGAAGAATTCTGGGAATGAAGAGCTCTATATACAATATACTGTAAGGAACCTTAGCAACAGAGCTATGAGGAAAGTATCCATTGTAGGATTCGCTTCAGGCAATGCCGTCTATAGGGAACATATAGGAGATTTGCCTGAAGGAAAGGAGGCTATGAGAGAGGCTGTTGTTAAGCTTCCAAAAGAGGCCAGAACTTTCGTTTTGAGGCTGATCTGGAACGATGGGGCAGAAGTAAAATTCTTGGAAAAGAGATATAAGGAAAGGGAAAATCAATAATTTTCCGTTGCGGTGTTTTTTATGGGAATAAGAAGAGCTGTTCTCGATGTGCTAATTCCAATAAAGGGCCTGGGCATAGAGGAGCTGGGCACTCGGTTAGAAAGCGTGCATGGAGTTGATTCGGTAAACATAACAGTCAAGGAATTCGACGTCAGCACGCAGACTCTTCTAGTAGTGGTGGAGGGCGAAGATATAGACATGTCGGAGCTGAGAAATGTGTTCGAGGAATTCGGTGCAGCCATACACGGAATTGACCAAATAGTCGCAGGCAAAAGGATAGCGGAAATACCGGATTACTTTTACGAGCTATGAGTTTGATTGAACGACCCCTTAGGTTCTATGCCAAGATCCAGCATCATTTCGCACAACTTGCATATATCTCTCCCTATGCTCGTCGGCTCTCCACATATTTTACATAGGGGAAGCTTCTCGTATTTAGTGGAGGAAATCTTTTTAATTATCAGCTCATCAAATGACTCGAGCAAAGATAGCATGCTTCCCGGCCTTTCCTTCTCTAACATGTATAGCCAGTGCCTTATCCTAGCTCTAAGGGTTGGTTCATGGACTATAAATGGACACTCGGTCTCCTGGAACTTGAAGCCTAACTCGTAGGCATAGGCCGTGATCTCCCTCTCGTATATTTTACGCAATGGCTTGATCCTTGGAACCAGAAGATCACTGAGCCTAGGAGCAAGCGGATGTTGCCTGATGAGCCTATCCGGATCCCCCCTGAGTATGTTCATGAATAAAGTCTGCACCTCATCATCTAGGTTATGTGCAGTCGCAGTTTTTGTGGCGCCGAGTTCTCTCGCAGCTAAGTTTATTCCCCTCCTCCTCATGGCTCCGCAGAAGGTACAGGGACTCATCTCCTTTTTACGATCCCTAGCTATAGAAACGACCTCATAGAGTGAATATCCGAATATCTCCTTCAAGCTCTTTACTACTAGGTCAACCCCCCTCTCCGAGGCATATTTTTTCAGTCTAAGTATATACTCTTCCCTGTTGTAGCCTGGTATTCCCTCAACTATGGAGAAGCCTATAAGCCTATTAGAATCTACAAAGCTCGATAAGGTATCAAGCAAGACGAAGCTATCCTTGCCTCCGCTCAAGGCTAAAAGAACTCTGTCGCTGCCATTTATCAAAGAATGCTCGTCAACTTCTTTTTTCACTCTCTCTCTGATGTCCTCTATCAAGCACTTCCCACATAGCTTTCGACCCGTGTGATGCTGATAGTACTTAGCTTCCCTAAGTCCGCATACATCACACAAAGGCATATGAACTTCATCCCCTCAAAATTTATAGACAGCAGAATAAAAATTGTGTCCGGCGAAGCACATGATCTCGATTAGCTATTTTGGGTTAATTGGATTGATCCTTATATCTCTTGGATGGGTGACATCGATTAAAAACAAGCCACCTGCATCCCTCAGCGGACTTTATTCCCTGGGAAGCTTGATGCTATTGATATATGCTTATGAACAGCATGACATGGTTTTTTCTGCCTTGAACTTATTCGCAGTGGTTGTAAGCGGTTATCAGTTCATTTCAAAGGTATTAGAGAAGAAAGATTTAAGTTAAAAAAAGCCTCTTCTTGGAGACCATAACTTAAAGTCATTTTCTTCCAATACGATTATGATGGGTTCTAAGCTATGTAGTCTTCGATAGACATGCGTAGCTCTTGGGGTTCATGAGCCTCGGATCCTTCCCGAGTTCATCGGGATCCTCAGCGGCCTCGCCCCCTGTCAGGGCGAACCCACTCCAACCCTTCACCAGCTCGCCGAAGAGCTTTGGGGCTGGAGAAAGCCCCTCCATCTGAAGGTAGAGGTTAATGGCTGCGTTCAGCTGCCTGTTTATCCTCAGCCCGCATCTTTCACTTACATACAGTGCTCCTTTCGGGGCATTGATCATCCCACATCTGGAGCCTCTTTTTGTAGATTTCTTAGGGTTGAGGAGCTTAACTTTTTAGCTTCTTTAAGCGTGTAGAGTTTCTCCATAACAGAAAATATCACTTAAGTCTATTTAGGTCTATCTATTTTGGAACTGCCAACTATGGCAGTTAACCATTTTAGAAAAATCAATCAGCTGATTCGATTTCCGCTTTTGATTACGGCTACCGGTTTCTCGTGCCGCCAAATGGCCTCATATATACTGCGCGCATTCAGAACAAGGAGATCAGCTTTTGCTCCAACCTTTATTCCGTAGCTCTTTATACCCATAGCTTTTGCCGCGTTATAAGTTATCATGTCGAAGAGTGTTTCCATGTCTTTTAAAGTAGTCATCCAAAGTATATGAGAGTTTAGAAAAGCGATCTCCAGCATGTTGTTGTTTCCGTATGGATAGTAGGCATCAGCTATATCATCCTGGCCTAGTGCCACATTAACTCCCTGTGAAAGAAAGAACTTCACGGGGATGTGCAATGGCCCAGTATGAGGATCTGTCACAAGGCTCATATCTGCTAATTTCAATAGCTGAGCGAGCTTCGTCAAATAAGGCGCTGTATACATACTAGCAGCCCTCGCGTGGTTAGCCGTAACTCTGCCAATCCATTTCTCTTTAATCGCTTTTTTAGCTAGCTTTTCAGTCGTCCTCAGCCCCGGATCTCCTGTATCATCCGTTAGCATAGCTACATCTCTGTTGTATTCCTTTGCTATTTCAAACATCTTTTCGATATGAGTATCCTCGTCCTCCGAAGTTAACTCTATCCAAGGAATGCCTCCCACAACGTCAGCACCAAGCTCAATAGCCTTTCTGACGTACTCCTCTGCACCCGGATCCCTCGCTATTCCATCCTGTGGGAATGCTACGACCTGTATCGTTATCTTATCTTTAAGTTCTTCCTTAAGCCTCAATAGGGCCTTTATTCCTTCCAGCTTCGCTTTTGTGTCGGTGTCAACGAACGCTCTTATATATAAGGTACCGTAACTTATTGCCTCCAATGCTGCTCTTTTAGCATTATCGTAAATCCATGATTCGTTGTATTTTTCCTTTATCTTCGAAGCCAAAAGTATGGCTAGCTCGGAAGTCCCCATTCCTCCCTCATGGTAATGTCTTAAAGCTTCCTCCCCTATCATCAGATACGTATATACTTTGCACATGTGCAAGTGAGCATTTACAAAGGCAGGGGAAACTAACCTGCCTTCTGCATCTAATTCCTCCTCGCCTTTGCCTTCTATTGATGTGCCAACGTAGGCGATTTTCCCCTCGCTTACAGCTATATCCACCAGCCTATCTTGGTATTCTTTTGTCTTAGCCTTTCTTATCACGAGGTCATAGGCTGGCATGGTAATCACCTATAATAATCTCATAAAGTTAAATACAAAAAGATTATGTGATGTTATAGCGATCTCAATTATTTACATCGCTCATAATTAAGTGTATCGAAAAGGGATGAATAAAGATGCTACTGAGTGAGGATGATGCGATAGTTCTTGCAGATTGGGATGCAGATGGAGCGGTATCAGCAGCCATATTTCTATACCTTCAGACTGCTGAGATCTTTCCCAAGAGGAAAAAATTAAACGTTGTACTCAACCCATCTAATCCTAGAGAAGCCATCAAGTTCCTTTCTTCCATTATCGGATGCCCTTCCTATGTAGCGATGCTCGATATAGCCTTTGTGCCTGAACTCCTGAACGCCATTAAAACCTTTAAAGAAAAGTGCCCTTCAACTGATCTGATTTACATCGACCATCACTTCTCTACTTTAGAGCATTTAGGCGAGCTAAGGCCATATTTATCAAGGGTAAGAGTAGGTGGCAGTAAACCCACTAGTATGCATCTCGCTGATATAGCGCATGAGCTTGAAAAGCCGCTCCCAGAGAGGCTCGAAGTCTTTGCGAGAGCGATAGGTTATATTGAGCTCGGTAGGAAGCCTCCTGAGGATATGATGAGCGTCGTTTCTCTGGTAGCATCCATAGCAAGGGCGCTCAAACTAGAAAAGGACAGCAAGTTCTGGGATAAAATGGTTAAATGGCTATCCTCCCCCCTCCCTATACCGATGAGCAAGGCAGACTTGGAGATCCTAAATAAAGTGAGCGAAGAAGCGAAGAAGAGGGATGAAGAGCTCGAAAAGGCCGTGGATGATCTTACCATTGGGGCGCAGAAAGTGGGCTGTTTCAAGTTCATCGACGCCAGAAAGAGGTGGAAAAGGAGGGGTGTATCCAGCCTAGCTACAAAGCTTTCCCGTAAAATGCGATCGCCTGTCGCTCTTCTCGCCTCAATAAAGGATGGCGAAATTATGGTCGTAAGGACCAGAAACAACGCGGCGAAGCTCATAGCTGAAGAGCTCATTAATGAGGGGATCGCAACAGACGCTGGTGGACATAGGAATATAGTGGTAATCAAGCTTAAGCAAGGTTATAATATTGAAAAAATTAAACAGATTCTAGTACGCTCATGTAGGTACGTCTCATAAGGTGAAGGTCATGCAGAGATCCCATGATCTTCTCAAGAGGTTCGAGGAGCTTAAAGAAAAGGTAGACATAGTCCCTGTTTTCTGGAATGATGGTAAAGTAGTATGGTTAAACGTCACACAGATTCCATGGAAGGAAGAATATGTTGAGACCAACAGCGTAGATAGGCTCGCCGAGGCCATTAGAAGGCTAGAGATAAGAGGAGCACCAGCGATTGGGATAGCAGCGGCTCTTGGAATAGCTATGGCTGCCTTCAACTCTCCTAATAACGCGGAAGCGATCATAAAGTCTTCACTCGAGGCCGCAAATGTTCTCTCTAAAACGAGGCCTACAGCTGTAAATTTGTTCTGGGCCATCGAAAGGATGAAGAAGAAGATTGAAGAACTATCGAACCTGAGCACCGAGGACATAAAGGAGGGTCTATTAGCAGAAGCTCTAAAGATTCAGGTAGAGGATATCGAGGGCAATTTACGGATGGGGGAGATTGGTGATGCTCTTCTTCAGGACGGTGATTCAATTGTTACTCATTGCAATACGGGGTCACTTGCCACGGGCGGCTATGGTACGGCTCTTGGAGTGATCAAGACATCGTGGAGAAAAGGCAAAAGAATTTTCGTTTACCCTACTGAGACCAGGCCCCTTCTACAGGGGGCTAGGCTTACTGCTTGGGAGTTGAAGAGGGAGGGGATCCCCTTTAAGCTAATAACAGATAGTATGGTCGGATATGTCTTTTCCAATAAGCTTGCCAATAAAGCTATAGTAGGAGCCGATAGAATTTTGCTATCCGGTCATGTCTTGAACAAGATAGGCACCTATACTGTCGCTTCACTTTCTTATTTGAATGGGGCTCAATTCTATGTAGCTGCCCCAACATCTACGATCGATGCAAAGAGCACTTTAGCTGAAGTGAAGATTGAAAACAGATCCGAAGATGAGGTGACTACTGTTCTAGGTAAGCTGAGAATAGCCCCCGAAGGAGTTAGGGCATTGAACCCTGCCTTTGACGTAACTCCCCCGCAGTATGTAAAAGCCATCATCACTGAAAGAGGTATCGCTACTGAAAACCTGGAAACCTCTCTTAAGAAGCTATTGTACTTAAAGTAGAAGGTTGAAGAGCCGCCGGCGGGACTCGAACCCGCGACCACCAGCTTACAAGGCTGGCGCTTTGGGCCACATCGGCCTACCCGCTGAGCTACGGCGGCAAGCTCCTTTTAATTGTTTACGATTTTTTTCCTTTAAAAATCTCTCTATTAATAATAACTCAAGCTTTTTGGCATTTTAACAGATCATCAAAATATAATATTGTGTATACTTTATTTATGACAGAAGAGATGGTAATTATGCCGAGGCAACAGAAAAAGCCGAACGTATGCCCCGTTTGTGGGACTGAGGCTGAAGCTCCCGATAAAACCTGGAACCTTGTATCACCTATACCAGATGAAAGAGGAAGGATAACGATAACTGTGATGGGTTCATTCACTTGTAAAAAATGCGGACATAAGTGGAAGGCAGTTGTATCTAAACTCAAGGTCGGCGGAAGCGATGTGGAAGTGGAAGCTGGAGGAGAGAGGAAAAGCCTGAGGGGTAGCGAAGAGTATGAAAAGAGGAAAGAGGAAATCATAGTCTCTATAGACGATACCTCCGAAGACGATACGGAAGAAGGCTAGTAGTGGTTCGTTCTTTAAAGATAATATTTTAAAGTTTAAGCATTGCTTTCTATTTTTGCTCAATATCCTTTCACTCACATAAGTCTCTTTTGTATAGAAGGACAATAGAAAAAGGGTCATGCTGCTTTTTAAATTGAAAACAGTCTTCTTCGCAATGAGCTATGAGATTTTTTAGATTGTAAAATTGTTTCCAAAATCATAATATAAAGAATTTGCTGAGCTTTTTAGGGAATTTATGCTATGATGGGGTAACTTCGATGGAAAAATGTAAAATAGAAGAAATTAAAGCAATCGAGATCCTCGATTCGAGGGGAAATCCGACTTTAAAGGTCTGTATGAAATCTTGTGGAAAGATCGCTTGTTCATCGGTTCCATCCGGCGCGAGCACAGGTAAGCACGAGGCATTTGAACTTAGAGATGGTGAAAAGAGGCTGCGCGGCAAAGGCGTGAGGAGAGCGATTCAAAACATCAACGAAATTATCTCACAAGCACTCGTAGGGGAAAGCTTAACTAGCTTAAGAGAAATAGACAAGCTCTTGATCTCTTTGGATGGAACTGAAAACAAGTCTAGGCTCGGAGGAAACGCGATCGTTGGAGTTAGTATGGCGACGGCGAGACTGATTTCGACCTTATATGAGATCCCCTTATATGCGACTATTGGCGGAGTTCTGGCGAAAAGAATTCCTACTCCCCTCCTGAACGTAATAAATGGAGGAAAACATGCTGGAAACTCCATGAGCTTCCAGGAATTCCTTATAATACCACATGGATTCTCAAAGTTCTCCGACGCTCTCTGGTCCTCGGTTGAAGTATATCAATCGCTCAGGGAAATAGTTAAGCAGAAATATGGAGCTGTTTTCACTTCCGTTGGGGATGAAGGAGGCTTCGCGCCACCTATCACTGATCCTGAAGAGGCCCTAAAGCTACTCTCAGAGGCTGTATCACTCGCAGGTTACAAAGTTGATTCCGACTTCTCCTTCGGTGTAGATGCGGCAGCCAGCAACTTCTACAATGAAAAGAACGGCAAGTATGTCGTAAACGGAAGGGATCTTTCAATAGAGGAACTTACGAAACTTTTTCTAGAGCTCATCGATTCATTCTCTGTGAAGCTAATAGAGGACCCATTCCACGAGGAAGATTTTGAATCCTTCTCTATCTTAACTTCCGAAGCCAAAAGTAAGAATGCGATAATTGTAGGAGATGATCTCCTCACCACGAACATTTCGAGACTAGCCATAGCGCTGAAAAAGAAAAGCGTTTCAGCTGTATTGATAAAGCTGAACCAGATAGGAACAGTTAGCGAGACCTTCGACTTTTCATGGATTGCAGTGCACAGCGGTTTGAAGAGAGTGGTCAGTCATAGAAGCGGAGAAACTGAAGATAGTTTTATCGCTGATTTTTCCGTAGGGATAGGTTCAGAGGGTATTAAGACCGGTGCTCCAGCAAGAGGAGAGAGAATCAGCAAATACAATAGACTGTTAGAAATAGAAGATGAATTGGGCAACGAGGCTATATATTCGGGGAATTCTTTATTTAAATAGCTACTGAAATAAAATTAAAAGTTTAAAAGGAATTCGGTATCGAATGGCCCAATATCCTCGAAAAATTAATCTTAAATTGGCCTCGGGGAAATGCCTTCGTTGCAAAAAATGATGAAGGTTAAAAGCGATGAGCCTTTTGGCAATGATATGAATACCAGGCTGACCTTTTCATAGTTTACAACGCAACTGACCTCCTCTCCGCCCTAAAGGGCGGTGGTTCCCCTCATCTGTTCGGGATTACATCTGTCATCTGAGGGGCAGTCGGGGTGGTCAGAGATCCCCATATCTTTTCATGAGCCTTCTTCTCAATGTTTAGTATCGCTGTAGCGTCTCTATCAGCCTCGAAACCGCATTTAATACATTTCAGCTTCCTGTAGCTGTTCTCAACAAGCTTTGAACCACATATTGGGCACGTTGATGATGTGCCTCTGGGGTTAATAGCAACTGCAGGCACCCTTAGATGGCAAGCTATACCTCTCTCTAAGAATGCTATATAGAAGTCTATGTGCTTTGCCAAGGCTCAGTACTCTGCTCTTTATCACAGCCTTAATGGCATGGTTTAGGGCTTCTTTATACCTCCTTATCAAGTCTAGTAATGCCTGTAAATTTCATCTTTTAATCGATGATAATTTGATTACCGAGAGGTTCCCCTCTCTCATGAGAGCCTCGAGCCGTTCAATTGTTTTTCCCAATACCCCTTCTAGGTCATCTGAATCTATGAGAAATTCGACATTATGACCTGCTATGGTCATGTTACCTATCATTGAGGCATATATATCCGAAAGGAATTCCTTTTCCTTTTCATTGTTATACACTTCATCTACCAAAACTATTCCGACGCCTTTTACCGCATATTCTAGCAATTTATCGTAATATGGAACGAATTTATTAGACGAAATGGCGACCATTTTTTTAGAGCGCAAATCATCCTTCAAATTCTCTATATGAGCTACTTCCTCAGGTTTAAATGGAATTTTTATTCCCAGAAACTTCTCTAGTTCCTTTAGTGCTTCGGAGGGAGTGGGGGGATATTCTTTTGCGACCTTCATCCGCCTCTCGTAGTCGGGATATATTAACGATGGGGATATGTCCAAAACGCTAAAGTTCAAACCGTTTTCTTCGAAGACTTTGACGAACTCCTCGATCAAAACTCCTGAGTCTTTTTTTATAATTTTGCTGGGATCTATCTCTTTGGGCCTTCCCCCCCAAGTGGGGTCGCTTTGAGTATATCTGAAACCGCATGTGGGACTCAGCCCTAAACCCAGAAGTTTTACTTCCTTGATATCTGACTTCATGAAATAGTTCGTGTATATCTCAGCCAGCTTTTTCAAAATCTCTCGGAAAGTGAAGGTATCATATTGCTCCTTCACATGCCACCATCTTCTACCACCCACAACAGCAGCTTCTGGACAAGGATACTGATGTACTTCTCCGCTATAGCTTCTAAGAGCCCTAAAAAGAGGGAAAATTGCTCCATTCCATGCTGCGATTCCTGGGGCTCTAGTATTCATGTTCAGCACGCAGTGACCAAGTATAACGGCCTCTTTCTCATTGCCAGATCTAAAGTCGGCTTTTTTAAGCGAAAGTTGAGATACGCTCATCGACTTCACCTTGTATAATCTTTTATCATGAAGCTTCATATATTAACGTTTATTTCCCTTAAACAATCAGTATAGCTTTAATATTATAAATAATTAAACAGAAATATATAATTTCCTAAAAAAATTGTAAAAATTATTGAAATTTTGGAATCGTCTGAACGCTTTATTTGTTGGTATTTGCTGATGGAGGCGCTGGCAGATTCACAGAGCCACTTGGTAGCTCGGGGAACTGCTCTTTCATTCTCTGCTCTGCTATGGCCGAAGCCTCCTCCATTACCTTTCTTGCCTCGTCTGTGACGTAAATGTTGTTCATCTCTACGCCAGTGAATTCTCCAAGCTCTGTTACGGTGCCCTGGAGTATCTCGTCTACTTCTCCGAGTTCAAATGCTACTTCCGGCATTATCCCCATTAAGTTCTGCTTTACTTCCTTGACCACACCAACAACAGGTCCCATAGCTGAGACCAAATCCCCGACATCTCTTACTGTTTCGAGCCTAAGGCCGATCCTTTCCAATGCAAATATTGAGCTCAGTATAGTCTTGGCTACTTTTCTAACTTCCGCTACCTCTGAAGCATACAACGCAGCCCTATCTGCGTCCTTCTTCACCTGTGCATCAACAACCCTTTCAAATAGGGAATTTGCCCTTTCCTGTAGCTTGTTCAGCGTATATTCTAGCCTATTCTTCTGCACTTTTATTTTGAAAAGCGCCATAGTGATTCTGTATCTTACAGGTGGAGGCGGAGAAATTCTTGCCTTCACTTTATCGACTATGCTTTCTGTTTCTTGAGGGCTCCACTTCTTGCCGAACTTATCGATCGCAGACATTTTTTGGTCCCTGTGAAATAATAATAATCGTTTGAGTTTAAAAGAGGCAAGACAGCTACCTACCGATATTTATGAAATTCATTTTTCATAGAAATTCTAAGCTTTAATCCTCTTTCAACTACAACTTTATTGACCTTAGACCCAAGTAAACCACTAACACCAATTATGAGAATTTTTTTGCTTTCAGTTAATCTAATTTTGATTTTAACTTTTTGGAGGTTAAGGGGGCGAAAGTCCCTTTCTAATGGAATGGATGGATAGCCCCCTTATAGAAATGTTTTTATAGTTATCAAAAAATAGATGTAACCAAGTTCATGAGCTACCTCTCCTACAAGGCTGAAAGAGCTGGTAGGAGGGTGGTGAAGGTAGATCCGAGGAATTTCAAAAACCTTCGTGCGGGGTCGGGACTCCCCCGAGAGCCTGTGGACAGGGAACCTCTGCTATACATCCCCTTCTCTGAGGGGGTGTATAGTAAGTTTCCTGGAAGAAGCAGGAAATACTCATCGCGAGGTGGGGATGCCCCGTTCATAAGAATTGGGTAGTTCACGTACTTTCGTAAAGAAGAAATCTTTTCTTAACATAAAGCTTTTATTAGCTAAAAATTAAAGTTTGCCTTTATGAAAAGAGAGAAAGTGCTGGTTTCTTGGAGCGGTGGAAAAGACAGTTCTTTGGCACTCTATGAGATCCAAAAGAACGGAAGTTATGATATAGTTGCGCTCTTTACCACAATAACGAGAGATTACGATAGAGTTACAATGCATGGAGTTAGAAGAAATTTGCTAGAAGAACAAGTAAGAGCAATAGGAATTACGCTACATGAAGTTTTTATGCCAAAAAATGTATCGAACGAAGAATACAACAGAATTATGGAAAGAGAAATGAAAGAAGCAAAAGAAAGGGGGATTTCTGTGCTAGTTTTTGGGGATATTTTCCTCGAGGACATTAGAAAATATAGAGAAGAGAACTTATCAAAGGTTTCAATGAAAGGAGTTTTTCCTTTATGGAAGAGAAATTCAAGAGAATTGGTAAAAGACTTTATAAGGCTTGGATTTAAAGCTATTGTTGTTTGTGTAGACTCTAATGTTCTTACAAAAGATTACATTGGTAGAATAGTTGATGAAAAGTTCTTAGAAGAACTTCCAAGCAACGTTGACCCTGCAGGAGAAAATGGAGAATATCATACCTTTGTATTTGATGGTCCAATATTTAAGAGAAAAGTAAATTTTGAGAAGGGAGAAACAATTTTTAGAGAAAATAGATTTTATTACTTGGATTTAACACCCATTTAATGTATAAGTTGTATTCCTAGAGTTAAGTAAAAAGCGCCTTTAACTAACAAAATTGGAATTATCAATGAAATTTGCTATAAGAATTATTATTTTGTTTTGCATTCGAGGAGGCAACTTTTCATTAGAAATGGCAGTCTCGCTTTTGAAGCCTGCTCTGACAACGTTTAATCCTTTCGATAAAGATAGGCTTTGTAGAGAAGTGTTTGATGTTCTCTTCCATGCAACTAGAATTGCGTCGATGGTTTACCTGCTGAAAAAGATCTACGAGGTTGCAGAGGAGTACGGAATATCAGTGGCATACATAGAAGAGGCATACACCTCATCAAGTTGCCCAATCCATGGGGGATGTGGGAAGAGGATTAAACGCGGAGCGTTCAAGTACACAAAGCTAAACAAGGTATTCAACTCAGACCTAGTAGGAGCATACAACATACTCATAACCCCGAGTCCCAATTGGGATAGAGGTGACGGACCGGAGACCCGGCTCTGGATTGAACCCTCGGAAAGAGGGGATATAATCCTAAACCTCCCCGCCTTAGCGGGAACCCTCGCCTTTTGGGCGGGGAGGAGGTCAGACTATTCTAATTATAGAGTTTTGAGGAATAGTTCAATGAATCGTTTAGGAAGGTAGAGGCATATGTTGACGATCTAGAGGCAAAGGTAATAGTCTCTACAAAGGTTAGGAAAGAATTTGTGGGGAAGGCTCGAAGACTAGAGGTAAACGTATATGAGTTTTTAAGGAAGGCTCATGAAGAAGAAGTGAGGAGGAGAGAGTTAGAGCATCTGGAGAAGGAGCTAAACGAAACGGATAGCATCCTTGAAAAAATCAATATGAATTAAATTGTGGGTCTGATAAGGAAGGATAGGGAGAGCAGGTGAATATTCTTGCCCTATTTGTTTGACTTTTCCTCTGTAATCTGTGTTTTGAAGCTTAAGAGGATAGAAATTTTACCCGAACATTATAACAGGAATTAACGATACATGAGGTATTAAACGTCCTGTGGAATGAAACATAAACTCACGCTTTTAATTTCAACAAAGTGGGGGTTGAGGAGGTAGCCCAGAGCCCCGCATCCTTGGCCGCTAGACTACCCGGCTTCTTATCAAAATATATCTAAAAAGGATAAGGTCATTTAAGCTTTTCTTCATCTTTGCCTGGCGCTTTGTATTTGAAGCCAAAGATCAAAGTTGCCAGTATCCCGATGACGCTTATTATGAATATTAATGATTCTAATGGCTTAAGTAAATTAACTCCCAAATCTGCAACGGCATCCTTAAGGATATTTAACTGGACCAAAGCAGCTATTGCGGATATAAGGATCCCCATAAACTTCCTGACCTTGTTAAAAACTTCATCGCCCTTCGCTTCTGGACTCTCTTTATTGACCTCTATCTTATATATTGACCTGATCGCCAGGAAAAACAGAACTGTTATAGAGAGAAGGCCTATCATCCTAGCAATGGCGATTGCTACATTGAACCCTTCTCCCGACAGGTTCATACTGCGAAAGACAAAACGCGCAGCATCCATCGAATAAGTGATTGCTAATAGAGAGGCGAAGAAATATGATGAAATTGAAAAGGCCTTCAACGCCAAATCAACGCTCATATAATAAAACATAGATAAATGGGAAAGTTTTTTCCTTATTGATACCGGAATCGCCCTCGTAGCTTTCATAGATAGTATATAGGACCTTTGAACAACAGGTTGCTGAAAGAGGAGCGAGGTAATCACGGCTATCACTGATAACCCAGTTATAAATGGGGGGATAATCCCTTTAGAACCCAATATACCGATGAAAATGATGCCATTTTCACTCATAGTCGAAATGACGAAGGAATTCTCAACCGCTGTTTCCAACGGAACTCCGCTAAGTATACCACCAATCGAAAGGGCAAATGACCTTATAGCGATGGAAGCGATTCCAAATGCTACCCCGCCGATTAAAATAGGCAGCCATCCTCCGACTGAGAAAAATCTAACCAAGTCTGCTCCGATTGAGGAGAAATAAAAAAGTATCCCGAGCTCCCAAAAGCTAGACAGCATTTCAGATATCTCCGCCGTTCCTATAGAAGATTTGAAAGCTAGCCCAGCTATAAAGGCTCCAAAATATTCTGGCATACCGAACCATCCAGCTGCCAGTGAAACAGACATGGCCAAAAGCAAAGCGAAGAGAAATTTATTTGTCGGGCTCTGGAAAAAGATGTTCGTCTTAATTTTGCCAAGTATATAATTTATAAAAGCATATGTCAAAATGGCCGAACCCGAAAGCTTAAGGGAAGCAATAAGCCCTTCATAAGGACTTAATCTGCTCTCTCCTGTGACCACTAAAATTGAAAATAGCATGAACTGAATGAGGTCCTCTATAGATGCCTGAAGTATCACAAGCTTGAGTGTATCATATTTCATATCGCTTTTCAATGATAAAATCGCCAGCATTGAAGCAGAAGAGCAATTAGTTAATAGAAGGAATAAAACAAGTTTCTCCAGCTCAGAAGAAAAGAATAAGAACGATAAGAAGCTCGCGCTGATCCAATATATTGTTATCGCAACGAGCTCGGATGATAAAACCCTTGACAAGTTCTTTCTCATTTCGGAAATGTCGAGAAGAGTGCCTATTTCAAAGAAAAAAAGTATTAGCCCTACGCTCTTGATCGCCTCGGAATATTGAAGATCTAGGTTTATCCCCGCATCCTGGGCGATCGCGAATAGAAGCAGACCCCCTATAACGTATCCAACTACTCTGCTCAATTTCAATTTTTGGAAAAAAGAAGCCAATGCAACTGCAAATGTCATAACCAATACAAGGGAGAGCAGAGAGTCCATCTCAACAACCTTAATCCTATTAAACACTGAATGAGCGGTTTTATTTTTTATTTAATACAAATTTTTATAACTGAAGACCTCGCCCTTCACGGCGAGGATATCGAGGAAGGCGAGAAAAGCTTTTTTGCAGAAGGAAGTTCAAGCATAAGCATAGCCCGCAGGGTAATGAGCTTTGCGGGATGGGGAGAGGTGTGCCCCCCCAATCACCAGATGAGGCTGGAGGCGAAAAGCCCAGGCTAAACGCCCGAAGCCTTGTCCTTTAGGGCAGGATAGCTCACATAGAAAACCCAATATTATCAGTTCATAGGTTTTTCTTGCTGAATTGAAAAAAATAAATGTGTAAAACAGATAAGCGTTGTGCTCGATTTCCTTTTAAAAAATAGGTGGAATTTAACAGATTTTCAATAGAGGGATCTTGGAAAGGAAAAAGCAAAGCGAGAAGATAACATTATATTAAGGCTTAAAAATTATAATAACTTGGTTATAAATAAAAAAAGCAAAGTTGACCAGGGAGGTCGCTTTCCTTTTGCTTCCCCATGAGATCGTGAGCAAATATTTAGCCCCAAATTTTAGGG
>Ga0315298_1004768_pt1 | contig 19879 bp, 19 predicted proteins | sample WHS_1_MG_FD_203077 | JGI IMG/M metagenome (GOLD analysis project Ga0315298, IMG submission 203077) | Extremophilic microbial mat communities from Washburn Hot Springs, YNP, Wyoming, USA - WHS_1_MG | ecosystem: Environmental > Aquatic > Thermal springs > Hot (42-90C) | place: USA: Wyoming...
GTTGGGAGTGCGCGGGTCGGGAACGACGTTGCCGTTCTCCCCGCCCGGGGTGATCTCGCGGAAATTCTCGAGCGTGATGCCGTTGCCGTCGATCGTTCGGCTCGGCAGCGCGATGGCGCCGGAGTCCTGTTGTGATCCGTACACCCAGAACGGGAAGCGATTGTCGACGCTGATGTGGTAGATCTGCGCGGTCGGCTGGTTGTACCAGCTGCTCCACGTCGCGCCACCGTTCAACGTGACCTGCGTTCCCTGATCGCTGCCGAGGATCATCCGGTGCGGATCGGTCGGATCGATCCACAGCTGGTGGAAGTCATCACCGGTCGGATCACCCTTGAGCGCGATGAAGTGTGCCCCGCCATCGTCGGAGCGCAGCACGATCGTGTTCATCACGTACACGCGCTGCGCGTTGCTCGGATCGACCGTCAACGCGCAGAAATACCAGCAGCGCGTGAAGATGCGCCGATCGCGCGACACATGCTGCCAGTGCACCCCGCCGTCCTCTGACCGGTACAGACCCCCGGTTTTCCAGTTGCCGTCGACCAGCGCGTAGAGCAGGTTCGGCTGGGTCGGGGCCACCGCCAGTCCGATACGGCCCGGGTGGGCCGGAAAGCCGTTGCCGGTGATGTGCGTCCAGTGGCTGCCCCCGTCGTGCGACACGTACAGTCCGCTGCCCGGCCCGTTCGACGGCGGATACACGCTCCACGGCGGTCGGCGCGTCTGCCACAGCGCGGCGTACAGAGTCTGCGGATCACCGGGCTTGAACACCACGTCATCGGCGCCGGTGTTGGCATTGAGGTAGAGCACCTTCTGCCAGTGCAGCCCGCCGTCGAGCGAGCGGAACACGCCGCGCTCGGGATTCGCACCGTACGGATGGCCGAGCGCAGCGGCGAACACGATGTCGGGGTTCGTGGGGTTGACGATGACGCGGGCGATCTGACGCGTCCGGGTCAGTCCGATGTGCTGCCAGTGCTTCCCGCCGTCGGTGGATTTGTACATGCCATCGCCCTGGGCGATGTCCGAGCGCATGTCCGCCTCGCCGGTTCCGACGTAGAGCACTTTGCTGTCGGAGGGCGCGACGGCGAGCGCGCCGATGGAGCCGACCGGCTCGTGATCGAAGATCGGCTGCCAGGTGCGCCCGGCATCGGTGCTCTTCCACACCCCGCCGTCGACGGAGCCGAAATAGAACACTCTGCCGTTGCCGGGAATGCCCGTCACCGCCAGCACGCGGCCGGCGCGGAACGGCCCGATCAGCCGCCAGTGCAAGGCCTGATAATCGGCGCGGGGCACCGCTGCCGCGGCCGTCACCGGGGGCATCGAGTCCGCGGCGCACGCCATGGCGGCAACGGCCGCACCCAAGACCAGCATCGCTCCAATACGCACTCGCACAGGCAGCCTCCAGGATGTCTAGGAGTGAGCGCCGATGCGACCCGCCCGGCGCCCGGAACCGCTGAATCTAGCCGTTCATCCGGATTTTTGCGCGGCTCATCGCGGGACGCACGCTCAGGCGAGCACTCGCCGCGATGAGCCGTGCGCCACCGCCGAGGGCTGCTATCCTCGGCGGCGGCGCGCGAGGCGCTTGCGCGGAGCGGAAACGATGAGCGAACACCCCCTGGTAACCCACCGCGGCGGCTGCCACTGCGGGCGCGTGCGCTTCGAAGTCCGGGCGCCGGCGGTGCTCGAGGTTTCGGAATGCAACTGCTCGATCTGCAGCAAGTCCGGCTACCTGCACCTGATCGTGCGCGGCGAGCACTTCAAACTGCTCTCAGGGCAGGACGCTCTGAGCACTTACACGTTCAACACCGGCACCGCGCGCCATTTGTTCTGCTCGGTCTGCGGCGTCAAGTCGTTTTACGTGCCGCGCTCGCATCCGGACGGCTTCAGCGTCAACGCACGCTGCCTGGATGCAGGTACGGTGCGCGAACTGACGGTGCGCGCATTCGACGGTCAGCACTGGGAGCAGAGCTATCCTGAGGGCCGGGGCGAATTCGAGCGGTGAATCCGCCTCCGGCCTGCAGGTTCAATAGCGATCCCGGATCCAGCGGCCGCCGACCATCCGCCAGCCGCGCGGCGTGTGCACCCAGCGCCGCGGCACCCAATGAAAGCCCGCCCGCGGCGGTGCCCATCGGCCGCGCACCCAGACGTAGCCGCGCGGGGCCCAGCGCCAGTAGCCGCCAAGCCATACGTAGCCCGGATAGGGTGGCGCTCCGTAGTACTGCACCGGGGGCGGCGGCGGCGCGACGCGCACGACCGGTCCGTAGTAGCGGCCCGGCGGGGCGACCACACAGGCGCTGAGCGTCAGGGACAGACCGGCGGCGAGCGCCGCAATGACGGCACGGGTGGGAGACCTTGGCATGTGGACCTCGTAGTCCCCCGGGAGGGGGGGATTTGACTGCTAGAACGCCGGACGAGCCCGGCGGTGCACCGGCGCGCGGCCGGATCCCCGTTTTTTGCCGGCCGCGGGGTGCAACCCGCGGCCGGCCACCCTACTGGGTCAATGGAACTCGTGGGCGATCACGTCGGCGACCACCCCCGTCGCGACCGCCGCGAGCACGGCATCGCCATCGACCCGCACCCAGTAATACCCCGGCGGTGGCGGCGCCAAATGATAATAAGCGGCATCCGGAATGATGTAGGCCGGCGCCCGATAGGCGATCGGCAGCCGCTCACCGCGCCGCCACACCCGGTAGTAATAGCCCGGCGGCCGACGGTACGCACCGTCGTCGAAATCACCCCAGCGGCGGGCGCGCCAGCCCTCGCCATCGTGCGCTCGGCGCCAGTCGCGCCGCTCGCGCCAGTCCTGGTGCTCGCGCCAGTCGCGGTGCTCGCGCCAATCCCGATGCTCGCGATCGTCGCGGTGATCTTCGTGATGCCACTCACGATGGTCACCCCCATCGTGGTGTCCGTCCCAGTGCGGCGGATCGGCCAGCGCCAGCGAGCTCGTCAGCAGCGACAGCACCATGCCGGCGATGATCATGCGTTTCATGGAACACTCCCCGTGATACGGCCTCGAGCCGCACCGACAGGATCGCGCACGTTCCCTGAGCGCCCGCTGAATGGATCCGCCGGCTTCGCCCCGGAGGAAACTGAGTGGCGCGGGGTCCGGGCGGCGCACGCGCCGCCAATCGACCCGAGCGGCTGGACCTGTACCGCCGGGGAGCCCGCCACACATCCCGCGCGCGGCCACGGCAGGGCCCTGCCCGCCGGCGAGCGTCAAGCGCAGCCTCGGCCGCGGGCGCGAGACCGGAACACGCCGGCAGCAGCGCCCGAGCGCAGACGCTGCTAGAGTCTGCGCCGCCCGTCCCCACCGGGACCGCACACACTCGAACCTGCCACCATGAGCACCCAGCTGAAAGCCGGCTCCCTGTCCTTCATCGAATCCCTCGTGATGGGGGTGGCCGGCAGTGCGCCTGGCTACTCCATCGCGGTGAGCACCGTCGCGCTGCTGGCCGCCGCCGGCACACTCGCGCCCGGCGCGCTCATCATCTTTGCCGTACCCATGCTCGGCATCGCGGTCGCCTACAAAGCGTTGAACCGGCACACGGCACACGCGGGAGCCGCTTATCAGTGGACGTCGGCGACCTTCGGGCCGCTGCTCGGCTATTTCTCCGGATGGGCCCTGCTGGTCGCGTCCATGGTGTTCATGATCACCGGCTCGCTGCCCATCGCGACCTCGACGCTCGATTTCATCAACCCGGCGCTCGCTGGCAACGTGGTGCTCACCACTGCGGTGGCCAGCGTGTGGTTTCTGCTGGTCGCCGTGGTCCTGATCAAGGGCATCGAGATCACCAGCAAGGTGCAGCTGATCCTGAGCTCAATCGAACTGGCGATTCTCGGTCTGGTCCTGGTGGCGGCGTTCGTACACGCCGGCGCCGTACCGCTCGCCACCCCCTTCAGCTGGTCGTGGTTCGGGCTGCACTACACCCCTGCCGCCCTGTCCGGCGCAGCCCTGGTCTCGATCTTTTTCTATTGGGGCTGGGACGTCACCGCCAACCTCTCCGAAGAGACGCGCGACGCCGAGCAGACCGCCGGCAATGGCGGGTTCTCGTCCGTGTTCGTCACGATCGGCTTCTACGTCGCGTTCACTCTGGCGGCGCTGTTCCTGTTCTCCCTGCGCGACGCGCGCAGCGTCTCGGACAACATCATCTATGCCATCGCGCTGCGCGCCGGCCTGGGGCGCGCCGGGGCGCTGTTCGCCTCCATCGCCGTGATCCTCTCGAGCATCGGCACGCTGGAAACCACCATGCTGCAGTTCTCCCGCACGCTGTTCGCCATGGGTCGCGACGGCGCCATGCCGCCCGTGTTCGGTGTGTGCAGCCCGCGGACCCAGACGCCGGTGCGCGCCATGTACTTGCTGATCGGCATCGGGCTTGCGGTCCTGTGGGCCGCGAGCCTGATGCCGAGCGTCAACGACATCATCCAGGACAGCGTCAATGCGATCGGCGTGCAGGTCGCCTATTACTACGGTTTGGCCGGACTGGCGGCGGCCTGGACGTTTCGCTCGCTATACAAGGAGTCCGTGCTGCGGTGGCTGGGGATTGCGGTTTTTCCGTTTCTGAGCGCGGTCTTTCTCATCGGCATGGGCCTGTACGCCATCACGACCTTCAATCCCCTCACCAAGGCCGTAGGCGTCGGCGGACTGGCGATCGGCATCGTGTTCTTCCGGCCTCGCCGGCGCGTCACGCCCGCCTCTGCCGTACCCGCGGCAGAATGACGCGATGGGGCGGGTGTGCAGCGGCGACAGCGCGGTGAATGAGCACCCAGACCTTATGCTTAACTGTTTCCGACGGCACGACGAGAGCGAAGCCCCGAGGGGCTACCCAGGGAATCGCGCGTCTCACCCGCCAGACAGGCCGCGCGGGGCCGTACCTAAGCGCGTCGGTTCCGCTCCACGCACTTCACGTGCCACCGGCCAGGCGGTCAAAGCGACCGCGCGGCTGAGAGTCGATACGGCCGCACAGGCGGAACCACGCTCCGAGACGGGCAGTCTCTGCGCGATGGCGCTCCCGCTGCACTGACCTGGATCGCCGGACGGCGCTCACCCGGCCGTTCGCTGCGCGGATGCGGCGCGATGTCGATATGGCGCTGTGCCGTTCGTATAGTGGTCAAGCGCCGGCAGCGGCGCCGGCACCCCCACCCAGGAGCATTTCCATGAACCAGTACCTGCTGGCCGTCTATCAGCCTGAAGGCCCCCTGCCCGAGCCCGGCGCCCTGACAGACATCAGGCGCGAGGTGAACACGATCCGGGAGGAAATGAAGCGCTCCGGTGCCTGGGTCTTCAGCGGCGGACTGCACGCGCCAACCTCCTCGACCGTGGTCCGCCGAAGCGGGCCCGAGCTGATGCTCACCGATGGCCCGTACCTCGAGGGTAAGGAGTACCTTGGTGGCTTCACAATCGTCCGGGCCGCCGATTTGGATGGCGCATTGGCGTGGGGAGGTCGACTCGCGCGGGCGACCGGATTGCCGATCGAGGTGCGACCGTTTCGAGAGGAGTCCTGACATTGACGCCGGCAGACCTCGGCAACAGCGACATCGCGCAGATATTTCGGGCCGAGCACGGTCGAGCCGTCGCCATCCTGGTGCGCTCCTTCGGCGACATCGATATCGCCGAAGATGCCGTCCAGGAGGCTTTCGCAGAGGCGCTGCAGCGCTGGTCATCTTCCGGGCTGCCCGCGAGTCCGGTCGGCTGGATCATCACCACCGCGCGCCATCGTGCGATCGATCGTCTGCGCCGAGAGGCGTCTCGAGGTGATCGGCAGGCCTATGCCGCCGACTGCCTGGAGGCCGCAGAACCGACGGAAGAGTCAGCAGTGAATGATGATCGGTTGCGGCTCATCTTCGCTTGCTGTCACCCCGCTCTCGCGCCCGTCGCGCAGGTCGCCCTCACGCTAAGGTTGCTCGGAGGCCTCACGACCACTGAGGTGGCCCGCGCGTTCGGGGTCGGGGAAGCAACGCTCGCACAACGACTCGTGCGCGCCAAGAACAAGATCCGTGAGGCTGGCATTGCCTACCGTATACCTGAGGCACCAGAACTGCCGCAGCGTCTGCGTACCGTGCTGACCGTGATCTATCTGATATTCAACGAAGGATACACGGCAAGTACCGGCGAGCATCTGGTGCGCGCGGATTTGTGCGCCGAGGCCATTCGACTGGCGCGGCTGCTGCGGGAACTGATGCCGCAGGAACTCGAAGTGCTCGGCATTCTCGCGCTGATGCTGTTGATCGATGCGCGCCGTCCGTCGCGCATGAGCGCCGACGGTCGCCTTGTTCGGCTCGCGCATCAGGATCGCACAGGGTGGGACCGCCGGGCGATCGCGCAAGGCCTGGATCTGGTTCGATACTGCATCGCATGCAACCGTCCTGGTCCCTATCAGATCCAGGCAGCGATCCAGGCGGTGCACAGTGAAGCTGCGAACGTCGAATCGACTGATTGGCACCAGATTCTGCAACTGTACGACCTGCTGATGAGCATCGCGCCGAGCCCGGCTGCAGCGCTGAATCGGACAGTCGCACTTGCCGAGGTGCACGGTGCCGCGGCCGCTCTCACAGAACTCGAGCGGCTTCCTCTTGAGCTCACTCACCTGTTTCACGCCATCCGGGCGGATCTCTTGCGCCGGCTGGGCCGGCACCCGGAAGCCCGACGATCGTACGATACCGCTATTTCACTGGCCCGAAACCTGGTCGAGCGGCAGCATTTGGAGGACGCCCGGCAAACGTTGCACGGGGCTTGACCGACGTTGCCCGGCCCGGCCGCGAAACAGAACGACAGTTCGAAGCACCCGCTGGAGTTCGCCCTGTGCGATGGCGCCGTGGCTTGGGCACGACAGAAAAACCTCTTGTCGCCCAATCCACGCACGCCTTGACCATTCGACGACGTTCCTAAGGACAAGCATCCATGATCCTTCCGGAGTCACAACCGGATCTAGCGCGGATGGTTGTTGAGGTCTCGGTTACGGTGGACATGAGTAATATTACCGGGCAAATTGACTTTTAAAGGTAGGTATTGGATTTAAAATATGCTTTCTGGCGCCGTTGCGCAGCATAGTTTAGAGGCTATACTTGACCTTATGGCGCAAGCTACGGGTAGATTCTCATTCAAGACGGTCTTGGCCAAGCTGCCTCGCGGCGAACCCCTAAGCACGGCCGCGCTCCGGGAATACGGCGTCAGCGAATTCCGGGCCTCAGGCCTTGCGCGCAGCGGATGGCTCACCCACCTTGGCCGCGGCGTCTACATGCTGCCCGGCGACACGCTCTCCCGAGACGGCTGCCTGGCATTCCTCACTCACCGCGTCGCCGGCTTTCATGTCGGCGGCAAGACGGCTCTCGACTGGCGCGGGATCCGCCAGAACGTGAGTTTCAGAGAGGTATTGACGTTATGGGGAGACGAGCCCAAGCGGCTCCCTGCCTGGTTCACTGAGCGCTTCCCCAGCCGGCATCAGGCGACGCACCTGTTCGATGACCAGCTCCCTAAGGAATTCGGATTGCAATCCCTCCCGACCGGCCGTCCCGACGTAGTCGTCTCCGTACCTGAGCGCGCGCTTCTCGAACTCCTGAGCGATGTGGGGAAAGCTCAACCGCTCGAAGAAGCGCGGCAGCTCGTCGAGCTGCTCCATACCCTGCGTGAAAAGGTACTGGACCCACTGCTCGCACACACCACCAGAATCAAAGTCGTCCGCCTGGCCGAACTCCTGGGGAGAGAGTTGGATCTCCCATGGGCGAAGACCGCAAAACGCCATAGCCAGCGTATCGGCGGAGGGAAGCGCTGGGTGGCCGTTACCAAATCCGGCGAGCGCCTGGACCTGAGACGCCCGTGAATCAGCAATACGTCGACACCGTGCGTCTATTGCTGGCTGTGGCCCCGGTAATGTTCCGCTCGCCACGCTTTGCGCTCAAGGGCGGCACGGCCCTGAATTTGTTTGCGCATGACATGCCGCGCCTCTCCGTCGACATTGACGTCGTGTTCACCGACCACACCCTGGATCGCGAAGACGCGCTGCGAGCAATTGCGGCCGATCTTAGAGCCGCGAAGTCTGCGATCTCTGCGCTGGGCTATCGCGCTCACCTCCCCACCGCGAAGGGAGGGGAAAACGTCAAACTGTTCATCGAGGGAAACTGACAGCAGATCAAGGTGGAAGTCAATTTCGTCCTTCGCGGGACCGTACTGCCGGTCATCCAGCGTCCTCTGGTGCCGAAGGCGCAAAAGCTCTTCACGACCGATATCACCCTGCCCGTCCTCGACCTTCCCGAGCTCTACGGCGGCAAGCTCGTCGCCGCGATGGATCGGCAGCACCCCCGGGACATGTTTGACGTCTTGCAGATGTTGAAACACTCCATATGGCACTCGTCTTTCGTCGATTGCTTCGTCGCGTATCTTGCAGGCCACAATCGCCCGGTCCATGAGGTGCTCTTTCCGCACCGCTTACCGCTCGAGCCCGCCTTCACGAACGAATTCGCCGGCTTGACCACCGATGAGATCGCCCTGGCGACGCTCGAGCAAACCCAAGCTCGCCTGATCGAAGATCTTCCACGCGCACTGACGTCGCGTCATCGCGAATTCCTATTGTCGCTGGTGAGTGCCGAACCGGCGTGGGAGCTCATGCCCTTCCCCAACCTGCAGCACCTGCCCGCGCCGCAGTGGAAGTTGATCAACCTACGCAAGCTCAAAAAGAGCAATCCCAGTCGCTTCTCCGCGCAACGTGAGGAGCTGGCATCACGATTTGCGAATCTGCCGAAGCCCGCCGAATCGGTGGTGCCCTAAGCGAAGATCGTCATTGGGATCCGAGACAATGATGCCCGCGATAGAGTAGTCGGAACGGAAGCTGCCGCGACGGGCGCTCCCGTTCGGCGGCAAGCGCATGGTGCGCCATTACGCGCACCTCGCCGCCGACCATTCTGCCACCTACGCCGGAAATGTCGAAATACATGGCACATTCACGGCACAGTCGGGTGGATATCCGATGGTCGCCACCCGAGAGCGTGCGTAGTTCGTTGAATTTATTGATGTAAATTGGTGCCAGCTGAGGGATTTGAACCCCCGACCAACGGTTTACAAAGCACCGATCGGGAGTTCTGGGGGCTTATATTTCAACCGCTTGCAGCGCTTGCCAGCCCCGTCCCCAGGCCCACCAAGGCACTATTACGGCACACTCAAGCTAAGCTGGGCACATTCCTGGCACAGCCAGAGAAGCCGCAGTCGCAACGACGATCAAACAGCCATCACGTGACGGGCATCTTCGCTCATGCCTTCACGCGCTGGAGCATGTCGGGCACGATCAGGCGCTGCACAGACGACATGAGCCTTGCTTCACTGCCCAAGAATACGCGAGCCGGCTCCGGGCAGCCGGCGTTTTCGGCGTCGACGCGCCGCACCAGAGCACTCAACGCGTCGGGCAAATTTCGAATGAGCCGATCGAGCTCGCGGGAACCGACCTGCCGGGGCAAGCCCAGAGTTTCACCGGCGCTCAGAATGGAATTGCGGTTCACTTGAGCGAAGGTCGTCGCGCCCGGCAAGGGGATGGCCAAGTGGGCAGCAGGCCAGTCCGCACGCTCGTTCGCGAAGGCGCGGGTGTGGTAGCACCCCGTGCTCAACAGATCGTAGGCGGGAGCGAATTCTATGCCCTCGGCACTCACGAGGAAGGACAGGTTCTTCAGGTGGTTATCACCGTTGGCCACGAGCAAGTTGAAAACGAGCCAGCGATACAGCTCCAGTCTGGTGCTGACGCGATTGCGACAGCACTCAACTATCTGAGCGAGCGTTAACAGGGTCGCAGCCTGATATTTGAAGGCGCGGGACTTGTTGAGCAGCTGACACGCATCGATGATGTGACGGCGTTGGGTGCGACCTTCAGGATCGACTCGGCGATCGAAGCGCTCGATGAGATAAATCGGCTCCGGCGTGTAGTGTCGGAAGACAGGCGGAACCGATAGTCCGATGTCGTGAGCCAGGCTCATCACGAGGTATTCGTTGATGACAGAGGCAGGATAGTCATCACTCACGTGGTTGGGCTTCAGAATGTGTGTCGAGGGTTCGCTACCGATGGGCTCAAAGAGTGCGCCATCGCGGTAAACGACCAGAAGCTTGTTCTGGGCGCCAGCCAATGACATGCGCTTGGGGGCACCGCTGCTGAGGGTGGCGCGGGGCAAGTTGCGAATTCGTCGGGTGATCTCCTGGTCGAAGAGTGGTCTCAGGCCGCCCGGCTCGTTGAGGTCCTTGTCGGGTGGGAGGAGGACGAGAGAGCCTGCCGACTCGGCTCCCAGATACTCGAGCAGCGCGAAGGCATCATCGCCATGAATCCTGGCTTCCTTGCTGAGCGCTTCGCGCATCTGCTCTTCAGGCAGGAGATTGTCGAAATACCATTGGACGGGGCGTTCGGAGCCGCCGTCCTGATGCAGCAACGTTGAGCGCGGCAAGGCTGGCGAGAGGTCGAAGCTGTCCGGTGCGACCGCCCATGCGGGGTCGTACTGGAAATTCCAGAGATCGTTGCCTTCACTGAGGGTACCTATGCGTCGATCGTTCAGGTACCCGATGAGTGTGCGCATGATGGATCAAGCCCGCCGCTTCGAGGGCGGCGGGGTGCTGGGTACTGCTGAGCGCAAGGTGGCAAGCGCGCGCGCCGCTTCCTCTGGGATGTCGACTTCAAGGGGCACGCCGAGCTCGGCGAGCAGCCTGAGGACAAGGCCGAATTGCGCGGTCGGCTTGCCGTGCTCCACGTCGGAGGTGAATTGCTTGCTCACACCGGCTGTCGCGGCGAGATCGTCGATTCGGACGTGACTGCTTCGCCGCACGGCACGGATGGCAAGACCTAGGTCAGAAGGGGATCGGATGGAGATGCGCATCGTTGAATTCCTAAGTACATAGGAATTTTATGGAATGCAGCCCCATCTGTCCACAGAATTCCTATGAGCGTAGGAACTTCGATCGACGATTAGGCGGCTCGCCATGCAATTCCTACGTTCGTAGGAATATGATGCACAGTAGGATCGCCGTACAGCGACCCTGAACATCCCTTCGGCGGAAGCCATGCACCCAAGCCGCCAGCAAGGGGTGGGGATAGGTCATCGCCCTTCTGTCCGGAATGGATATGCCGGCTGAGGGACTTAAACCCCCGACCAACGGTTTACAAAGCACCGATCGGGAGTTCTGTGGGCTTATATTTCAACCAGTTGCAGCGCTTGGCAGCCCAGTCCCCAGCCCCACCACGGCCAGTTACGGCACACGCAATCTGGACTCGGCACATTCCCGGCACAGGGACGTGCGCATTGGGCACAACTTGATTTCCTCTCCCGTATTCTCCTGATAATATATTACCGAGAATTCTCGCTTAGGTATGGAGAGGAGCATATGGCTGAGCATTCCGCGACTCTCTCGTCGGATGCCCTGGATTATCTGCCGAGCGGCAGCGCGGCGGAGAAGCGCTCGCTGGCCAAGTGGTACGCGGCCGCGAAGCTTGCACTGGCGCGCAATCGTCCTCTGACCACGGCCACCACTCCCCTTCCCGGGCGCCACGACGCCGCGGAGCTGGCGACTGCCGAGCTTGACGCTTTGCGTAGCGTCGGCGCTTTCAAGGACGATGTGGTAGTCGGCGCCGATAACGATCCACTCATAGGCAGCCAAGCTCAATACATGGCGCTACTCGAGGAAAGTCTGTCGGCCGCTGAGGCAGCCAAGCTCCTGCGTGTGGACGTGAGCCGAGTGCGCCAGAGGCTGCGGGAACGGTCCCTCTTTGGCCTGGAATACGAGGGGAGCTGGCGCCTGCCGCGCTTTCAGTTTGAGCGCCGTCTCGTCATCCCGGGTCTCGCACAAGTCCTGAAGGCGCTCCCGACGGATCTCTTCCCCTTGGATGTGGTCGATTGGTTCCTGCTACCCGATCCGGAACTGCAGTCCGACAGCGATGCCTCTCATCTGAGTCCTCGCGATTGGCTGCTGTCCGGCCGGGCAATCGAGACCGTCGCGAAGCTCGCCCGTGACCTGACGCGCGCCTGACTCCGGTGAGCAAGTTCCCGGAGCCGCCCGGTGTCGAGGCGCTACGCCAGATTGCGGCCGAGACCCTCGAGCTGCCCGCCGGCACGCTCTTGGCGCGCATCTACTTCTCCGCCGGGCCGTATCCTTCCCACTGGAACCGATTCCGTCACGTCGGACCCACCGCGGCGCGCTGGGACCATCATCTACCCGGTTCAAGCGATGAGCCGACCGAGCAAGACCGAGCCGTGCTGTACTGCGCGCCCGAAGTGGACACCTGCGCGGCGGAAGTCTACCAGGCGACCCGTCGGATCGACCGGATCCGCAACGCACCGGCCCTCGCGGTTTTTGCCCTACACGCACCGGTCACCTTGCTTGACCTGCGCGGCGCTTTCGTCACAAGGCTCGGCACTTCCACCGCAATTCATTCCGGGCCGCGCTCCCGTGCGCGCGCCTGGGCACGGCAGTTGTACGAAGCCTATCCCGATGTTCAAGGCTTCCAATACGGCTCATCGATGAACGGACACGCCCCCGCGATCGTGCTCAACGAGCGCGCGAAGGGAGTGGTGCCCAAGAAACCGCAGTTTCACCGCGCCCTCAACGACGACATGCTGGTCGATGTGCTCCAACAGATCGCCCTGCGCCTCTCGTACGGGCTGCGGTAGCTGCGGCGAAGCGGCGAATGTCCAATGCCTGTCTAAGTAGATCGGTGGACTCTCACCAGCGGCCTCACACCCGAGTTCATCTCGCAATGCTTTCCATGAGCTTCGAGAGAGCCGTCGCGAGTGCTTGCACCGCTCCCGAGTCCGGCAGAGGAAGCCTGAGGTATTGGCGCCCTGTCCGCGCATCTTTCTCGACCCATGATGGCATTGCGCTCGACGCCGGCGCCGCGGCGGTGCTCCCGTTCGAGGCCGCCGACAGTACCTGAGCGAGCTCGAGACCGACTTGGAGCAGCGGCGCCCACGGGTTTTGCGCCGGCCCCGGGGTTGCCTCGGGCTCCACTGCAGCGGGTTCCTCGGCCAAGGTTACCGGGGCCGATGGCCCGGCGGGCGCCCCGGTCGTGTCCAGACTTGCGGCAGCAACGTGCCGCTCGACTGCCGGAGCCAGCGTATTGGAGGGTCTCGAGGCGGCGGCATCGGCGTCGGAGTGCGCAGTGCCGCCAAGCTGGGTTCTGTGCGCGGCAAGCGCCTCGGGTATCGGTGCCGGTGGAGCTTCGGCATTGCCGGTCCGGGCAACAGCCTCCACGCTTTCCATGAACTTCGAAAGCCGCGTTCCACCGAGGAAGACCTCGCTGTCCCCACCGTCCAGCACCCCGGCAAAGAGCGATTTCTTGAAGGCGAGCAGCGAAAGCATCCGCTGCTCGATCGTTCCCTCGGCCACGAAGTTGACCACATTGACGCCGTGCGCCTGTCCCAGGCGATGTACCCGGCCGATGCGCTGCTCGAGCACGGCGGGATTCCAAGGCAGGTCCATGTTGATGATTGTGGAAGCGGCATGCTGCAAGTTGAGACCCACGCCACCGGCATCCGTGGACAGAAACACCCGGCAGCCCGGGTCTTCGCGGAAGCGGTCGACCAGAGCGCCCCGCTGCGCGCTCGGCACGCCGCCATGGAAGAGCACGTGGCCCCAGCGCTTTCGCTTCAGTCGGCGGATGATGAGCTCGTGCGTGGCGATCCAGGAGCTGAAGATGACGGCCTTGGCCTCGGGGCGCTCGAAGAGCTCCTCGAGGAGCGTGGCGACCTCGTCGGCCTTTGCGCCGTAATCGGTACGCTTGTCGAGAAGATACGTACTGTTGCAGGACATCCTCATGTTCTGCAGCGCGCAGGTGAGGCGACGCTGGTCGGCGTCCGAGAGAAATCCGGTCTTGCGCCAGCGACTCACGATCCGATCGACGATTTCCGCATTCTCCTCGTGGTGGCGCATTTGCTCCTGAGTCATCTCGACGAAGAACATCTTGTCCACCCGCGGCGGCAGCTGCGAGAGCACTTCGGCCTTGCGGCGTCGCAGCAGGACAGGCTCCAGTGTCTTGCCGATACGATCGAGTCGGCGGTAGCCGATGACGCGGCCCGCCTCATCCAGGGTCTGGTGCTCGTGACGCAACCGCCAGGTAGGGCCCAGACGATAGCGATCCACGAACTGCACGATGGAGATGAGCTCCTCCAGCCGATTCTCGAGCGGCGTACCGGTCAACACGATGGCGTACGGCGTCTCGATGCGCTTCAAGGCGCGAGCTGCGGCCGTGTTCCAGTTCTTGACCCGCTGCGCCTCATCCACGATGACCACATCCGGCAACCAGCGTCCGATGAGATCGAGATCCTTCGACAGGACATCGTAGTTGGTAATCTTGCAAAAGAACTGCTGTGCGTATTGCGCCTCCCGCGCAGCACGCAGACCGCTGATCACCTGGCTCGGCCGGCCAGTGAAGCGGGCGATCTCGCGCTGCCACTGGTGCTTGAGCGAGGTCGGACAGACGACGAGCACTCGCTCGGCGCCGAAATGCCGCGCGAAAAGCTCCGCCGCTGCGATCGCCTGGATGGTCTTGCCGAGACCCATCTCGTCGCCGATCAAGCAGCGCCCTGCCCGGACGGCGAACAGCGCACCGTCGGCCTGGTAGGGGTAGAGCTCGGCCTTCAGCAGCTTGCGCAGAGCGGAACTCGCGCCACCCTCGGGATAGGCGCTTTCGATGATCTTTTGCCGCTCCTCGGCGTCGCGGATCTGCGCGACGAAGCCGAGCACATCCTCGTAGCAGCGCACCTCGTGATCGCAACGCTGGGCCTGCGCGAGGAAGCTCTGGAGCGCGCTCACCTGGGCTGCAGGCAGCACTCCGGCGGGAGGTCCGCGGAAGAGACGCGCCGCACGCCGCGCCAGCGGCGGCGGACAATCCAGGCCCAAGCGAAACCGCACGTGCCGCTCCGCGCCGTACTGCAGGTAGACCTCGCTGTAGCGGGGCTTGAACCCCTGCGCGAGCGCCCGCGGGCCACCCCGCTTACGCTCGAGTCGGCCGAGAACGAACTCGATGTGCTTGCAAGTCCCGAGATCGTTGGTGGAGAAGTCCGGACAGGAGCAGAAGTTCTCCCTGGGCCGCACGCCGCGGATGGCTACTCGGTAGCGGCTGCCGCTCTGGGGATTCTCCACCGCGAACTCGGAAAAGATGGGCTCGGTGCCGAGGTTCTTCCACTTGAACGCCTGCACGCGGCCGAACTGGCGCCGCAGACCCCGCTGCCATTCCTCGACCGCCATGCCGCTTGGGCGACGCAGATGCGAGAGCTTCGGACCTTCCACAGCCTGGTGGGAGCGCCGCCGGCGTCGTGCATGCGAATCCACGTTACGCGCCATTGCGAAGAGCGCCTCTTAAGTCCGCGGGAGCGCTCATGGTACCCACTTGGCCGGTCTGATGGCAGAGGGACGGTAAAATCCCCCCACGGGCGGGGCGCCGGCCGGAATCGAGGATGCCGATCGCGGCGCCCCCCCCAGCGTGCCCGATCACGGAACCGCCATGAGTAACGCCGAATTCGAGCTAGGAGTCTGGGCGGCAGAGCATTTGCAGTGCCGAGGGTGAGCGGTTTTCACACCGTGCACGCCGATCACGGCCCCATCGGCGCCGGCATGGGCCGGCCGAGCGGCTCGGAAGCGTGTCGCAGGGGTCTGTGTGCGCTCGGCTTACCTCAAGGGTGCATCGCCGCCATGCGCCGCAAGTTCAGCGCCGCACACACCAGCTTCCACTCCGCGCGCGCCTTGTGCAGCCCACGCAGGCTGAAGTGGCGAAACCCCAGCACCGCCTTGATCCACCCGTTGGGCAGCTCGGCGATCCACTTGCGCTTGCGGTAGGCGGCCTTGCCGGCCTGGGTGTGCAACGTGGCGGCCATCGCCGCGGTGTGCGGATGAGTATCGGCATCGATCTGCGCGTGGCGCTTGCCCTCCCGGCCCAGCGCGACCACCAGCTCGATGGGAGACTCCCTCAGGTTGCGTTCGCTGCGATAGCCCGCATCGGCCAAGCCCAGTTCGGGGAACTGCCCGAGGTTCTCATGCACGGCCTGGATCATCGGCAGCAGCCAGTGGGTATCCGCGGCCGTATTATCCAGTTGGGCCGCTACGATGATGTGTGCGGCCGCATCGACGGCGGTCTGTGCGTTGTAGCAAGGATCAAAGCCCCCGCCAGCGCGCTTCATGATGCGGCTGTCCGGGTCGGTGACGGTCCGAACAAAGGGCGGCCGCCCGCGCCCTGCTGGCGCACGAGACAGGAGTGCTCGCGGCCACCACGGCCTTCGGCAAGACGGTCATCGGCGCCTGGCTGATCGCCCAACGCGCGGTCAACACGCTGGTGCTCGTCCACCGCGAGGCCTTGCTCGATCAGTGGATCGAACGGCTCGCGACCTTTCTTGGCATGCCCGCCCAAAGTTTCGGCCGGATCGGTGGTGGCCGGCGACCCAATGGGCTCCTGGACGTGGCCATGATCCAGACCCTCTTCCGCAAGGGTGTCGTCGACGACTATGTAGCCGGCTACGGGCAGCTCATCGTCGATGAATGTCATCATCTCTCGGCGAAGAGCTTCGAGAAGGTCGCTCGCGAGAGCAAGGCCCGATTCGTGGTCGGTCTTTCCGCCACGGTCACGCGCAAGGACGGCCACCATCCGATCGTCTTCATGCAATGCGGTCCGATCCGCCACCCCGTCAACGCGCGCGCTCAGGCCGCCACTCGGCCGTTCAGGCACACCGTGTTCGTACAGCCCACCGCGTTCCGATCATTGAGGTCCCCGGAGCCGGACAACCGGCTCGAATTCCAGGCGCTCTATCAGGCACTGGTCGAGGATGAAGCGTGGACACGCCGTATCAGCGACGACGTCGTCGAGTCCGTGCTGGCGGGACGCTCACCGCTCGTGCTGACCGAGCGCAACGATCATCTCGATCGCCTGGCGCGGGCCCTGTCCCCGAATGTGCGCCACCTCATTGTCCTGCGCGCCGGGATGGGCAAGAAGCAGCGGCAGGGGATGAGGGAGCATCTGGCCGCCATTCCCGCCGATGAGGCGCGGGTGGTGCTTGCCACCGGCAAGCACATTGGAGAGGGATTCGACGACGCCCGTCTTGACACCCTGTTCCTGACGCTCCCGGTGTCCTGGCGAGGGACGGTCGCGCAGTACGCCGGGAGACTACACCGACTGCATGACGGGAAGCGTGAGGTGCGGATCTATGACTATGCCGATCTCGGCGTGCCGATGCTGGCCCGGATGTTCAACCGGCGATGTCGGGGCTACGAGGCCCTTGGCTACACGATCCTGTTGCCGGCCAGCGCGATTGACGGTTGGCTGCGGAGGTCGCCCTCCCGTCGGACCCCCTCTGGAAACGGGACTACGCGGGCAGCGTCCAGCGGCTCGTTCGCGATGGGGTGGATACGCCTCTCGCCAGTCTCTTCCTCGAGACAACGCGAACTCCCGAGGATACCGAAAGCGTCGACCGCGCACGCAACACCGAGACCTTCCTCTTCCGGCGCCTCGAGACCCTGCCCGAGACCCGGGGTCGCTTTCGCATCAACGAGAGGCCACCTATTACGCTCGACGCTGCCGGCACCCTCGAGGCTGCCTTGCTCTGCGCCGATGCGCGCCTGGCGATCGAGTTGGACCGCACCGAGCGTCTCTCCGACACCGATACATACCGCTATGACCGGCGCAAGGACCAGTTGCTGCAAGAGAATGGTTATTTGGTGCTTCGCTTTCTCGCCGAGGACGTCGGCAAAGCACTGGATTGGGTGCTCGACACCATCATGGGCGCGATCGGTCGCGCCCGCCGACGGATGGATTCCGATTTGCCTTGAATGGAATTCCCATACGTTATCGGACGATATAGCCCCGTTCGCGCTCAAGCGTCTCGCGAACTTACTGCGTGGCCTGTTCAGCGACGATCTGGAAAATCGGGTTATGTCGTGCTGTCGGCCAGCATGTTCATCACAAGCCGGATCATCACATCCTTATCTTTCGGCGATGATTCGGCCACCAGCAGGGCCAGCGCAGCCAATCCGACATCATTGATGACCGGTTCGCCCCGGCGCACCAGGCAGTCGTTTCGATGCAGGAATTCGACGAACAAGAATGAGCCGATGCGCTTGTTTCCGTCGGAGAAGGGATGATTCTTGATCACGAAATACAGCAGATGGGCGGCCTTCGACTCGACGGTCGGATAAGCTGGTGCGCCGAACGCGGTCTGGTCCAGATTGCCGAGTAGGGCGGCGAGTCCGTCGTCGCGCTCGTGCCCGAACAGGTCGGTCGCCTCGCCGCGCGCCATCAGATCCTGCTTGAGCTCGCCGATGGCTCGGCGGGCTTCAATCACTTTCGGGAGTTTTCCGCCGGGCACACCTTCAGGCTCGACCAGCAGCCCCTTGTCATAGCGTTGCAGCAGGAGAAAGGTCTGCGTGTAGCGGGCAATGATGTCCACCAGGCCGCGACCCTGATCCCCGGTCAGTGTTTCTCCAGAGGCCGCCTTGCGCACCAGGGCGAGGGCGGATTCCAGTTCGCGCGCGTTCTGCTCGAGACGCTGGCGATTTAGGGTGTAGCCCTGCACCAAGTGCTCGCGGAGCGTCGCGGTCGCCCACTGGCGAAACCGGACCGCGCGACGAGAGTTCACCCGATAGCCGACCGAAATGATGGCGTCCAGGTTGTAGTGCTTGATCTGCCTGCGTACGCGACGGCCAGCCTCGGCCTGAACTACTAAGAAATCCTTAGCAGTTGCTCCCTCTTCCAATTCCTTGTTTGCAAAGACATTTTTCAAATGCATCAGCACGTTCTCGGGCGTCGTATCGAATAGCCCGGCCATCTGGCGCTGCGTGAGCCACACCGTATCGCGATCCAGCCGAACCTCTACGCGCACCCCCCCGCCGGGGGTGTCGTAGACGATAACCTCACCGCTCGGTGCCTCACTCGTCATGCCGCGCTCCCAGTGCCCTTCTGGACACTATTGGGTTACTGCAGTAGTTCCACCCTAGGTTGGCCGCGCGCCTCATTGAGAATAGCGCTCGGGCGTGCTTGTCCGTGACTCGTAGCCACAGTACGCGGACCGCTATCGTGCAACGTTTCATGGACGCAAAGACTACGACTTACACGTGTTAGTCACAAGACTTCGCGGAACGATGGACGAGCAATCAGACGGCCATTCGAACGTCCATGAGAACGTTGCTTCCTGCGCGGCATCAACACCGCGGCTTCCGCTCCGAAGACAGCGATGAACACGTTCCGCAGATACTGGGTCATGATGACGAACCGGCCCTCGAGCCCCTGGATATCGCCGGACAGGTGGTCACTCTCGATGCCTTGCATACCCAGGTGGACACCGCCCGCTATATCGTCGAGGAAAAACACGCGCACTACCTGCTGACCGTCAAAGGCAACCAACCGACCCTCAAAGCCGACATCGAGCTGCTCAATCTTCAGGCCACCGCAGCGCACTTCACCACCCAGGAAAAGGCCCATGGGCGCCTCGAGACCCGCCGCATCTGGAGCAGTACGGTGTTGAACGATTATCTGAGCTTTCCCCACGCCGCGCAGGTGGCGTGCGTGCAGCGGGAGGTGCTGCACATCAGCGAAAACAAAACCACTCGAGAGACGGTCTATCTGATCAGCAGCCTCACGTGCGCGCAGGCTTCCCCCGAGCAACTGCTGGAACTGAACCGCGGCCACTGGGGGATCGAAGCGCTGCATCACGTGCGCGACCGCGCCTTTGACGAAGATCGCTGCCGCGCCCGCAAAGGCCATGCCCCGCGGGCACTGGCCTGCCTGCGCAACTTCGCCATCAGTGTGCTGCGCCTGTTGAACGTGCGCAATATCGCCGCCGCGCTGCGTGCGCTCGCCGCCGATGCCTCCCTCGTGCTGCAGGTGCTGGCCCTGTAACCTCCCACCGCCGACGCCGCACACCGGCGCTGCGCCCCCCCTCGAACCTC
>Ga0315298_1004769_pt1 | contig 19878 bp, 17 predicted proteins | sample WHS_1_MG_FD_203077 | JGI IMG/M metagenome (GOLD analysis project Ga0315298, IMG submission 203077) | Extremophilic microbial mat communities from Washburn Hot Springs, YNP, Wyoming, USA - WHS_1_MG | ecosystem: Environmental > Aquatic > Thermal springs > Hot (42-90C) | place: USA: Wyoming...
GACAGCATGGACCGTTTCGGGCGGCTGGCGAGCTATGGCGAAGCGCTGACCGTCGCCCCCGGGATCACGGCAACCTTTGGCGACGCCGGGCATATCCTCGGCTCCGCCTGGATCCTCGTGGAGGCCCGGGAGGGCGGGAGGAGCAAGCGCATCCTCTATTCCGGAGATCTGGGCAACCGCGGCAAGCCCATCATCAACGCCGCCACCCCCGCCCCCGCGGCGGATGTGGTGGTCATGGAAACCACCTACGGCGACCGCCTGCACAAAGCCGTTGGGCCCTCCGTCGAGGAACTCCGCGACGCCATCCTCGCCACCCTGGAGCGCGACGGGAATGCCATCATCCCCACCTTCGCCCTGGAGCGTGCCCAGGACCTCCTCTACTACCTGCGGGAACTGACGGAAAAGCGCGAGCTCCCGGCCAATCTTCCCGTCTTCCTCGACTCGCCCATGGCCATCTCCGCCACGGAGATCTTCCGCCGCCACCCCGAATGCTTCAATGCCGAAACGCGCCAGGACTTCGCCAGCGGCCGCGACCCTTTTGCCCTGCGCAATCTGCATTTCACCCGGGAAACCAGCGAATCCATGGGCATCAACCAGATCAAGGGCGGCGCCGTCATCATGGCCGGATCGGGCATGGCCACCGGCGGGCGGGTCACCCATCACCTGAAGCACAACCTCTGGCGGAGCGACAGCAGCGTCATCTTCGTCGGCTACGCCGCCCAGGGGACGCTGGCCCGGCGCATCATCGACGGCGCCAAGAAAGTGCGCCTCTTTGGGGAGGAGATCAGCGTCAATGCCCAGATCCATACCATCGGCGGCTTTTCCGCCCATGCCGATCACGACGAACTCCTCGCCTGGTATGGTGCGCAACAACCGGAGCAGACCTTCCTGGTGCATGGCGAAGACAACGGCCGTCAGGGTATTGCCCGGGTCCTGGAGGGACGCGGGCTTCAGGTGCATCTGCCGGTCATCGGCGATCGTTATCCCCTGTAAAAAAGCTTTAGCGTTGCGCTGCGCCCATGAACGGTTACAATCATCGGGCGCAACCCATCCTTAGCAAGCGATACCCACCTTCAGGAGGAGTTATGGCAGGACATTTTCCCTTTTCCGGTAAAGCCAATCGCGTTTCGGTCTACGCCTTCTTCGAGGCGCACGACTGGAGTCTGGATGCCCAGGAGAAATATTACGAACTCTGGTATCAGTGGACCAAAGACCTGGTCATGAAAGATCCCGACCTGCTGGCCAGCAAGGGGCCGCTTTTCAAAGGAGACCTCTTTGGGCAGCACGCCGATCACAACTTCCACCTCCATGACTATATCTGGGCGACCCGTCTTCTGGACCTGGGTGAATTCATCAAGGGCAGCGTCATGCCCAGGTTGAGCCATGACGCCCTGCACGCCCTGGAACATCTGCATGAGGGCTGGATTGCCGAGGCCGATGCCGTCGCCACCTCCCATCCCCGACCAGAATCTCCGGAAATCGGCCGCTATCGCCACGTGTAAGGGTCCGGCGGAAGAGGGCGCAGGCGCCACAACCGCCCGTCCTTCCTTTGCCATACCTTTGACTTTGGCCGTCGCCGGGGCGTTTTCGCTGCATGGATAGTCAACGCATCGCCGCCTGCTTCACCGCCCTCCGGACGGCCATTCCCGAGCCCAAAACGGAACTGCACTACCGCAATTCCTTTGAGTTGCTCGTTGCCGTGCTGCTCTCGGCACAAAGTACCGATCGCGCCGTCAACCTGGCCACCCCATCCCTCTTTGCCGCCGCCCCGACACCCGCCGCCATGGTACGTCTCGGGGAAGCAGGCATCAAAACCCACATTCGCCATTTGGGGCTCTTCAACAACAAGGCTAGGCATCTCCATGCCCTGGCCCAATTGCTCGTCACCCGCCATGGCGGCGAGGTGCCCAGCGACCGCGCAGCCCTGGAAGCCCTTCCGGGAGTCGGGCGGAAAACGGCCAACGTCGTGATGAACACCATTTTTGGCGCACCCACCATCGCCGTCGATACCCACATCTTTCGGGTAGCCAATCGCACCGGGATCGCCCCCGGCAAAACCCCCTTGGCCGTCGAAAAGACCCTGATGCGCGTGGTGCCCGAGGCCTTCCGGCAGGATGCCCATCACCTGCTCATCCTCCACGGTCGCTACACCTGCACGGCCCGCCGCCCGCGCTGCGGCCGCTGCCCCCTATACTCCTGCTGTGCATGGCCGGAAAAGCAGCAGTGGGCCGAGCACCCCTAAGACCCGTCGGCACCGGCTTGGCCATCGGCCCCCAGGCACCCCAGGAGCTCCTCCGCCGCGCCTTGGCGCAAGCCTTGGCCAAACTGGCGGGGCAACCGGTCAGTGCCGCCCTCTGTCTCTTCAGCCCCAGCCTCGCCCGGATTGCCCCCGATGCCATCCGTCAGGTCATGCGTCAGCTCCCCTGTCTGCGCCTCCTGGTGGCCACGGTCCCCGGCGTGATCACCGAGGAGGGCTACGCCCTTGGGGAAAACGCCTGTGCCGTCCTGCTCCTGGCACCGCCTTTGGGCCTTTCGCCGGTTACGGCCCAGGTTCAAGCCCAGACCATCCTGAGCATGGCCCGCCTGGAACAATGCCGCGACGCCTGGCTGCAACGTGCGCCGCGCATGGGCTTCCTCAGCGGTCGCGGCACCCGCTTCTGGCAAAACGCCCAGCCCGTCCCGGGGCCCTGCGAGGCCCTGGTGGAGGGTGCAACCTGCCTGCAAGCGGCCTATTCGCCCGGCATGCGTCCACTCAATGCCCCCTTGGCGGTGAGCCTGCAGGAAGGCAACCTGCTGCTGCGGCTGGAGCGCTATTCGGCCCTTCCCCTGCTGGCCCAAAGCCTGCCCTTCAGCATCCGGGAGGAGGCCCGCCTGCCCCTGGAGCGCCTGCTGGTGGGCGAACTGCGGCCCGGGCAATCCTCGGCAGTACCGCCCCAATGGATCAATATTCGCGCCACCGACCTCAATCGCAGCGGGCTCTGGCTGGAACGCAGCCTGGCTGCCGATGCCCGCGCCTTCTTTGCCCTGCGCGATCCCCAGGTCGCCCAACGGGATACCCGCATGGCCCTCGGCGCCGCCCGGGCAGGCCAGCCGGCGCCGGATTTTGCCTGGGTGTCTTCCTCCGTGGGCAGGGATGCGGCATTTTTTTCCGGCAGCGATCGGGACCACGCCCTCTGGCAGGAATTTTTCCCCGGCGTTCCGTGCATCGGCGCCTATGATCTGGCCGAAATAGCCCCCATGCAGGATGAAAACCGGATTTTACGTTATAGTAAGGTGTTTTACTTATTCTCCGCGCAGACGGAGTGTGCTTAAGAAGGGAGCGTTTATGCGGTATTTCCTGGCCCGTTGGGCCTTGCTGGCGGGCGGGCTTGTGCCCCTCTGGGCGTGGTCCGCCACCTACCCTCTTCCTCCGGAGGGGGACAACATCGTTGGCGGCTTGGCCACGGTTACAGCCAAGCAGGAGGAAACCCTCCTGGACATCGGCCGCCGCCATGATCTCGGTTATGAGCAGATCACCACCGCCAACCCGGGGGTTGATCCCTGGCTGCCCAAGGGGGGCACCCGCATCCTGCTCCCCACCGAGTACGTCCTGCCCGACGCGCCCCGGCAGGGTATCGTCATCAATGTCGCGGCCATGCGCCTCTTTTACTATCCCCCGGCCCGTCCGGGCGTCCCGCCGGAAGTGGTCACCTACCCCATCGGCATCGGTCGCGAAGGCTGGCGCACCCCCATCGGCCAGGCCAGCGTGACGGGAAAAGTCAAGGACCCCAGTTGGACCCCCCCGGCGAGCATCCGGGAAGAACACGCCGGCAACGGCGATCCGTTGCCGGACGTGGTGCCCGCCGGGCCCGACAACCCCCTGGGCCAATACGCCCTGCGCCTCACCCTCCCCGGCTATCTCATCCACGGCAGCAACAAGCCCTGGGGCGTCGGCATGCGGGTGAGCCATGGCTGCATCCGCCTCTATCCCGAGGACATCAGCCGGCTCTTTGCCGACATCCCGGTCGGGACCAGCGTACGCATCGTCAACCAGCCCTGGCTCCTCGGCCATCGCCAGGGGGTCTACTATCTCCAGGCATTTCGGGTCATCGACGGGGATCCCGACGCCCATCTGGAACGGAATCTCGGCGAATGGATCGCCCGCCAACTCCCGCCCGGCACGCCCGTTCCCTGGCAGCGCACCCTGCAAATTGCCCGGGCCGGCCGGGGCATCCCCACGGCCCTGACGGGCCCGGAACAACAAATACCGACCCGGGCGGAAGCCATTCAGCCGCTCGTGGACGCCGCTGACGAGACGGGGGAAGGGCCAGCGGCGTCCGTGAGCAGCAAGGCCGCCGCCGGCTCCTGGTATCTCCCCGTCGCCCGCTTCCGCGATCCCGGCAATGCCCAAAAGGTAATGGGCCTGCTGGCGCAGATGCAGCCGCCCGTGTCCGCCGCCAGCAGCCGTGCCGGTGGCACCATCACCCTCCGGGCTGGGCCCTATCTCAGCAAAACGGCCGCCGCAGCCGAGGCTGGGCGCATCGAAAGGATCCTGGGAATCCGCTGTGGGACACCATTCCTGGATGCAAGCCCGGAGAAGGGTCCCATTGCGCCGGGTGAGACGATGACGGGACGCTGAATCTCCCTCCCGGAACCGGGATCGCGCCCAGGCGCAGGGACAAAAAAACCCCGTTGGTCACCCAACGGGGTTTTTGGTGCCAAAGGCCGGATTACTTCATCATGGCCTTTTTGAACATGCGCTCTACCTTCGCATTGGCTTCTTCGGCCTTCTGGTTGGCAGCGTTCGCAGTGCTCATGGCCTGGTCAGCAGTGCTCTGGGCAGCGCTGGCCTTGCTCAGGGCCTCATTGCCGGTGTTCTGGGCAGCGTTGGCCTTGGCCAGTGCTTCGTTGGCGGTGGACTGTGCGGCATCAGCCTTGGCGGCGACCTTGTTGAGGTCAGAGGTCGTGGCGCAGCCAGCGAGGCCCAGGGGCAGGATCAGGGCGGTTACTTTCAAAGCGGTGGACAACTTGCTCATAGCAGGCTCCTTTGTTGGGTTGGTAACGAGCATGTACAGCATAGCCAAAAAAACAACAAAACGCTAGTCGATGATGCAACGCCATTAACCCGCATATTGCAGAATCGCCCAGAACTGCAAGGCCGTTCCGGCAATGACGAAAACATGCCAGACGGAATGGAAATATTTCCAGCGATCCAGCAGAAAAAAAAGCACGCCGACGGAGTAAGCGATGCCGCCCGCCGCCAGCCACCACAAAAACCAGCCCGGGGCAGCCTCGTAGAGGGGGACTGCGGCAAAGACGACCAACCAGCCCATGAGGAGATACAGCCATAGAGAAACCGACTGGCCGCGCGTTCCCCCCACGGCCAGCAGGACAATGCCCAAGGCCGCGAGGCCCCATTCCAGGCCAAAGAGCGTCCAGCCCCAGGGATCATGGAGGACCATGAGGGTCACCGGCGTATAGGTGCCGGCGATGAGCAGATAAATGGCGGAACGATCCACCAGTTGAAAAATCGCCTTGACGCGCCCCGGCGGCAGGAGGTGATAAATGGTGGAGGCGAGATAAAGCAGCATCACGGTAAGCACGAAAATGCTTACGCTGGCTATTGCCAGCCGGCCGCTGTGCAGCCCCGCGCCGACCAGCCAGAGAATGAATACCAACAGCGCCAGAACAGCACCTGCGCCATGCAGGATGCTATTGATCCACTCCTCCACCCGCGTCTGCTCGCGTTGCCCCTGGCCAGTTTCTTGCCCCATCATCCCCTCCCGCCAATCCCCCATACCCTGCTCACCATACTCCATCCCCGGCGCAGGACCAAGGGCGCCCTGAAAACTCGCGGCGGCACTTTCGGGAAAGGTGTTTCCCACCCAGACGGCCAGCGAGGCGGCAGCCGTCGTGATATCGTCCGATGTCACGGTGCGAGAGGGAAACCCTCTCCTCAGGGCAAGACAGGGCCTTTGAATATGTCCACAACATATTGTTTATGATCATGTTTTATATCCCGTTGATTTTTTCGGGTTTTTATGTAAAATATTGTTCCTATTCATTTTTTGAGCATGGATTCCGCTAGGCCGACCCGGGATCCGGTCCGTATGACCAATTGCTCAGTGAGGAGGCCATATATGTTTCAACAACTTTCTGCAGGGCTGGCATTGGCCTTGTTTACCCTCGTGTTACCCAACAGCACGAATTTTGCGCAGCCGGATCTACCCCTGCATCTGCTGCACCAGGTGGAGGCCAGCGCCAATGACCCCCAGTGGGGGGGCGATGGTGCCGCCGCGACGGTGGCCGATGTATCCGCCAGCCAGGATGATGGCGCCCTGCTCATTCAGCATGAGGTCCTGTATCTGCAGCGGGTCACTGCCTATAACGCCGTCCCCGACCAGACCAACAGCGATCCGGATATTGCCGCCTGCGGCCCCAATCGCCCGGATCAGATCGCCCTTTCCCAGGATCTCTTCTTCCGCAAAAACGGCGGCAACCGCTGCGGTGAACCGGTGGCCATCGTGTTGCGCTCGGGCCGGGTCATTCATGGTGTCGTCTGGGATACCATGAATCCCCGCTACCACATGGCCGCCGACATCCTCATGGGCAGCGTCAGCAAGGCGCTGGACTTCGGCGTCAAGGAAGCGGAACTGCGTTTCCTCCAGCCCCGCCAGCCCGCCGCCAGCCGTTTATAAGGGTAGCCCGGGGCTTACAGCCAGCGCATGAGACCCATTTCATAGGGGTGCGTCAGCAGCGTGTGATAAGGAAAGGTCCGGATCTGATAGCGCAAACTGCCGCAGAGATCCGGGGTCAGGGCCAGCACAAAATGCTCCTGCCCATGATCGTTTTGCCCCGCCGGGAGGAAGCGATAACTGTCCGGGCTGCGTTGCAGGGCTTCATAGTCACGCTCCAGAAGCAGTTCCACCACCACATCGGCGGGGTTCAGGCCGCCCAGATCCACATCCAGGTGCAGCTCCATGCCCTGGCCGAGCTGCAGGCGCTCGCGCCGCCCCTCCAGGGTGAGGAGGCGCACATTGGGCCATAACTCGCGGATGCGGCTTTTCCATACCGCCAGCACCTGGGCCGCGACAAAGCTGTCCGCCGCAAAACGCCGCCCATTGCTGGCCGCCGGCCGATAGGCATCGCTGACATAGTCGGTCACCATGCGCTCGGCATTAAAGCGGGGAATGATGCTTTTCATGGAGGATTTGGACATCTTCACCCAGTCGGGGGCATAACCGTAGCTGCCCCGGTTGTAATAGAGAGGAGCCACCTCCTGTTCCAGAATGGTGTAGAGTTCGTTGGCTTCGTCATGACGGCTGTTGCCGCCGGCGTCGTCGGGGTGGGGCTTGATGCCCCAGCCGTTGTGACCGTTGAAACCCTCTCCCCACCAGCCATCCAGGACGCTCAGGTTGATGACGCCATTGGCACCGGCCTTTTCTCCGGAGGTGCCGCTGGCTTCCAGGGGGTATTCCGGATTGTTGAGCCAGACATCGACGCCGCTGACCAGATGGCGGGCCAAGGCCAGGTCGTAGTTCTCGATGATATGGATATGCCCCAGGAACTGGGGGTCATTGGCGAAACGGGCGATGCTGCGCACCAGGTCCTGGCCGGGGGTATCGGCAGGATGGGCCTTGCCGGCAAAGAGGAAAACGATGGGGCGTTCGCTGTGGGTAGCCAGTTGCCGCAAACGCTCCACATCGTCAAAGAGCAGGGTGGCGCGCTTGTAAGTGGCAAAGCGTCGGGCGAAACCCACCACCAGCACATTGGGGTCAATGGGGTCGAGATGCCGCAACACCCGGTCCAGGCGCGCCTCGCCCATGCCGTTGCGCAGATGCTGTTCGGTCAGATGCTGGCGCACCGTCGCCAGCATCTGACTTTTCAGGGTCTGGCGAATGCTCCAGAAAAGGTGATCGGGGATCTGCGCCACCCGCTCCCAGAAGGGGATCTGCGAAAGCTGATTGCGCCATTGTCCACCCAGGAGGCGATCCAGGGTATCCACCCACTCGGCAGCGAGGAAGCTGGGGATATGCACCCCATTGGTCACGTAGCCGACGGGATTCTCCTCCGGTGGCACCTCCGGCCACAGGGGCGCCAGCATCCGCGCCGCCACGCCCCCGTGAATACGGCTGACGCCGTTTTGCCAGCGCGATCCCCGTACCGCCAGCGCCGTCATGCTGAAACCCTCGCCGGGGTGCGCGCCCAGTTCGAGAAACGCCGGGGCATCCACCCCGCACTCGGCAATCATCATCCCAAAATATTCCCGCACCATGTCGGCGGGAAAAATATCGTGCCCTGCGGGCACCGGAGTGTGGGTGGTAAAGACCGTGGAGGCGGCGACGGCCTCCACGGCGGCGTAAAAATCCAGCCCCTGGCCAACCAGCTCGCGGATCCGCTCCAACACCAGAAAGGCCGCATGGCCTTCATTGATATGCCAAACGCTGGGCGCCAGCCCCACCGCCCGCAGGGCGCGCACTCCGCCGACGCCGAGGACGATCTCCTGCTGAATGCGCGTTTGCAGATCGCCGCCATAGAGACGATGGGTAATATAGCGGTCCTGCTCCGTGTTTTCCGCGATGTTCGTATCCAGCAAATACAGGCGGATCCGCCCGACCTCCGCCACCCAGAGCTTGGCCTTGACGACGCGGCCGGGAAAGCAGTCGAGGCTGATGAGCACCTCGCCGCCGTCATGGCGCAGCACCGGACGCACGGGCAGGTCCTCAAAGCGGGCATCCGTATAATCGGCCTGCTGATTGCCCTGGGCGTCGATGCGCTGGGAGAAATAACCCTGCCGGTAGAGAATACCCACGCTCACGAAGGGCAAGGACAAATCGCTGGCGGCCTTGCAGTGATCGCCGGCGAGAATGCCCAGCCCACCGGAATAAATGGGAAAGCTCTCATGCAGACCGTATTCGGCGCAAAAATAGCCGATGAGGTCATCGGCGGCGAACTCGCCCGCCGGGCCCTGCGTTTGCGGCTCCAGGAGATAGGTGTCGCGGGCCGACAGGACGCGATGATAGACATCGATGAACACGCGGTCCTGGGCCGCGGCCTGCAGGCGGCTTTCATCCACCAGGCGCAGGAAAAGCTTGGGATTGTGACCCGTGGCCCGCCACAGGGCGGGGTCCAGGCGGGCAAAGAGGCTGCGGGTCTGGCGGTCCCAGCTATACCAGAGGTCTTCGGAGAGATCCACGAGACGGGCCAGCTTGCGGGGGATTTTGGGATTGACCTCGAGAAAAAAATTACTGGCGGGCATGCATCGCTCCCTGTGACATGAGCTGCGCTATCAATGTCCAATGGCCATGGCCGCTTCTACGGCAGCAATGCTCTTGGGCACATCGGCGGAAAGGATTTCGGGGCCATCCGCACCGATCAGGACGTCATCCTCGATGCGAATACCGATGCCGCGCCAGCGCTCCGGAATCGCCGGATTGTCGGGCGCGAAATAGAGGCCCGGCTCCACCGTGAGCACCATCCCGGCGGCCAGGGTGCGCCACTCCTTCCGGTTGACCCGGTAGTGTCCAACATCATGCACATCCATGCCCAGCCAGTGACCGGTACGGTGCATGTAAAAAGGCTTGTAGGCCGCCGTTTCGAGGACCTCATCCAGCCCCCCCCCCAGGATGCCCAGGTCGATGAGCCCTTGGGCGAGAACCCGCACGGCGGCGTCGTGATAATCCGTCACCGCGCGGCCTACGGACAGGGCGGCCATGGCGGCCTCCTGACTGGCCAGGACCAGTTCGTAGATCTCCCGCTGGGCGGGGCTGAAGCGGCCATTGACCGGGAGGGTGCGGGTGATGTCGCCGGCATAGCCTCCCACTTCCGCCCCCGCATCGATGAGCACTAGATCGCCATCCCGCAGCTCGTCGTCATTTTCCGTGTAATGCAGGATGCAGGCGTTGACGCCGCCCCCCACAATGCTGGGGTAGGAAGGAGAAGGCGCCCCGAGACGGTGAAAGACGTATTCGATCTCCGCTGCCAGTTGATACTCCGTAAGCCCGGGACGGCAGGAGCGCATGGCATGACGATGGCCGGCGCCGCTGATCCCCACCGCCGCGCGCAGGATCTCGGCCTCGGCGGCATCCTTGAACAGGCGCATCTCGTGGATCAGCTCGCTGCCGTCCACCACTTCCCGGGGATAGCGGATGCCCTGGCGGATCTTGGCCTTGGCCAGGTTGCGCCAATGCAGGACCCGGGCATCGAAGTCTGCCTGCCGGCCCATGGGATAAAACAGGATCTCCCGATCCTCCAGCAGTTGCGGCAGGATCTCGTCCACCTCGTGGATGTCCAGCACCCGGTCCACCCCGCATTGCTGCCGCGCGCCCTCCAGGCCCGCACGCCGGCCTTCCCAGACTTCCCGTTGCGGGTCCGCGGGTCGACAGAAGAGGACCTGCTCCCCGTCGGGGTGGCCGGGCGCCAGCACCAGGAGCGCCTCGGGCTCGGTGAAACCGGTCAGATAGGCAAAGTCGCTATCGGCGCGAAAGGGATATTGCACATCGCCGTTACGCTCCTTGACCATAGCCGTCGGGATGATGGCGACTCCTTCCTGCCCCATTTGCGCCATGAGGCGACGGCGGCGAGCCAGGTAATCGGGGCGGGGCAAGGACAACGAACGCATGGGCAGACCTCCATTTTGTATCCATTATGGCATAGCGGGCCACCGGGGGCGACGTCCCTAGACCTCGAAGGCCGCCGCAATGGCATCCCCCAGGCGGGCCGCCGGGGCCAGGGTGAAGCCCCGCGGCGCCGGTTCCACCCCGGCGCGGGGCAGGATCGCACCGTGGAAACCGAGCTTGACGGCCTCGCGCAAGCGCGCGGCGCTGCCGGCCACGGCGCGCACCTCGCCGGCCAAGCCCAGCTCGCCGAAGACCACCCGCCGCCCGCTCACCGGCCGGTTGCGGAAGCTGCTGAGCAAGGCCAGGGCCACGGCCAGGTCCGCCGCCGGCTCATTCACCCGCACCCCGCCGGCAATATTGACGAAGACGTCCTGGTCGAAAAAGGCGCTGCCGCCGTGGCGATGGAGTATGGCCAGCAGCAGGGAAAGGCGATTGGGGTCCAGGCCGATGGCCACCCGGCGCGGGTTCGCCAAGGGGCTGGGAGTAACCAGGGCTTGCACCTCCACCAGCAAGGGCCGCGTCCCTTCCTGGGTGGCCAGGACCACACTGCCCGGCACCGGTCCCTCGTGCTGGGAAAGGAAAAGTTGCGAGGGGTTGGCCACTTCCGTAAGCCCTGCCTCCTGCATCTGGAAGACCCCCAGTTCGTTGGCCGCACCAAAGCGGTTTTTGATGGCGCGCACGATGCGATAGGGGCTCCCCGCCTCCCCCTCGAAATACAGGACCGTATCCACCATGTGCTCCAGGACGCGGGGGCCGGCGATGGCCCCCTCCTTGGTGACGTGGCCCACCAGCCAGACGGTGCTGGCATTGGCCTTGGCGTGGCGCACCAGGCGAGCCGCGCATTCGCGCACCTGGGACACCGAGCCGGGGGCCGACTGCAGGGTATCCGTATAGACCGTCTGGATGGAATCCACCACCACCACGGCGGGACTCTCCCGGCTGAGCAGGGCCTCGATGGCCTCCAGGTGATTTTCCGCCACCACCCGGATATGGCTCGGACCGAGGCCGAGGCGCTGGCCGCGCAGGGCCACCTGGGCCGCCGACTCCTCCCCCGTCACATAGAGCACCGAACAGGCCTGGGCCATGTAATGAGCGGCTTGCAGGAGCAGGGTGGATTTGCCGATGCCGGGATCGCCCCCCAGCAGGATGGCCGCTCCGGTCACCTGTCCGCCGCCCAGCACCCGATCCAGCTCTCCCAGGCCGGTGGCCATGCGCCCGGCGTCTTCCAGGGGCACCTCGTGGAGCCATTGGGGAGGGCTGGCGGTGGCATAGGCCGTAGGGGCCTTGGCGACGCCCTTTTCCGCCCGTTGCTCCACCAGGCTGTTCCAGGCGCCACAGTCGGGGCAGCGGCCCAGCCATTTGTTGCTGACGCCGCCGCAATCCTGGCAAACGTAAATGGATTTGGCGCGGGTCACGGCACCCGTTCCCGGGGCACGCGCGCCTGGATGCGGCAGCTCAGTTCATAGGGAATGGTGTCCAGCCGCTTGGCCAGGCTTTCCACGCTGGGTCCGGCGCGACCCATGAGCACCACCGGGTCGCCCACGCCGGCGCGCAGGTCCGTCAGGTCCACAAAAAGCATGTCCATGCTCACCCGCCCGAGGGTCACTGTCGGCTGACCAGCCACCTGCACCGGCGTCCCCGTCCCCGCTCCCCGCGGGTACCCATCCCCGTAACCCGCCGCCACCACCCCTACCCGCCGCGGGCCAGCCGCCTGCCATGCCGCGCCATAGCCCAGCCAATCCCCGGCGACGAGGTCATGGACGGCGATCAGCTTGCTGCGCCAGGACAAGACCGGCTGCAGGCCCAGATCTGCGCCGTCCTGCCCGGAAAAGGGCGAGAGCCCGTAGAGCATGAGGCCGGGGCGCACCCAGGTGTAATGGGACTCCGGCAGGGCCAGGATCGCGGCGGAATTGACCAGGGAGTGCTGCCCCTCCAAACGGTCATCGGCACCTTCCACCACGGCGGCGAAGGCGTTGATCTGGCGTTGATTATAGGGATCTGCCGGGGTATCGGGGCGTGCCAGGTGGCTCATCAGGCCCAGCACGCGCCAGGCCGGAAAGGCGCGCAGGCGGGCATAGATCTCCGTCAAGGCGGAAGGGTCAAAACCCAGGCGGTGCATCCCGCTGTCCACCTTGAGGAAAAAAAGCGCGGGCGCCGCCCCGGCGCGCGCTTCGAGCCACTGCAACTGCCGCCAGTCATGCACGACGAGGGTCAATTGCAAGGCCAGCGCCAGCTCCAGCTCCTCCGCCGCAAAGGGACCTTCGAGAAGGACGATGGGCTGCTCCAGGCCCAGGGCACGGAGCTGCTGCGCCTCCTCCAGGGAGGCCACGGCAAAGGCGTCCACCCCCGCGGCGCCCAGCACCGGCGCGCAGAGGGCCGCCCCATGGCCGTAGGCATCGGCCTTGACCACGGCCATGATCCGGCAACCCGGGGCCCGCACCCTTACTATCCCCACATTATGGTGCAGGGCACCGGCCGAAATCTGCGCAACGATGGGGCGGCTCATGACGGCCTGCCCGGCGCGCGATCAGGAAGCAAAGTGGTCCATGGGCGGGGCATAGTTTTCAAAGCGGGTATATTCTCCAAAAAAGCTCATGCGTACCGACCCGATGGGGCCATTGCGCTGCTTGCCGATGATCACTTCGGCAATGCCCTTGACCTCCTCCTTGTCCTTGAAATAAACCTCATCACGGTAAAGGAAAAGAATGAGGTCCGCATCCTGTTCGATGGCCCCGGACTCGCGCAGATCCGCCATCTGCGGCCGCTTTTCGGTCCGGTTTTCCAGCCCGCGATTGAGTTGGGAGAGGGCGATGACCGGAATGCTCAACTCCTTGGACAGGGCCTTGAGGGAACGGCTGATTTCCGAGATCTCGGCCACCCGGTTATCGGCCCGGCCCGGCACTTGCATGAGCTGCAGGTAGTCCACGATCACCAGGGCCAGGCCGTGATCGCGCTTGAGGCGTCGCGCCCGCGAGCGCAACTCCACCGGCGTCAACGCCGCCGAGTCATCCACAAAGAGGGGCGCCGTGCTCAACTCGCCCACCGCATGGGCGATGCGCGGCCAGTCGTCATTGCCGAGGGTACCATTGCGCAACCGGTGCTGATCCACGCGGCCCCGGGAAGAAAGGGCGCGGAGGACGATCTCCTCCGTGGGCATCTCCATGCTGAACACCGCCACAGGCGCCTTTTCGATACAGGCCACATGCTCGGCGATATTCATGGCGAAGGAGGTCTTGCCCATGCTCGGGCGGCCGGCGATGATGATGAGTTGCCCGGGATGCAGGCCCGAGGTCTTTTCGTCGAGATCGGCAAAACCCGTGGAAAGGCCGGTAATGCCTTTCTTTTCACGGGCGATGCGCTCGATGCGGTCGATCACCTGGGGCAGGGCCGTTTTCAACTGGGTAAAGCCTTCGGTGCCGCGCTGCTGGCCTTCGGCCAGGCGAAACACCTTGCCCTCCGCCTCATCCAGCAAGGCCTGCGCGTCGCGCCCCTCGGGATGATAGGCCAGCTCGGCGATTTCCCGTCCCACCTGGATCAGGTCGCGCAGCATCGCCCGGTCGCGGACGATCTGCGCATAGGCCCCCACATTGGCCGCCGAAGGTGTCTCATTGGCCAGCAGGATCAGATATTGCAAACCGCCCGCATCGGCGAGCTGTTCGCGATCCTGCAGGTATTGGGAAATGGTGATGGCGTCAACGGGCCGACCTTCCCCCATCATGGCGGAGATGGCCGCGAAGATCAGCCGATGACGACGTTCATAAAACGCCGATTCCGTCACTATTTCGGCGATCTGATCCCAACTGCCGGGATCGATGAGCACGGCACCCAGCACCGACTGCTCCGCCTCCGCCGCATGGGGCGGGGCCTTGACGCCGCCGCCCCCCAAGGCCTCCGTCCTATCCATGCTCAGCCGACCGGCTGCCAGGGTACGGCATCACGCGCGGCTGACGTGCACCATCACCTCCAGCTCGACTTCCGGATGCAAATGCAGCCGTACGGGATACTCGCCGACCCGCTTGATGGGACCTTCGGCCAACCGGATCTCGCCATGGGCCACTTCCTGACCCAGGGCCAGCAATGCGGCGCTGATGTCATGTAAGCCCACCGAACCGAAGAGACGTCCGTCCTCGCCCGCCTGAATGGCGATCTTGACCACCAGATCGGCAAGGGCGGCGGCACGGGCCTGGGCCGCCTGCAAGCGCGCCAACTCGGCCTGTTCCAGGGCTGCCTTGCGCGCCTGGAAGGCCTCCAGACTGGCGTTCGTAGCCACTACCGCCTTGCCCTGGGGAACCAGGAAATTCCGTCCATAACCGGGCCGCACCTCCACCACATCGCCCAGCCGCCCCAACTTGTTAATGCGTTCCAGCAAGATCACTTTCATCAATCCATCCTCCCAAAAATCAAAGCATCACCCATTAGGAACGACGCGCCGAGATGCGTTCGCGCAAATGGAAAATCCGGTCCAGCAAGCCTAGAAAACTGGTCAGCAGGAGAACCTGCGACAGCAGCACCAGCACCACATAAAAAGCCACCAGGGCCGCCCGCGGCCATGCCCGGGCGGCAAACCACAGATGGATGAGGCTCAGGCCCTGGAGCAAATAAAAACTCCCCAGGAGCAACACGAGATTCTGCGCCAGCCAGAGCAGCGAACCGTGGACCGCCCAGGTCGACAGGACGGCCGCCGAAAAGAGCCAGAGCACCGGCCCAGGCACCGTCCAATCACGAAACGAGCGCTCGGGCTGGGAATGAGCGAGCAGCCGATCGCGCCAGCGGCTGGCCAGCAGGGCGGCCAGCACCCAGAACAGCCCCATGGCCGATGCCAGCAAGGCGGGCATCAGCCGCGCCAGTTCCCCCAGCATCTGCCGCTGTACCGACCCCAGATCCTTCACCACGGAGGCCGTGGCCCGCGCCACCTGCGCCTGCCAGAAGGCCTCCCCCTGCGCTCCGGGAATGACCCATAAGGTCAAGGCCAGAGTCCCCAGGGCCAGCAGCAGGGCGGCCCAGGCCACCCCCGACCAGTCCTGACGGCGCAGCAGGCCCTCTCCCAGCAATCGCCCCGGCAACCAGGCGGCAAGGGCGAAGGCCAGGGCATAGGAGGGATCCAGGGTGAAGAGCGCCGTCGCCACACCGGCGATGCCCAGCACTTCCAGACTCTCGCGCCGCCCCGCCTGGGTGACCACCAGCGCCACCAGGCTGGCGCAAAGCAGGAGCAGCGGTCCGGCCAGAACCGGTAGCAAGGCCGCCAGGATAAACGTCATCGCCAGCGTCAGGCTGGCTTGCCAACGCCCCCGCAGGAACCACTGCAAAGCCGTTGCATCCCCTCGCCCTGCCACGAAGCCGTATCGCCCTCAGCGCACGACGTAGGCCAGCAAGGCCAGAAAGCGCGCGCGCTTGATGGCCGTAGCCAGTTGCCGTTGATAGAGGGCGCTGGTGCCGGTAATGCGGCTGGGGACGATCTTGCCGGTTTCGCCCACATAACCCTGCAACGTTTTCAGGTCCTTGTAGTCGATTTCCTTGACGCCCTCGGCACGGAAGCGGCAAAACTTCCGGCGGCGAAAGAAACTGCCACCGCCGCCGCGCTTGTCGCCATCGCTGTCCCGATCCCTGTCTTTGTCTCGATTGAATGCCATGTCCTGCCTCCCGCCTTATTCGGCTACCAGCATATCGCTGGGGTTGGTTTCACTTTCCGTCTCGGTCACCACGTCATCACTGCGCTCGCGGCGCTCGTTTTCGTCACGGGCCAGGGGTGAAGGAGTGGTGACGGCCTCGGCGCGGGCCAGCACCAGGTGGCGAAGAACGGCATCGCTGAAGCGGAAGGCATCTTCGAGTTCGGCCAGGGCGGCACCGGTGCATTCGATATTCATCAGGACGTAATGGGCCTTGTGCGCCTTCTTGATGGGGTAGGCCAACTGGCGGCGGCCCCAGTCTTCCAGACGATGGATATGACCGCCATCCCCTTCGATCATGCCGCGATAGCGCTCGACCATCTGGGGGACCTGCTCGCTTTGATCCGGATGGACCAAAAATACTATTTCATAATGACGCAAAATGCGCTCCTTATGGTTCACGGTGGAGCCCGAACACCATTTGTTCGAGCAAGGAGATAAAGGTGAGGGCGTATTCTAATACGCGAGGCGGGAAAAACAAGGGGTTAAAACGCCGTGCATTCAAAAAAACCGTCTTGCGGCCGCAGCAAGCGAGCCCGCCGGCAGGCAATGCCCATCAGGACAGGGAGGCATGCAGACCTGCAATGCGCCTCGCCAGGGCGGCGGCCTCCTCCGTAGCAAGCCCCGCGGCAGGGGCGGCACCCGCCAGCCCCGCCAGGCGTTGCGCGCGATCTGCCCAGGAACGGGGAGCAAGGGCGGCCATGGCCTGATCCGCCGCGGCGGGATCATTACAGATCAGGAGCAGGTCGCAACCCGCCGCCAGGGCCGCCGCCGCCCGCGCGGGGACATCGCCCAGGCCATGGGCGCCGCCCATGCTCAGGTCATCGCTGATGATTGCCCCGGCAAAGCCCATTTGTTCACGCAGGATATCCTGTAGCCAACGCCGGGAAAAACCCGCCGGCTGGTCATCCACATCGGGATAGAGGCAATGGGCGGGCATGATGCCGGGAATACCCGCCGCGATGAGCGTCGCGAAGGGGTAGAGGTCCGCGGCGGCCAACTCCGCCCAGGAACGCCGGTCCACCGGCAGGGCCAGGTGGGAATCCGCCGCCACCGCCCCGTGACCCGGAAAATGCTTGGCCACCCCGCGCAAACCCGCCGACGCCAAGCCCTGCCAAAGCGCCTCGCCCAGGGTGGCCACCACCTGCGGATCCCGATGCAGGGCGCGGTCGCCGATGACCGCCGAGACCCCCCAGTCGAGGTCCACGCAGGGCGTGAAATCCAGATCGATCCCCAGGCCGCGCAACTCCGTTCCCAGCAGACGCCCCCAGTCCCGCGCCATGGTCACGGCGGGGAGCATCCCCGCCTGGTCCCACAGGCGGCCGAGGCTGGCCTGGGGCGGAAAGCGCGTCACCCCTGCGGTCAGGCGCTGGACACGCCCCCCTTCCTGATCGATGGCGATGAGCAGGGAGGGTTGGCGCAGGGCGTGCAGATCGGCGCACAAGGCCCGCACCTGGGCCGCATCCAGACAGTTGCGGGCAAAGAGGATCACCCCCCCCACGGCCGGATGCAGGAGCCGCTCCCGCTCTTGCGCCGTCAGGACCGGCCCGGCCAAGTCCACCAACAAAGGCCCGCGGGGGAGGACCGGCGGTTTCATGAGGGCTGCACCGCCGTCTTCTCATTCCCCCGCGCCTCTTCACCCTTGTCGTCCCCCTGGATCAGGACGAGATTCTCCGGCATGGAAATGGGCAGGGCGATACGCGGCGGTTGGCTGGGGATGCCGCGCACATGGACGGGAATGATCATCATGCTGAAGCCATCATGCTGCAGGCGGTCCTGGATAATGAAACTCACCTCGTCGTGGAGCAGGCCCCAGAAAGGGGTCTGGTAGGGGGTGTCGATAATACGGCCCGCGAAAAAGATGCTTTGCGGAAAATAACGGATGGCCACCTTGGCCAGTTCTTCCATAGCCTGGATGCGATCCGTCGCATAAGTGGCAAACCAGGTGGCGGCCATGCCCTCGCTCTGACAAAAAGCCACATATTGGGCGGCCTCCGCCTCGACATACACTTTCAGTTCTTCAATGGCCTTGACGCCCTTGAATTCGCCCTGGCCGACAATGCCGGCGAGCAGAAAGACGTAATTCTTGACGAAGCCGCCGACCATCCGATGGGCGGTCAGGAGGGTGTGCAGGCCCAGGCCGTCGAAGCGGCTGACGAAAAATACCGCCGTAGCGCCGCGCGGATCCATCGGTAAGGGAGCGCCCGGTTCCAGCCCCTCGGGCACGACATCCATCATCGTTTCATCCAGGTCTTCGGTGATTTTGCTCAACGATTTGTAATGCCGATAGATACGATAACTAAGAACGATGACGATCCCGGTCACCAACAAGGTAAACCAGCCGCCCTGATCAAATTTCTCAAAGATGGTAATGGCCAGAATGCTGGCGGAAACGATAAAACCTGCCACACTCACGGCCAGTTTTATCAGCCACCTGGATTCCGTCGCGCGGCTGCCCGACCAATGGTGCATCAGGCCCGCCATGGTCAGCGTAAAGGTGATGAAGACGTTGATGCTGTAGAGCACGACCAGGACACCTACATGCCCTCCCGTCGCCAGCAGTATTGCTATGGATGCCGCGCCGATCAACAAGATGCCATTACGCGAGACGAAGCGGTCGGAAAGGTAGGAAAAACGCTCGGGCAGCCAGCGATCCACCGCCATATTGGCCATGATGATGGGTGCGGTGATGATGCCGGTATTGGCCGCGATATACAGCAGAAGCCCTTCGGTAAGGAGGGTGAACAATACCGCATACTGTCCATAATCAATGCCATCCAGATGCCAGCCATGAGTGATGGCATTATACAAAACCGCATTCAGGGTTTGTCCTTCATGCCCGTGGACGTCATACATGAGGTAGAGAAAGATCAGGCTGCCGGCCACCAGCGAGAGCGAAACGGCGAGATAGGTCATGGCCCGCTGGCCCGTTTGCACCCGTGGTTCGCGCATGATGTGGACGCCGTTGGCCACCGCCTCCAGACCGGTGTAGGTTCCGCCGCCGAGGCTGAAGGCACGGAATATCAGGGCGATGATGAAAAGCCAGCCGTACTGCAAGCTGTCATGCCTTGCTCCGGCAACGGTATGGTCGACGATTTGCGGCACATCGCTCACATGGCTCATCAGCCCCCAACCCAGGACGAGGATATGGGTGAGGATGAAACCCATGAAAACGGGCAGCAGGACCTTGATGGACTCCTTCATGCCGCGCAGGTTGATAAAGACCAGGAAAAGCAATATCACGACATCGAGATAAATGCGTTCCTGATACCAATAAGCGGGAAGGATGCTCAGCAATGCCTCGGTGCCGGACGCCACGGAAATAGCGGCGGTAAGGATATAATCGACAATCAGGGCAGAACCGCTCACCAGCCCGGCCTTGCGCCCGAGCAAGGTCGACGCGGTATGATAACCGCCGCCGCCGCCAGGAAACAGCGCAATGACCTGCTTGTATCCGGCGGCGATGATAAACACGGAAACAGGAATGCCAATGGCCAGAACTACCGAGAGATATTCATGCCCTTTCAAGGCGTAGTAAATCTCCGGCGGACCATAGGCCGATGAGGATAGGGCGTCGGAACCCAACCCGACCCAGGCGAGGAAGGCAGCCAGGG
>Ga0315298_1004770_pt1 | contig 19874 bp, 19 predicted proteins | sample WHS_1_MG_FD_203077 | JGI IMG/M metagenome (GOLD analysis project Ga0315298, IMG submission 203077) | Extremophilic microbial mat communities from Washburn Hot Springs, YNP, Wyoming, USA - WHS_1_MG | ecosystem: Environmental > Aquatic > Thermal springs > Hot (42-90C) | place: USA: Wyoming...
AAGAGGTTTAATTATAAGAGGTTTATTTTACGAGAAACGGCTATTATTTAAAGATTCTTCATAGGGGGAAGGGAAAAATTGAGAAAGTGTTCTGTCATTGGAACTGGATATGTCGGGCTTGTTACCGGAGCATGCCTTGCTGAACTTGGACACCAGGTTATATGCGTCGATAAGGACGAAGAGAAAATCGAAATGCTCCGGAATGCGTGCATACCAATTTACGAAGCAGAACTCGAAAGTCTCGTTCGCAACCATCTTGAGAGCGGAAAACTTGATTTTTCAGTTGACATCGTGGAAGCAGTTAGGGCATCTGAATTTGTCTTCATAACTGTTGATACTCCATCGGATGAAGAGGGAGGGGCTGATGTTGGGAATGTCGAGGAAGTGGCTCGTCAGATTGCGATTTCTTTAAACGACTACAAGGTGATTGTAAACAAGAGCACAGTTCCAGTTGGAACTACAAAAAGGGTTGAGAGGATCATTGAGGAAGAGATGAACGAGTACCACGAATTTGATGTTGTCTCCAATCCCGAGTTTCTAAGGGAAGGAACTGCTGTTTTTGACTTCCTGAAGCCAGCTCGAATTGTGATTGGAAGCGATTCCCAGAAGGCGATTATGCTTATGACTGAACTTTATCGTGGTATTGATGCACCGCTTCTTGTAACTGATCCTGTTAGCGCTGAGATGATAAAGTACGCATCAAATGCATTTCTTGCCACAAAGGTTTCCTATATTAACGCAATTTCAAATATTTGTGAGGCGGTTGGTGCTGATGTTCGTGAGGTCGCTCTTGGCATGGGTTATGACTCAAGGATCGGATTTGAATTTCTCAAGCCTGGTCCTGGTTTCGGGGGTTCATGTTTTCCAAAGGACTGCCGGGCTCTCCTAAGGATTGCAAAGGATAGTGGCTATGATTTCAAACTTTTGGAGGGGGTACTTGAGGTTAATCGCGAGCAGCAGGAAAAGATGGTTGAAAAAATTGAAAGGGTTGCAGGAACGCTAAAAGGAAAGAAAGTTGGGGTTTTAGGTCTTGCATTCAAGGCAAATACAGACGACATAAGGGAATCACCTGCAATAAGAATAGTTAGTATGCTTGCGGAAAGGGGTGCTCTTGTTTCTGTTTATGATCCTCGTGCCATGGAAAATGCGAAGCACGAGTTGGGAGATATGGTAATGTTTGCAAGCGATTCTTATGATGTTGCAAAAGATGCAGATGTTCTTGTATTACTTACGGAGTGGGATGAGTTCAAGTGGCTTGATTTCTTGAAAGTGAAAGAACTAATGAGCAATCCCATAGTCGTTGACACAAGGAATTGTCTTGATCCTGTAGTTTTGAGAAAGATTGGTTTTGTATATGAGGGAGTGGGGAGATGAAGATTTCAGTCATAATTCCTGTATACAACGAGAGAAAAACTATTCAGGAGATACTGAGGCGTGTTCGAGCAGTGGACTTAGGAGAGATAGAAAAAGAGATAATTGTCGTTGATGATGGCTCGACGGATGGAACTCCAGACATATTAAGGCTCGAAGAGGACTCAACAACTCGAGTCATATACAAGAAGGAAAATCAAGGAAAGGGGGCCGCGATAAGGTCCGCACTCCCGAATGTAACTGGCGATTTTGTAATTATTCAGGATGCTGATCTTGAATATGATCCTGATGATTACAGGGAAATGATAACGCCGATTCTTAAAGGTAAAGCGGAGGTTGTTTATGGTTCAAGATTCACTGGTGAACACAGGAATATGCTCTTCTGGCACATGGTTGGCAATAAGTTTTTAAGCCTTGTTACTAATGTCCTTTACAATACAACCCTTTCCGATATGGAAACCTGCTATAAGCTTTTTAAAAGAGAGGCGCTTGAGGGGATTGAAATAAAGTCAAACAGGTTTGAGTTCGAGCCGGAGATCACTGCAAAAATTCTCAAAAAAAAGATAAGGATTTATGAAGTTCCTATTTCATATGCTGGAAGGGAGTATTCAGAGGGGAAAAAGATAACATGGAAGGATGGAATTTTAGCCCTTTGGACGCTCATAAAATACCGATTTGTGAATTAGCTCTACCGGAAAACGTTAAGAGGCTCATTTGATGGGCGCTTTGGCATGTTTGCGTTTTTTAGTTGTGGGGGGAATTTTGGAGGTTTTCTATGTCTGACACTTTTGTAACTGTCATTCTTCTTGTGATAAGTATCGGGCTTGCTGTTTTTGGTCAACTTGCAATGAAGGCAGGCATGAACGCTGTTACCCATAACGGTTCGAATCCTATAAAGGCAAGAGACTTTGCTCATCCTTTTTCGCTTGCAAAAAGGGTTGTAAGAGATGGACCATGGGCTATTGGCGGCATTTTACTTTATGCAATTTCTGCTCTTTTCTGGCTTGTTGTTCTCTCAAGAGTTTCACTTTCAGTTGCGTATCCAATGGTTGCTGCTGGCTATGTTGCGGTTGTGGTCTATTCAAGATTTGTTTTTAAAGAAGAGGTAAGGTGGTTTGCCTGGATTGGTCTTGCCTTGATAGTCATAGGTGTTATCATTACGGCCCAGGGGCTTCCCTCTAAGAAAAGTAAGGATGTCGGGGCTCTTAAGCCAGAGGTAACGGTAATTAGAGAAATAGAAGAAAAATGAGCCTCGTATCTGTAGTTCTTGTGAATTTCAACGGTGCCAAAGACTTACCTTATTGTATAGAATCGCTTTCCAGGCAGGATTACAAAGAGATAGAGCTTATTGCTATTGACAACGGTTCAAATGATGGCTCGAAAGAGATACTTCTTTCTCTGGTTGGCGAAAGCGCAACTGGACGTTTTTCGGGAAATTCTCATACTCTTGTTTTCAACAAAGAAAACATTGGCTTCAGTAAGGCTTTAAATCAGGGAATAAGGCTTTCTTCTGGCGAGTTCATTATGTCTCTAAACCCCGATGTTATTCTTGAACAGAACTTCATATCAACTCTTATCTGTGAATTTGAGAATGATGAAGTTGGAAGCGCAAGCGGCAAGCTTTTAAGATTTCCACCGGGAAATATGGATAACATGATTGATTCTGCAGGTCACATAATATTCAGGAACAGACTTTGCGAAAACAGGGGGGAAGGATTTCCCGGCAATGAGAAATTCCTTGAACCCGAGTACATCTTTGGAACCTGTGGTGCTGCAGCCATCTATTCTCGAAGAATGCTTGAGGATGTTAAGGTATTTGATGAATATTTTGATGAGGACTTTTTTGCCTTCTGGGAGGATATAGACCTTGATTGGAGAGCGAATTTAAGGGGATGGAGGTGTGCGTATAACCCTGAAGCCATTGCGTATCACAGGAGAGGAGGAGCAGGATACCGCAAGTCCCTTCTTGTCGAATATCACAACTATAAGAATCGCTATCTTATGATGATTAAGAATGATTCGGCAAGGTACATATTGAAGAATCTATTGGGAATAATTCTTACCGAGGTCTTGAAGGGCGGAGCGCTTCTCATAAGGTGTCCCAGGGCAGTTCTTTCGCTTTTCGAGGTTATAAGACTTACGCCTAAGATGATTGCAAAGAGAAGGATTATTCAATCAAGAAGGATTGTCCCTGCCCGAGAGATTAACAGCTGGTTCGAGCCATTTCCATATCGTAAGTGGATTAGGAGGCATCTCCTTTCAAGGGGAGAGATGATAAGAGGGGGGGACGCTTTAAGGTAAAAAAGTTTTTCGTATAAGGCGCATTCCTTAGGTAGGTGTTTTTTTACAGTGAGAGATCCGGTTGTTTCAATAATAGTTATAAATAGAAATACAAAAGAATTTTTAAAAGAATTTCTTGAATCGCTTGAAAGCGAGAATTTTTCAGGGGAACTTGAAGTATGGGTTGTTGATAATAACTCTTCTGATGGGAGTCCTGCTCTCGTTCTTGAATCTTTTCCACAAGTGCATCTTATCTGGAATACAAGAAATGAAGGTTATGCGAGGGCTTGTAATAAGGGAATTAAAGTTTCACGCGGCGAATTCATCATTTTTTCAAATTCTGATGTTTCTCTTGAGAAGGGTGCAATAAAAGAAATTCTCGATTGCTTCAGACGGAATCCGGATGCTGGCATAGTTGGTCCTCTTGTCTTGAATCCTGATGGAACGGTTCAACTTTCATGCAGGGAGTTTCCATCAATTAAAGAGGCATTTATGCATGCTTTCCTTGGCTTTATTCATCCGTCTAATCCTTTCACGCAAAAGTATAGAAAGGCAAAATGGGAACATGATAGGGAGGTGGTCGTTGATTGGGTTTCGGGAGCATTTTTGGCTGCAAGGCGGAGTGCGCTTGAAAGCATTGGAGGTTTTGACGAGAAATATTACATGTATGTAGAAGATGTTGATTTGTGTTGGAGGATGAGGGAGGCAGGCTGGAAGGTATACTTTACCCCAAAAGCACGTGTAACCCATTTTATTGGGAAGAGCAGTGAACATGCTAATGTGAGGATGCTTTTTCACCACCACAAAAGTATGTTTAGGTTCCATAGAAAAACTTATAAGGGTCCTGCAAAGTTTCTTGTAGATCTTTTAGTGGGGATTGGAGTAGCCCTAAGATTTGCGCTTATCATGCTTGTTAACTTCTTCAGGAAGTTTCGAGGCGCTGAAAAAATTATGCCGGGGAAACAGTGAGGATGGCATATGTTTGAAAGAGTTCTTGTAACCGGGGCAGATGGATTTGTTGCTTCGCATCTTGTGGTAGAACTTGAGCGACAATGGAACTGCTCCATTTTTGGTGTTGGCCTAAAAGAAAAACCGATGGTGAAATGCGATAAGCTGTCCTATCGAGTTCTTGATATAACAGATTATGAGGCTTGCAAGAATTTCATTGGTGAGGTAAAGCCGGAGGCAGTATTTCATCTTGCCGCTCAGCCTTCTGTTGCACTTTCCTGGAAGAATCCACATGCAACATACGAGATAAACCTGCTTGGGGAACTTAACATTCTCGAGGCTTTAAGAAGAGCGAATTTAGATGTTTCATTTCACGTTGCTTGCTCGAGCGAAGAATACGGGAAAAGCTTCAACTTGCCTCTTATTGAGGATTCACCTTTAAGGCCTTGCAGCCATTATGCTGTGAGTAAAGTAGCACAGGAAATGATGGCACTTGCCTATTATGAGGCATTTTCCTGGCGGGTTCTTGTTACGAGAGGTTTCAATCAAGCTGGTCCAGGGCAGTCTCCGGAATTCGTAATATCTTCTTTCGCGTATCAGATTGCAAGAATTGAGGCGGGGTTATGTGAACCTGTGATTAAAGTTGGCAATCTTGAGGCGAAACGCGATTTCACCGATGTAAGAGATACTGTAAGGGCGCTGAGGATGGTCTTAGAAAAAGGTAAAGCGGGTTCAATTTATAACGTTTGCAGTGGACGTGCACACAGGATTTCGGATTTGCTTGAAATGCTTATCGGGATGGCAAAAGTCGCGGTAAGGATTGAGCAGGATCCAGAGAGGTCAAGACCAAGCGACATACCTGTTGTTGTTGGCGACCTAAAAAAGATCAAGGAGGAAGTTGGATGGGAACCTGAAATACCAATTGAGAAAACTCTCGCCGATACGCTTGATTGGTGGAGAGTTAATTTGCAACAGAAAACTTCTTCATGTGAATAGCTATAAGGAGGTGGCGGATTGAAGGCAGTAATGCTCGTAGGCGGGTATGGAACGAGATTAAGACCTTTGACCGTTACAACTCCAAAGCCAATGCTTCCGCTTGTGAATATTCCTTTTCTTGAAATAGAACTATTGCATCTTAAGGAGTACGGAATCGAGGAGGTCATACTTTCAACCGGCTACATGCCACACATATTCGATGAATACTTTGGAAGTGGCGAAAAACTTGGAATGAAGCTCATACACGTTACGGAGGATGAACCACTTGGAACCTGTGGTGCAGTGAAGAATGTTGAGAGGTATCTTGGAGATGAACCTGTTATAGTTTGCAACGGCGATATTCTCACCGACCTCGATTTAAGCTCACTGAAAAAATATCACTACGATAAAGGTGCAACTGTAACAATAACTCTGACACCGGTTGAAGACCCAACTGCTTATGGTCTTGTTCCTCTTGAAGATGACGGAAGGATAAAAGAGTTTCTGGAAAAGCCATCCTGGGATCAGGTTGTGACAAATCTGATAAATGCCGGTACTTACGTTATGGACCCTGAAGTCTTGAAGGAGGTTCCGGAAGGTGTGAGTTATTCCTTCGAGAGGGAGCTTTTCCCTTCACTTCTTCGGGAGGGCGTGCCCATGTTTGGATATCCTTCTGATTGCTACTGGCTTGATCTCGGGACGCCGGATAAGTATTTGACTGCTCATCACGACATCCTTGAGGGAAAGATAAAGATTCCCTTGAAAGGAGATGAAATCGGGAAGGGCATATTGGCGGGCAAAGATGTTGAAATTGAAGATCAAGCAATGCTTTTTCCTCCAGTTATTTTGGGAAGTGGGGTGAGGGTACGGAATGGTGCGCAAATTGGACCACTTACCTGTCTCGGAAATGAAGTTTTAGTTGAAAAAAATGCGCATGTCGAGGGCTCGGTTATTCTTGATGGAGCGAGCATAGGTGAGGATTGCGTTGTAAAGGATAGCATCGTTGGAAAGCGCACGAAACTTGGGAGAGAAACTTATGTTGCCGATGGTGTTGTATTGGGAGATAATATCGAGGTTGGTTCAAGAAACGAGTTCAAAGCGGGCTTAAGAATCTGGCCTGATACTGTAATTGGTGACGAAAAGATAAGGTTTTCAAAATGAGGCCCCTGTGGGACTTTTTTAGAATAGGAGGTGGGATTTGCGCGTTCTTATTACTGGAATAACGGGATTTGTTGGAAGTCATCTTGCAGAGTACTGTCTTTCAAGGGGAGATGTTGAGATTTTCGGGACCGTTAGATGGCGGAGCAGGATGGACAATCTCTCCGAGATACCGGAAGGAAGTATCACTCTGTTTGATTGTGACCTGAAGGATACAGTTGCTGTAAAACACTGCCTTCATGAGTCAAAGCCCGACTACGTTTTTCACCTTGCGGCTCAAAGCTTTGTGCCCACCTCATGGAAAGCACCGGTTGAAACTGTTGTTACAAATATGGTGAGCGAGATTAACGTTTTTGAGGCAATGAGGGACATCAAGCTCTTCGACACAAGGATTCAGATTGCGGGCTCAAGCGAGGAGTATGGCCTCGTATATGAGAATGAACTTCCCATAAAGGAGACGAATCCCTTGAGGCCTTTGAGCCCGTATGGCGTGAGCAAAGTTGGACAGGACCTTCTCGGTTTTCAATACCACAAAAGTTATGGAATTAAAGCGGTCCGCACCCGTGCTTTCAATCACACCGGTCCGAGGCGGGGGGAAGTTTTTGTCTCAAGCAATTTTTCAAAGCAGATCGCAATGATTGAGAAGGGGAAACAGGAACCGGTAATCTATGTGGGAAATCTTGAGGCAAGGCGCGATTTCACCGATGTTCGAGATATAGTCAAAGCTTACTGGCTTGCGCTTGAAAAATGCGAACCAGGTGAGGTTTACAACATTGGAACTGGAAAGACCATATCGATAAGGGAAATGCTTGACATTTTGCTTGGCTTGACTTCGGTTGAAATAGAAATAAAACAAGACCCGACAAGGATGCGTCCTTCTGATGTAATGGTGCTCCAGGCGGATGCAACGAAGTTTAGGGAGGCAACTGGTTGGGAGCCGCAAATACCACTTGAGAAAACTCTTGAGGACCTCCTCAATTACTGGCGCGAGAGAGTTTGATTGTTTTTCTGAGGGGTAGTTGATGTTTGAGCCAATAAAATTCGGGACTGATGGCTGGAGAGGAGTAATTGCTGATGACTTTACCTATGATAGACTCTGGCTTGCTGCTTGCGCAATTTCGAGGTATGTAAAAACCACGGCAAAGGGAAAGCCTGAAATTCTCGTTGGTTATGACACCCGCTTCTCTTCCGATAGGTTCGCCGAGCTTTCAGCAGTTGCGGCAAGCCACTATGACATTCGCGTTAGAATGAGCGAGACATTTGTTCCAACTCCATCGATTTCATTTGCCACAGTAAATGAAAAAACAGACGGGGCAATAATGATCACTGCGAGCCATAACCCTCCAAGGTATGACGGCATTAAATTCAAAGCGCCCTATGGCGGTTCTGCATCCGCTCAAATAACGCAACAGATCGAAGAAAACTTGAGAGAAATCGAAAAGGATCCCCCTGAAAGACCCGATTTTCTTTTCGAGGATTATTTGAATGAAGGGAAAATCGAGCTTTTCGATCCAAGACCAGGTTATATCGAAAAAATCGTTTCTCTCGTTGATAGGGATAGGATTTCACGCTGGGAAGATATGCGCATTCTTTTTGACCCGATGTACGGAGCAGGACAGGGGCTTTTTGGAAAAGCGTTAGGCAGGCTTGGCCTTTCATGCGATGAAATTCACGGAGTTCACAACCCCCTTTTCCCTGGACTTTTACCTGAGCCAATTGGTGAAAACTTAAACGAGTTAAGAAGGGAAGTTGTCAAAGGGAAGTATCATGTTGGAATCGCTGTTGATGGTGATGCTGATCGCGTTACTGCAATTGATGCTTCTGGAATGTTTATAAGTTCTCACATGGTTTTTGCTCTTCTCCTTAAGCACCTTATTGAACAAAGAGGATGGAGCGGTAATGTTGTAAAGACTGTCTCAACCACGAGCATGATTGATTATCTTTGCAAGAAATATGGTTTAAAACTACACGTTGTTCCTGTTGGTTTTAAATACATCTGCGACCTCATGCTTGAAGAGGATATCCTGATTGGTGGTGAGGAGTCAGGTGGCACTGGGATAAAAAACCACATTCCTGAGCGCGATGGCCCGCTTATTGGACTGCTGCTTATTGAAATAATGGCAACGCATGGGAAAACGTTAGGTGAGCTAATCGAAGAACTTATGGTTGAACTCGGGCGAAAGTTTGTATATTTAAGGAAAGACATTGAGCTTACCCACGTTCAAAAAAGCGCTCTCCAGGAGGCTCTACCCGGTTTAAGACCTTCTGAGATTGGGGGATTAAAAGTTACAGAGGTGGAGACAATTGATGGTCTTAAGTTTCACAGGGAAGATGGATCATGGCTAATGCTCAGGGTTTCGGGGACGGAGGCCGTGGTAAGAATTTACGCAGAAGCAACATCCGAAGATGATGTTTCTTCTCTTGTTCAGCTTGGTGAAGATATGATTCATTCTGTTTCGGAAGGTAAGGTTTGAGGCAGGTAATGATAGGTGAATTAAAGTGAGCGAGTTAATAGATCTTGATGACTTATCTGAAATTGAAAGAATTGATGCGTCTGGAATGCTTGCAATCGTTGAGAATATGCCGCAGCAATTTCGAGATGCAATTGATATCGGAACTTCATCGCTTGACCTTCCAGACTCTTCAGGGGTAGATAATATTGTTTTTCTTGGTATGGGGGGTTCCGGTATTGCTGGAGACATAGTCTCTAACTTTCCCGAAGTTCAAATTCCCGTTCCTGCTATTAGTGTGAAGGGCTACAACCTTCCCGAATTTGCGCGTTCAAACACCCTTGTTTTTGCGATCAGTTATTCGGGGAATACTGAAGAAACTATTTTTTGTTTCGAGGAAGCCATCAAAAGGAATTGTCGGATTGTTGCGATTACCAGCGGGGGTAAACTTGAAAGGTTAGCAAATGATAAAGGGGTTCCCTTATATAAGATACCTTCAGGGCTTCAACCAAGGGCAGCGCTCGGATATCTTTTCATTCCTGTTATGAGCGCACTCGAGCGCTTGGGGATTTGCAACAATGTTATAGGAAAGATTGAGGGATCTATTTCGATGCTCGAGGAGCGATCAAAAGAGTACGGCAGGGGGAATCCCGCAAGTGAAAACCCGGCAAAAAGAATTGCAAAGGCTCTTTCTGGATACCTTCCGGTTATATATGGTTCTGAGGGGGCACTTATGCCTGTTGCACTTCGCTGGAAGTGTCAGTTCAATGAGAATAGCAAGGTTCCCGCATTTTGCAATTATTTCCCGGAGTTGAATCATAATGAGACGGTTGGCTGGTATTGCCTTGAGGAGGTATGGTCTCGATCTCACATTATTGTATTAAGAGATAAAGATGAGCATCCAAGAGTTTCCAAAAGGATACAAATTACTTCAGATTTAATATCAAACCATACGGGTCACATCACGCAGGTCTTTTCAAGGGGCGCAAATAAAGTCGAACGTTTTCTTGACCTTCTTTACCTTGGAGATTTATCAAGCGTCTATCTTGCACTCCATTTGGGTGTTGATCCCACTCCCGTTTCAAGAATTGATGAGTTGAAGAAACGATTAGGTTCTTGAGGGGCTTTGATGGTTAAGCACAGTCGTAAGGATTTGCTCCAAAAGGCAGATAAAGCCTCCTCTGTTCTCCGAGATTTAATTGGCGAAGTTCCGCAAGTTGCAGCAGTTCTTGGTTCGGGGTGGGGGAAGCTTATCCAGGGATACAATACAAATGGTTTTCATGATTTCTCTCTTATCCCGGGTTTTCCAGAAGGGACTAAAAATATTCAAGTTGGAATAATCGATACTGAATTTGGAAAGATTCTTGTTCAGGATGGTAGAGCGCACGTGTTTGAGGGTTATTCAAGCCTTGAAGCATCATTTCCTGTACTTGCTTATGCTCATTTAGGAGTTCGCATCCTTTTGCTTTTTTCTGCTGTTGGGGGTTTGAATCCGGCCTATGCTCCCGGCGATTTTGTGATTATTAGAGACCATATTATGCTCTTCGGTGGTAATCCACTTTCTGGTGTGGAAGATGCGCATATTGCAACTGTTGATTTGTATTCTGAGAGAATTCAGGAAGTTTTGGAGGAAAGTCTTCCAGCTGGCACAAGGGTTGATCGTGGAGTTTATGTCTATGTTCCGGGACCGAGTTACGAAACACCAGCGGAGGCAACTTTTTTGAGAATTACCGGTGCGGATGTTGTGGGTATGTCAACGGCCCCTGAGGCACTGATGGCTCGTTTTGCGAATTTGCAGGTTGGGGCATTGACCTGCGTTTCAAATGTTCTCCTGCCAAGGCAGGTTCCTGTTCCTTCGCACGATATGGTTTGTGAAAATGTAAGTGAGGCAGTTCGGGGACTTTCTAATTTCCTCGAGAATTTGCTTAAAAATATCATGACTTTGGATTAATATTCGAATAATTCCTGATGAATGGCGTATGATGAAAGGGAGTTGCCATGGATTATGACATTTCGAATTCTGAGCTTTCGCAAAAGGGAAGGGCAAGAATAGAGTGGGCTTCTCAGGAGATGAGAGTTCTCGAACTAATAAGGGAGCGCTTTTCAAGGGAGAAGCCTCTTCAAGGGGTCCGCATTGGAGCCTGCCTTCACGTTACTTCTGAGACTGCAAATCTTGCCTTGACTCTCAAGGAAGGGGGCGCTCAGGTATTCCTTTGCGCTTCGAATCCATTATCAACACAGGACGATGTTGCCGCATCCCTTGTACAAGACTCTGGAATAAGTGTTTTTGCGAAGAAGGGTGAGGATAATGAAACTTACTACAAGCACATAAATTCGGTTCTTTCCAAAAATCCACAAATAACAATGGACGATGGTGCGGATCTTGTGAGCACACTCCACAGGAATTTTCCTGAGCAGGCAAAAGATGTGATTGCCGGGACAGAGGAGACCACAACCGGGATCATAAGACTTAAGAGTATGGAGAAAAATGGTGTCCTTCTTTATCCAATTATTGCGGTCAATGATGCCAACACAAAACACCTTTTTGACAATCGATACGGCACGGGGCAATCAACTCTTGATGGAATTATTAGAGCAACAAATCTCTTACTTGCGGGAAGGACTGTTGTTGTTTTTGGATATGGAATGTGTGGAAGGGGAATTGCCTCAAGAGCAAGAGGAATGGGTTCAAACGTGATAGTAGTTGAGGTTGATCCTTTGAGGGCTCTTGAAGCAGTAATGGATGGATTCAGTGTTACCAGTTCGGTGAATGCCGCACGCCTTGGCGACATATTTGTCACTGCAACTGGTGACATTCATGTGATAAGGAAGGAACATTTTGAAATTATGAAGGACAGAGCTTGTGTTTGCAATTCTGGACATTTTGATGTTGAGATAGACATACCGGCGCTTGAGAGCATTTCCGAGTCGAGAAGAGAAGTGCGACCGTTCGTTGAGGAGTTCAGGTTAAAGGATGGGAGGAGAATATACCTTCTTGGAGAGGGGAGGCTTGTTAATCTCGCTGCTGCTGAGGGTCATCCGGCAAGCGTAATGGATATGAGTTTTGCAAATCAGGCACTCTCAGTTGAATTTGCTTATAAGAATTCGGATACTCTTGAGAGAAAGGTTTACCCGGTTCCTTCTGAGATAGATAAGGAAATTGCAAGGCTTAAACTTGAGTCTATGGGGATTGAATTGGAACCTCTCACGAATGAGCAAAGGGATTATCTGTCCAGTTGGACGCTCGGGACATGAGAAGGTGATGCCCGTGAGAGCTAAAGAACGAGCCGAAATCCTTGCGGCTGGCAGGAGAATGTATGAAGCTGGTCTTGTTACTGGTTCACTTGGCTCTATGGGAATCAGGCTTTCCTCAGGAGAAATTGTTATTACTACGAAGGGAAGTAGGCTTGGTTTTCTTTCCGAAGAAGACCTTCTTGTTATGAATGGCAGTTTCCCTGCGAACCAGGCATCAGGCAAATTACCAGATGAAGATGCCGGTATACTCTATCAGGTGCTCAAAAATCAGCCTGATGCAGGCGCAGTTATACGAGTTCATTCGCCTTACTCAACAGTTCTTGCGCACAGGGGAAGAAAGCACATCGAGAAGGCAGAACCGCTTCTTGCGCACCTTGGCGGTGTTGCATTTGTTCCATATTACAGGCCTGGAACTGCCGGACTTGCCGGTGCGGTTGCTGATGCGATGAGGGGAAATTGCGTTGCAATCATCGAGCGTCAGGGTTGTGTCGTTAGAGGTATTGATTTGAGTGACGCTGTTGACAGAGCCGAAGCCTTAGAGGCTTCAGCGAAGGTGATTTATCTACTCTCTTCAAATAATGGTGTCCGATGATGTGTGCTTTTGATGCGCTTGTTTTCCAGGATGATGATTCAATACGCTTCAAGGATAATTTACTTTACGTTCTTGACCAGGCATCTCTTCCATCGGAGGTGCGTTACCTCGAACTAAAGAGCCCCAAAGATGTCTCGAAGGCGATAAAGAGTCTTTCGGTAAGAGGTGCGATGGCGATAGGGGTAGCAGGGGCATATGGGGTGCTTCTTGGGGCTATTGAGTCAATGGAAGGAGAAGGTGACCCTGTTAAGGGAGCAAGGGAGGCAATAAGGCTTATTTCCTCAACCCGGCCGACAGCAAGAAACCTCTTCTGGGCACTTGAGAGAATGGAGAAAGCTCTTGCCTCATCTTCTGAATGCAGTCCTGAGGAGATTCTTTCTGCTTTGAAAAGAGAGGCAGATGCAGTTGCCCTTGAAACAATTGAGACAAACAAAAAACTTGTGGAAGTTGGACAGGTTATTGTCTTTGATGGCGCTCGAGCAATTACTCACTGCAACTCAGGTGCTAATGCTGCTTTGCGCTTTGGGACTGCTTTGAGTGTTCTTATTGAGGCTTACAGGAGTGGGAAAAGAATCCATGTTTATGTAGACGAGACGAGACCGCTTCTCCAGGGCTCAAGGATAACCGCGTGGGAACTTGAAAGAGCAGGGGTTCCATATACTCTTATAACAGATAGCATGGCAGGCATGGTTATGAGTGAGGGACGAGTTGACCTTGCAATTGTAGGTGCAGACAGAATTTGTTCAAATGGTGATACTGCTAACAAAGTGGGAACTTATTCACTTGCTGTATTAGCGAATGCACATGGTATTCCCTTCTATGTTGCAGCACCTTCTTCAACAATTGACCTGAATTGCAAATCGGGTGAGCAAATAGAAATTGAGATGAGGAATCCTGAAGAATTGACAAAGTTATTTGATCACTCAATTGCACCCAGAGGTGCATCCGTTTTTAATCCTGCGTTTGATGTAACTCCTGCGAAACTTGTAACTGGAATTATTACCGAACACGACTTGTTAGAGCCGCCATATGAAGAATCAATTTTAAGGGTATTTTCCTCAAAAGATTAGTCTTGGATTTGATGGCGGATTCTCATCACGATTGGTCTTACCTGCTTCAGGGATTAATTCGAATTTTTCAATGTACCCAACTGCCCATTTTTCGGATACAGCAAGAAAACAACCATCAGAACTCTTTATGCTCCACGAACCTTTTTTATTGTCAGCAATTCCTGAAGGACCACAAGCAATGCCATCATGAATACCTTCGAGGGTTTTTTGACCTCTCTGCTCGAAGAAATTTCTTTAAGGAGTAAGACCGAAGCAGAAGTTGAAGCAAAGCAGGCTCATCTGTTATAATTCTTAGCAGAACAAGCAAATAAGTATTTCACAGGTTATGAAAGCGCAAAACTTTTTAGGTGAAGTGACCGATTTACTTTTCCCTTCCAGGTGTCTTTCGTGCGGATCTCCTGGTAGCGTTATCTGCCCAGTATGTCTTGAAATGATGACTTGCAGTATCTCAAGGGAGGAGATGGATCGAGCAGTTGAGGAAATCCGTATATCGCTGGGACTTGATTCTCTTTGTGCTGCAGCTTTGTATGGAGGAGTGTTAAGGAAATTAGTGCTCAGGCTCAAGAATGGATTAAGAGTGTGTGCTCATCCGCTTTCTGCCCTTATGGTTGCTGCAGTTGGAAATTCTCCTTCCTTTTTACTTGCTGATCTTGTGACTTGCGTTCCATCTGAGAAGCGGAAGATCGCAGAGCGGGGATATAATCCGGCCGAAGAACTTGCTCGCCTTTTTGCTTTTCACTCTGGCATCCCTTTCGCTAATGTGCTAAGAAAAAAGCATGTAACGCTTGACCAGGATGGCCTAACCAGGATTGAGCGCTTAAAAAACGTTAAGGGTGCTTTTGAGCCGGGAACTGTTCTTCCGATGGGATCAAGAGTCATACTTGTTGATGATGTGCTTACAACCGGCGCTACAATTCGAGAGTGTTCTTCTGCTTTATTTGAATCTGGTGCCGAATATCTCTGCGTTCTGGTGGCTGCTTGTGCCGGTCCACGGATTATCTTTTAATTGAAAAATCCCCCTAATGGTAAAAAGAACGAAAAAGTTAATTGCAAAAACACCAATTTTTCACCTAAAATGGTTATAAAATGACAAAAATATTGCCATTTTTGCCGAGCATTTAGCTCGAAGTTATTCTTTCGGGACGGGTCATGTGCTTAAGGTCTTGAAAGATAATGACGATAAAATTTTGGTATGAAGAAATAGGAAGGTCTTAATACATAGAATGTTTGGTGATAAAGATGCAACTTTCTGACAGGGAGATACAAAACACGCTCGATTTCCTAAAGAAAAAAAAGGGTCTCGAAGGTGATTTTAAAGACAGCTCTTTAAGTGGTGAGAGAGAACCTGGAGAATTCGAAGAAGTTGTTAGGAAGATTGGTAATGTTCCTGAAGTACGACACGAGAAGGTCGCGAAAGTAAAAAAAGCACTTGAATCTTCAACCTACAATGTGACCAGTGATGACGTCGCGAAGAAACTAATTGGTCGCATATTTTCTGACAAGCTTAGGTAATTAATTCTCGCCAAACAGATTTCAAAGGTAACTTTGTTCTAATCTTTGATTTGCTTTAAAAAATGCGAATTTTAGGAGATATTGCGGACCCCGGTCTGTGGTTGAAAGTCGAAGCCAGTCGCAGGCGAAACGACCCACGTAAGGTAACTCTTTGTTGCTGAGCATGGTGCGGCTTAGGGGTAAGTCCTGCCTCCCAATAATATGTGGGAGAGAAGGTGGCGTGGGATGGAAGTGATGGTCCATCCTGCAAAGCTTCAGCAGGCGAGTGTGGGGGCAAAGACCAGGTCAGCGGGGTCCGCATTTATCTATTAAAATCTATGTTCTAATCGGATATTGGTGCAGTCAGGGAAAGTTTTGAGACTTGTTTTGCATGACATTTTTGAACGCGTTATAAGGGGTCTAAGTCAAGTCCGTGTGGACACCTGATTTTGCCTATGTTACTCTACGGCTTGAGATGAGAATTGAAACCTCGCAGGATAGGCTTTCAGCCATCAAAGTGAGACATGAAGGTAGGACTATGTGATAGGCGGACAGGAGGTGTACACTTGAGGGTTGTTATCAAAGGGAAAAATTTAGAGGTGACAGAGGCACTGAGACGTTATGCTGAGCAAAAAGTTTCAAAGATTGGAAAGCTTGGTCTTGATTTTAATGAACTTGAGGTCAGGCTTGCAGTTGAAAGAAACCCGAGCATAAAGGAAAATCAGAAGGTTGACCTTACCCTTGCGGGTAATGGTAGGCTTTTAAGAGCAGCTGAAAGCGATGTTGATATGTATGCAGCAATTGACAAGGCAACTGATAAGATGCTCAGGCAGATAAAAAAATTTCACGGGAAGCAAATAGACAGGACCCAGTCTACGGAAAGCGTTGGTTTGAATAAGGCTCGCGCTGAGGAAAAGCAAGTTGGCGGTTCAATTCCGATTGTGCGCACAAAGAGAGTTACACTTGAACCTTTAATGCCAGAGGAGGCAGTTCTTCAGATGGATATGCTTGGTCACGACTTTTTTGTTTTCCTTAATGCAGAAACTGACAGGGTCAGTGTTGTTTACCGCAGGGATGATGGAAGTGTTGGGATAATAGAGACATTCAGGTAGGTTTTAGTAGTTGATGTGATTGAAGTGTGATTAGTATGAATGAGGCTTTTAATTTCATAAAGCGAATACTTAGATACTTTGCCGAAATCCTGCTTGCGGGAGGCGGAGGAGTGAGATGGTGAAGGCGAAGGAACTCGAATTCGATAAGGATTTAATGATGCAGGCAAAAGGAGCGAGGAAGCTCGGCCCGGGCGGCGGTCGTCGAGACAACGGAATAGCGGTCGCTTACGTTGCTTCTCTTGCTTGCTGTGCCCTTCTCGTTCTTACTTACGAGAGGGAAAATTGGTGGGCTGTTCTGCTCATGGGAGTTCTTTTCTTAATTTCTGAGTTTTTTGCTCTTCCAATGAAAAGTGGAGGCAGGATTTCGCTTGCCGTGATTCCAGTTGTTGTCGCAATGATGGTATCCGGACCACTTGGCGCTGCAATTGTTGCACTCTTTGGCTTACCTGTGTTCTGGATGGAGCGCGGGGAGGATGGAATAAGGCGTGTTGCCTTCAATGCTTGCGAGTATTTTCTGGCGGCTGGAATTGCTGGCTGGGTCTTTAAATACACAGGTGGAGGTGTTCTCAAGCAATCACTTTCAGGGGCAGGTCATCTTGTTTTCCCCTGGATTCTTGCCACCATAGTATTTTATATTCTGAACACCATTGTTGTAACGCCGGTTCTTGCGCCTTCAGAGGTAAGCATTTTTAGTTTCTGGCAGAAGAGAATGCTTCCGAAGTTCCCATCGTTCCTGCTTTATTCGGGAATTGGTTTTTTGAGTGCCATTTGTTATGTCAAACTTGAATTTCCTGCTCTTGTTCTGCTTTTTGTTCCTCTTGTTGGCATGAGGGTCGTATATACGCGCTATGAGGCAATGCGTAAGGTTTGCGATGACACAACGCTTGCCGTGATTGATGCGGTTGAGGGGCGAAGCGGGTTTCGAGAGGGGCATTCGGTTGCTGTTGCTGAGATTGCTTGTGAAATTGCAGAGGAGATGGAATTCGAGGAAGAAGAGATTCACTTATTGAGGCAGGCTGCTCTCCTTCACGACATTGGAAAACTTTCTGTTGACCCTGCATTTATGAACAAGCCTGGCAGACTCGAACCTGAAGAGTACGATGAGATTAAGAAGCATCCACTTACAGCAGCAGAAATAACTTCAAAGGCTCCATCAATTTCGCTAATTGCCCCGATAATTCTTCACCATCATGAGATCGTTGATGGTAGCGGTTATGTTGATGGTCTTGCGGGAGATGCCATTCCGCTTGGTGCTCGAATACTTGCAGTTGCCGATGCATATGATGCGATGCAGAGGCCAACGCCATACAAGGATCCTCTTACTCCATACAGGGCTGCTTCAGAAATCATTAAGTCAAAGGGTATCCAGTTTGACCCGGATGTTGTAGATGCATTTGTTAGGGTTGTTACGAGAAAGGGGATATGGACTGGTGCTTTAAGTGATCAGGTAGAGATGGCCGAGAGGTTGGAAAGTGAGGCCGAAAAAGAACCTTCTCGGGTTGAACAGCCAACGCTTGAGGAGGTTATGGCTGCACCTGAGGAAGAAGAGGAAGAAGTCCCTTCATATGAAAAGGTGAAGGATGAAATTGAGGAGGATATTCGAAAGTGGGAAGAGTCGGAAATTGAAAGAGGTAAAAGGAAGATTAGGAAGAAGAGGACAAATCGGTCACGGAGGGAGAAAGGTGTTTAAGCGGTCAAAGGCACGTAGCCGGAAGCACCAAAGGAAGCCCTCGTTTCTTGACGAAGAGGAACTTGTAGTTGAGGGTACAGGACAACAGGAAGAAACAATTTCTATTGAACAAGGCAGTGAGGAAGAGGAAGAGATTGTTTCCGGTGAAGAGGTTGTCTGCCAGGAAGAAAGCAAGCCTACGAGAAGGCGAAGGCCTTTGGGCAGGCGGGAGAGAAAGGAACGCTTTAAGAGCATTGATTTAATTGCATGGGTTATAGGTTTTGGTGCACTTTTAACCTTCGTTTTAAGTATCCCATACACGCGAATTAACAAAATAGATTTCAGCAATGTCGCATTTTTCTTTGTCTTATTCACGCTTTGTGCTCATTTTGATGTTGAACTTAAATCGGGCCTTAAGTTAAACCTTGGGCTTGCACCTCTTGTGGGTGCTCTATTATCCCTCCCGATTAAGGAGCCAACAGTTGAAGTTCTATGGCTTTTCTTAATCGGCTCGGTTGTAACTCTTTTCATAAAGATGATGGGGGAGATTGATAAGGAAAAAATCCTTTCACTGTTGTTTGACTATACCTCATTGGGTGTATCCGCTGTCATATATAGAATGCTTGTGAGTGCGTTTCCAGAGAAACCATTGCTCTTAGGCAAATACACGCCCTGGATGCTTGTTGCTATCGCTTTTGCTGCGAGCATCATATTCATAGGACATGTATTTCGCTCTGCTTATGTTCTTTCTCGGGAGGGACTTTTTCCTGCAGGCGCTTATTTCTCAAGTGTGATCAAGCGCTACTGGATTCCCTTTTTGGGCATATGTTTCCTTGGAGTCCTTATGGGTTTAGTTTTTTTGGGAATTGGCATGTGGTCAGTTCTCTTCATTCTCCCTCTTCTTGCAGTCATCATGTATGCGTATAACAGGGTTGCAAAAACTGACGAGTACCTCCTCGATACCATAAGGACTCTTGCTGCAATTCCCGAGGAGACCGGAAGAGTTGAGAAGGGACATGCGGAGAAGGTTGCAACAATCGCTAAAGCCGTAGCGCAGGAACTCGGGCTTGGGCCTGAGGATGCGAGGCAGGTTGAATTTGCTGCATATCTCCATGATATAGGAGCGATAACCAAGCAGGAGTCAGTTGAGCAGAGGCAACTTACAGAGATGGAGGGTGTGATTTCCGGCGGCGTGGACATAATCGGCAAAGTGGACTACCTTCAGGTTGCTGCGGAAATATTGAAAGGTCGGGAAGGTTTGGGCGATAGGGTGGTAGATTTTGAGAAGAGAAGAGCGGTAAGTATTGGTTCTGGAATATTGAAAGCGGTTGACGATTTCGTATCTCTGGTTAGTGGTAGCGCGGAAAAGGAGCCAATGAGCGAGAGTGAGGCTCTCACAGAAATGAATCTCGAACGTGGGGTTAAATACGACAGCAAAGTTCTGAGGGCAATTGCGCGAGTATTGCCCGGCATTTCGGAAGAAGGGTCGGTTCGCGATGTTGA
>Ga0315298_1004772_pt1 | contig 19866 bp, 13 predicted proteins | sample WHS_1_MG_FD_203077 | JGI IMG/M metagenome (GOLD analysis project Ga0315298, IMG submission 203077) | Extremophilic microbial mat communities from Washburn Hot Springs, YNP, Wyoming, USA - WHS_1_MG | ecosystem: Environmental > Aquatic > Thermal springs > Hot (42-90C) | place: USA: Wyoming...
GCCTGGCCCCGTTCGGCCAAAGCCAGGAAACGCACGAAGTCGCGCGCCAGCATGTCGGGAAACATCTGCCAGAACGGGGAATCGGGGTCCCGGAACGGGATGGCGTGTGGCTCGTGGCCAGTGATGGTCTCCAGGTTGCAGGGAGCCTGCGGGCACTTCTCGCGCCAGATGGCAAAGAGGCGAAGCAGGTCCACGTCACCCTGGCCCAGCGGCACCCACTGCGCCATAGCTCCTTCGCTTGTAAGCCAGACTCGGCTATCGCGCACGTGACTGGTGACGACGTGGGGCGCCAGCACTTCTGTGGTCAGCAAGGGGTCCTCGCCAGCGTAGGTCGGGTTGCCGGTGTCGAGGCAGACGCCCACTGCATCTGGCCCGGCCTCCTCGACCAGATAGGCTAGCTCACGAGCGAGCAGGTCGACTCCGCCGTGGTTCTCTACTGCCACCTTCACCCTTAGTTCGCGAGCCAGCGGAGCTACGGCTCTGAGGGTACGGATGCCCTCTTGGATGTGCTCCTTGATCGGCACAGGGCCCCGTCGCTCTGCGTCGCTTCCCAGAAAGCAGCGCACCACCGGGGAACCAACGACAGCGGCTGCCCTCAGCATGTCGGCGAGCTGCTGCTCGCCGGAGCCATCCCGCGGCTGAAATGAGCTGGAGTAGCGGTCGAAGCTGCCCATCCCCAACTCGATCGTAAGCCCTAGCTCGTCAGCTCGCCTCTTCAGTGAGAGCAGATAACCCTCGTCCAGGGATGCCAGATCGTGGCGGCTAGAGAAGTGAACGTTGTCGAGGCCGATCTGGGCTGCGTACTCCAGGAGCTGAAACGCGTCCCAGCCCTGCCAGCGCAGGCTGTAGCTGTCGATGCCCAGTCTCACGTTTGCTCTCCTTTCGGCCCGCATGATGCAGCGAAGAGGCGGCAGCGTCAAGTCATCGTCTGGCGATCCGCCCCGGCAACCCTAATGCTATACTTTTAGTGTAGACGCTGCGAGGTTTTCTATGGTGGGTAGTTGGATGAAGGGTTGGGGTCTGATCGGGCAGCGATCGAGCGCTTTCAAGATAGTGGCGGCCTATGCCACACTTTCGGCGCTTTGGATCTCGTTCACAGACATAGCGGTGGGCAAGCTGGCCCCCAGCCCAAGCGCGGTCACTCTCATATCGACACTGAAGGGTTGGGGCTTCGTCGTGGTAACAGCCTGGCTGCTCTACGAGCTCATCCGCCGCACTGAGACGGCCCTCGAGGAGAAGACCCGTCAGGCAGAGACGCTGCAGCAGGAGTCGCAAGAGGAACGCGGCCGGCTGTCGGCATTGATCGACACTGCTCCTGTGGGAATATCGTTCCACTCTGCGCCTGAAGGTTGGATATTGCTGCTCAACAAGGCTGGGGAAAGCATTCTGGGGCGCGCCGCCCTTTCTAACCTTTCCCTGGCAGATCAGGCAAGCTACTACCAGATTAACCTGCCTAGTGGGGAGAGCTTTCCGGTCGAGCAGTTGCCGGCCAGCCGGTCATTGCGCGGGGAAACGTGTGTGGGGGTAGAAGCCGTTATTCGGCAGCCATCTGGGCGTGAGGCCTTCATCCTGATGAACTCGGCGCCGATCCTGAGCGGCTCTGGGCCCGTAGTGGGCGCGGTCGTAACCTACCAGGATATCACGGCTATACGGGAGCAGGAGCGGCTGCGTGACGAGTTCCTGTCGGCGGCAGCTCACGAGCTGAAGACCCCGATCACGACCATCAAGGGGTACGCTCAACTGATGCGCAGATGGACGGCGCAAGGCCACGAGCCGCGCGAGGCGCAGGCGATGGCCACTATAGATGCGCAGTGCGATCGTATTAGCCGGCGAGTTCAAGAAATGCTGGAGGCGGTGCGCTTTCGCACCTCGCCCGCAGAACTGAAGCTCGTGCGCTTCGACCTGGGGGAGCTAGCTTCAGAAGTGGCGCGCCGCTTGCAGTCCACAACGCAATCGCATCGCCTGCTGGTAGAGCAGGAGAAGCCTGTGTCGGTGGAGGCCGACCGGGAGCACATCGAAGAGGTGCTCGTTAGCCTGCTAGACAACGCCATCAAGTTCTCTCCTCAAGGCGGAACGGTAGAGATCAAGGTACGTACGCAGGCAAACGAGGCGCTGGTATCTGTTTCAGACCGTGGCGTGGGCATCGCCCCTGAGCGGCGCGATCACATCTTCGAGCCCTTCTTCGAGCCCGTGCCGGCTGGCGCTCCCGGCTATCGAGGGGTGGTTGCCCTGAGCCTCTACCTTAGCAAGCTAACTATCGAACGGCACCGGGGCCGGATCTGGTTCGAAAGTCGGGAGGGGCAGGGCTCGACGTTCCACTTCACCTTACCCCTGGCAGAAGCCAAGCCGGGCGACGGCCAAGCGGCCTAAGCGCGGGCGCCTGTGCTTAGGCCCGGCATCCCACTGAATACTTCACTCCTATTGGGCCTTCGCGGGGGTTTTCAGCCCGACGAGGCTCGCTCCCTCTGCCACAGCCACGCCCTTCGCGCGCAGGAAAGCCTCGACCCCAAGTAGAAAGTCGGTGAGATACTCTTCAGTGGCTCCTTTGCCCATCGTGCCGACGCGGAAGCCCTTGCCAGCCATCTCGCGCAGGCCTGCCCCTAGGGCCAGGCCTCGCTCCTCTCTCATGTAGGCCAGTAGCTCATCTGCGGAGAGGCCCTCCGGGGTCAGCACGGCGGTGACGGTGGGAGACGCGCATTCTTCCGGCGCCAGCAAAATGAAGCCCAGGTTGCGCAGGCCAGCGCGCACTGCGTCGCGAGCCCAGCGCAGGCGGGCAAAGTGCACCGGCAGAGTCTCTTGGAGGATGCGTCGCACGCTGGCGCGCAGAGCCATGACGTTGTTCGTGGGCATAGTAACGACGTAGGGCTGATAGTCGTGCCAGTGTGGGTCGTAAGCCGTCTCGCGCCACATCGAAAGGTTGAAGTAGTAGCCGTGGTAGCGATCGGCCTTCTTGCGCTCGATGATCTCCCAGGCGCGGGGGCTGATGGAGATGAGGCCCAACCCCGGCGGTGCCTCCAGGCCCTTGTTAGACGTAGTAATACAGACATCGATGCCGTATTCATCTACTGGCATATCCACGCCGCCGATGGCGGAGACGCCGTCTACGAAGAGGGGAAGGTCGAACTCGTGCGCTACCGCGGCCAACTCTTTGACCGGGTTCACCACGCCGGTAGACGACTCGTTGCCAACCACAGCCACCAGGCGCACCTCAGGATGCTCGCGCAAACAAGCGCGGACGACCTCCGGATCCGCCGGTTGGCCCCATGGGAACTCGACCGTCTCCACCTTGAGGCCGTAGCCCTGGGCCACGCGCTGAAAAATGCCCGCGAACGAGCCGTTGGCGATCACCAGCAGCGTCTCGCCCGTGTAGAGCATAGATCCGAAAGTGGCGTCGATCATGCCGATGCCGGAGGACGGCCAGATGAAGAGGTCGTTCTGGGTGCGGAAGACCTGCTTGGCGAGTCCTACCACTTCCCAGTAGGTCCTGGCCCATTCGGGGCCGTAGTGGGCCCGCACCGGCTCGGCAATGGCCTCCAGAGTCTCTTCGTAGACTTCGACAGGGCCGGGGATCATCAGTCGGGGACGCGGCATTGCTTCCCACTCCTCTGCAAAAGGTATTCGCCAGGGCGCTCGCCAGGATCGAGCCCGGCAGGCACGAGCCCGCCGGGGCTGCATTATCCCGGCCAGGGCTATTCTGCCACTTTGAGGGGGAGAAAGCAAGCCAGGAGACAGTAAAATGAGACACTAAAGCGGGCTCGGAACTCTCTGGCTACGGCTAATAGGCGTACAGCCGCCCGTACGGCCTCAGCGACTGCGGGTACAGCTTGAGGAAGGGCTGGCTCACGATCGCGTCCAGGTCGAGATCGAAGCGCTGGGCGTAATCGGCCAAGAGAGCGCGAAGGCCGGCAAACTCTTCGGGCGAGGGCTCCTCGACGCCGACCTCGCGACCTAGCTGCCGCTTATCGATGTGCCCGCGGATGTAAATGAGGCCGCCGTGCATGCCGGTGCCCAGCGCCTCCGCCTGGTGGCCCCGACCCTCTAGGTCGAGGAGGACCAGGGTGCCGCCGGCCATGTACTCGCCCACGAAGTGCTGGGCGCTGCCACCGACGACGATGACCGGTTTCTGGTCGCCGTACTCTTTCATGTGGATGGCGGCCCGATAGCCGACGTCGTCGCGAACGAAGATGCGCCCGCCGCGCATGGAGTAGCCGAGTATATCGCCCGCTCGGCCGTGGATGACGATCTCGCCACCGTTCATAGTATTGCCGCAGCCGTCTTGGGCATTGCCGTGAACGGTAATGCGGAGTCCATCGGCAAAGGCGGCCAGGTCGTTGCCAGGGGTGCCGTGGATCACGATCTCTACCGGCCGGCGCAGGTTGGTGCCGATATAACGCTGGCCGTTGACATTGTAGAGTTCGATGCGCTCGTAGCCTTGCTCGGTAGCCTCGCGAAGGCGAGCGTTGAGTTCGCGATAGTAGACGCCGGCGGCGTCTATGGTCAGGGTCTTGGTCGCTGTAATGCCAGCCATCGCGTTCCTCCTCCGCGGCTTAATGCGGTACTAGCTGCCGGCCGGACGCACGCCCAGGATGTTCATTTCCGCTTCAGTGAGGCCGACAGCGCGTAGATGGAGACGGTTGCCGCGCAGGCTCTCCAGGGCATTGATGCCCATACCTCCTAGCATCTCCTTTATCTCTAGGCTCCAGCCTCGCAACAGGTTGACCAAGCGGCGAGTGGCGATATCGGGGTTGATGCGCTTGGCCAGATACGGGTCAGTAGTGGAGATACCCCAGGAGCAGCGCCCGGTGTGACAACTCTGGCAGACGTGGCAACCGATAGCGATGAGGGCCGCGGTGGCAATGTAGACTACGTCGGCCCCGAGAGCGATTGCCTTGATGACATCGCCGCTGTTGCGAATGCCGCCGCCGACGACGATCGAGGCTCGGTTGCGAATGCCTTCCTGGCGGAGGCGCCGGTCCACGGAAGCTAGTGCCAGTTCGATGGGTATACCCACGTTGTCGCGGATCACTTTGGGGGCGGCCCCGGTGGCGCCGCGCAAGCCATCCAGGGCCACGTAATCTGCCCCCGCTCGCACTACGCCGCTAGCGATGGCGGCCGCGTTATGGACGGCCGCGATCTTGACGCCCACCGGCTTGCTGTAATTGGTGGCCTCTTTCAGGGCGTAGATAAGTTGCGCCAGGTCCTCAATGGAATAGATATCGTGATGCGGAGCCGGAGACAACGCGTCGGTGCCGCGGGGGATCATCCGCGTGGCAGCCACATCGGCCGACACCTTTTCGCCCGGCAAGTGCCCGCCGATGCCAGGCTTGGCCCCCTGGCCGATCTTGATCTCGATGGCGCGGCCCACGTCAAGATAGTCTTGGTGTACGCCGAAGCGGCCCGAGGCTACTTGCACGATGGTATGATCGCCGTAGCCGTAGAGCCGGCGGTCCAGCCCCCCCTCGCCGGTGTTGTAAAGCGTTCCCGCCTCAGTCGCCGCCCGCGCCAGCGCCTCGTGCACGTTGAAGCTGATGGCGCCGAACGACATCGCGGAGAACATGATCGGGACTTCTAGACCCACCTGAGATGAGAGCGGCGTCTTGACTTCCAGCGTGCGGGGATCGACCTCCAGCCCGTCTGGCTTTGCGCCCAGATAGGTGCGCAGCTCCATAGGTTCGCGCAAAGGATCGATGGATGGGTTGGTCACCTGGCTGGCATTGAGCAGGAGGTGATCCCAGTAAATGGGATACTCTTTGTCGTTGCCCATGCCAGTGAGGAGAATGCCCCCGCTTTCCGCCTGGCGCAGGATATCCTCGATCACTTCGCCGCGCCAGTTGGCATTGCGCCGGTAAGAGAGTGTGTTCTCGCGGATGTTAAGAGCCCCTGTTGGGCAGAAGGACACGCAGCGGTGGCAGGCGCGGCAAAGCTCATCGTGGCTGCGCACGACGCCGTCTTCCTCGTCCAGCTCGTGCACGCCCCAGCCGCACTGGCGGATGCAGACACCACACTGGATGCAGCGATCTTGATCGCGCTCGACTATGAACTTTGTGGGCAAATAGGTCTTCAATTGGGTCCTCCGGCAGAGCTTCGGCGACGCCATCGTGAAGGCGCCTCACAATGCGGCAAGGGCGGAAACAGTGGCCCGCTCTTGCCTCTAGGCCACCAAAGCTTCTTCCAGCCCGGCTGCCTCGCGAGAACGCACGCGAGCCACTAGGGGCTCCCCACCGAGGGGCGTCCAGATGCGATCGAGATCGGGCGAAATGAGCCGAATGGCCGATTCCTCCGATGAGAGGAAAAAGAGGTCGTCCTTGATGGCGGCGGTCAGAGGGCGCAGGCGAATGCGGTCGGTGAGGCCGATCATCTCGCCCTGGCGGGCCACGATGATGGTGAAGGGCCCATTCATTAGCAGCGAGCCATATGTCTGGCGCATGGCAATGTAGAGCGCACGCTCGCGCGGCTCCAGGCGGTCGATCTCGCTCCAGAGAGGCGCTGCCAGCACTTTAGCTGCCAGCTCGATGGGCAGGCGATGTCGGCGCAGCAGGAGGTCCAGGGCGTAGGCGATCACCTCGGTGTCGGTTTGCAGAGTGCACTGATAATCGTACATCTCCAGGTAGGCCTTGTTGCTGCCGTAAGACGAGATCTCGCCGTTGTGGACGACGGTCAGGTCCAGCAAGCTAAAGGGATGGGCACCGCCCCACCAAGCTTGGCTATTGGTAGGGAAGCGGCCGTGCGCTGTCCAGAGGTAGCCCTGGTATTCGTCAAGACGGAAGAAGTCTGCCACGTCCTCCGGATAGCCGACGCCCTTGAAGACGCCCATATCTTTGCCGCTGGAGAAGACGAACGCATCGTGGGAGCCGCCGTTGATCTCCATCACCCGCTGCACCACGTAGTCGTCATCACCCTGGCCGAAGGCGGCATGGCTTCCCACGTCCACGAAGTAGCGACGCAGCAGCGGTGGCTTATGCACGCGAGCCTGACGGCGGCAGGGGATTTCCTCCTCGTGAACGACGTCGAAAGACTCCCGCAAGTACTCCTCGACTGCGCGCTGCGACGCGCGGTCGCCGTACATCACGTGCAGGGCATATTGCTCGGAGAGCTCGGGATAAAGGCCATAGATGCCGAAGCCGCCGCCAAGGCCGTTGGAGCGGTCGTGCATATTCGCAATGGCCCGGATGACCCCCTGGCCGCCAACCCGTTTGCCGGAAGTATCGATCATTCCGAAGATGGAACAGGCGGCCATGACTTTGTCATCGCCGTAAGGGTTGGCTCGCATTTGATTGTCGAACACCGGGTCACCTCCACCACGAACTATCACACGACACCTACCAAGGGAGATCGTTACCGCCAACAGCGGGAAGCTTGTTCAAGCGCTCGCGCCGCAGAGATGCGGGCAGAGCAATAAGATGGAAGTCTTCGCTCGCCAGCGCTTTCTCGAAGCCGCGCACAGGCACGCCGTCGCGCATCAGGCCCAGGAGCAGCCCTGCCGGCTCGACCTCGCCTGCCATCACAAAGCCAACCACGCGGTCGTCCCGCAAGACCACCTTTCGGTAGCGCCCACGCTCAGCGCCGCGCGTGATGGTCTCCAGGCCGGCGTGGCCGTTGGTGCCGAGGTCGCCAGCGGAGGCGACGCAGAGCCCGAAGTAGTTGAGAGAGTTCATCGAAGTCCCGCCGGGGTACTCTCGTGGCCGGCCAGCCGCATTGAGGCCAGCGACCCGCCCGCCAAGGTAGGCGCTGGGCCAGATGGGGACGACGCGGTTAGCGTCAAGCAGGAAATCGTAAGCCTCGGCGGCGTCGCCACAGGCGTAGATACCAGGGACGCTGGTGGCCATCCGGCGGTCCACCACGATGCCCCGGTTGACTTGGAGTCCCGCTGTCATAGCCAGTTCCGTCCGCGGGGCGACGCCGATAGCCACTACCACCAAGTCGCAACCCAGTTCGCGGCCATCGCTCAGGGCGACGGCCCCCACCTGGTCGGGGTTGCTGGCGCGCGGGAGAACAGCTTCCACCGAGAGGCCAGTAAGGACGTCTACCCCCGCCTGCAGCAAACGCTCTTCCACCAGGCGCGAGGCCACCTCGTCCAAGACCAGGCTCAACACCCGATCCTTAAGCTCCACCAGGTGCACGCGCATCCCCCGTTTCACCAGAGCTTCCGTAACGCTGAGGCCGATCAGGCCGCCGCCGACGACGACCACTCTCTTGCTCCCGACCAGCGCTCTAGCGAGCGCTTGGGCATCGCCCAGGGTGGTGAAGGTGTAAACCCCTTTCAGTTCGCGACCAGCCATCGGCGGCACGATGGGGCGCCCACCCGTGGCGAGAATGAGACGGTCCCATTCCAACCGCTCGCCGCTAGCTAGCTCCAGCCAGCCATCAGGGTTCACCCTCTGCACCCGCTGGCCCAACCTGGTCTCGATACGGCGGCGCGCGTAGAAGCCTTCGTCGCGGTAGAGCATCTCCCTCAGCGACTTCTCGCCAGCTAGGTACTCGGAGATGAGCGGACGCGAATAGGCCAGGTATTCTTCTTCGGAGATGATGGTTACTGGGCTCTCGCGATCCACTTCTCGAATCGCTTCAGCAGCGCCGATACCGCCAGCTGAGTTGCCCACGATCACGTACCTGGTCATCTAGCTTGCATCCTCCACCAGTCGGAGCGCCTCGTTGGGGCAGTTGGCCACGCAGACAGGCACCTCGCGTTCGGGGCAGAGGTCGCAGCGCGGCGCCACCCGCCGGCCGCTCGGGTCGCGCTCTGGCACCCCATAAGGGCAGACCAGGATGCAGGTCCAGCAACCCATACAGCGCTCGGCATCGAAGCGCACCTGGCCCGTCTCTTCGTCTCGCTGCAAGGCCCCCGTCAAACAAGCGTAAGCGCAGTAGGGCTCCTCACAGTGTCGGCACTGCAGGGCAAAGGAAAGGGCTCCCTCCTCCTGCACGCGCACGCGCGAGAACGCCTGCGCCCGCTCGCGCTTGTAGGCCTTGACGATGTCTCGGCTGCGCGAATGCTCCACTAGGCAGTACACCTCGCAAAGACGGCACCCAATGCAGACTTCCTCGCGCGCCTGGATTCTCCTCATCGATCCTCGCCCTATCAGAGATAAACTAAGCCCACCAAACCGAGGTTGGTGGGCGACTTCGCCTTGGCTCAACAATAACGTCGGTGGTGCAAACCGTAGCTAACCAACTCCGGCTAGCTCACGAAGAATAATAGCGGCAGCAGCAGGGTAGCACCAGGTATAGGTCTCACAAAGATTACGCTTGCTATTTGTGCAAACAGACGAAAACAGCGAGGCCAATGTGCAAACTGACGAATCACTAGGGAGCTAGTTCGCGGATCTTGAGGGCGAGCTGGAGGCAAAGGCGGTTTTCGGCGTCGTCCAGGTCCAGATTAGTGAGTTCTTCGATGCGACGCAGGCGGTAGGAGAGGGTGTTGCGGTGCAACGCTAGCCGCTCGGCCGCCCGGCTGTAGTTGCCGCAGCAGGCGAGGTAGGTTTGCAGGGTCGGTATAAGCTCGCGGCCGTGCTTCTCGTCGTACTCCACGAGGCGGGCTAGGTATTCGTTGGCGAAGGAATGGAAATGGTGAGTATCTTTGAGGGGCAGCAACAGGCGGTAAACGCCGAGGTCGTCGAACCAGAGCGCGCGCTCTCCGCCACCAACGCGCTGGGCGACGGCCAGCGCTTGATTGGCTTCCGTGGCCGCTCGCGGCAGTTCAAGGAGAGAAGCGCAGGGTCGGCTGGCCCCGGCCGAAACTCGAGCTCCGCCCAGGCGCTCTGCCACCCGCCGCCGCACGCTCTCGATTACTTCGTGGAAGGTGCGCTGGCTGTGGGCAGTGGGCAGGCCGCAGAGCGCCGCTGCTCCTCCGGCTCGGATGCCGGTCAAACACTTGATCCCGTGATGCCCCAACTCGTCGGCCACCGCCGCCACGAGGTCTGGCAGCAGGCCTGGCGTTTCGCCCATTTCGCGGCCTCCCCCGGCCTCTGTGTTGGCGGGAAGGGCGCCAAAGCATACGACCACGTTGACGGGGCTCAATTCGAGGCCGAGGGACTTGGCCCGGGCGAGGATGGCTTCGCGATCGCTGATCCGGCCTTCCAAAAGGTCTCCTAGGAAATCGCCCCGCACACGCTGCTCGGTCTCCACCACCGCCCGTTGCTTGGCCAGTTCCATGGCGCAGACAGAAGCGGCGCGCCCGGTAGCCACGCGATCAAGCTCCGAAAGGTCGGCGCCCGGGCCGAGGATGGAAACATAACCGACCACTGCGTCCTTCACTACAATGGGGGCCACGAAACGGGCCAGCCCCAAAGAGGGCAGTTCCTGGCGGCCAATGGGAGGTGCCGTACTGACCAGAGCTGCTCCCTGCAGCCAGTTGCGAACCCAGTCTTGCTCCGCCACCGCGGCCGCGATGACCGCTCGCTCCAGCACCGTGTCGGGCTCTACTGCCCAGAGCTGGAGCCTGAGCTTCTCGTCCTGGAAGAGAACCGTCTTGCCGGTGATCTGATGGAGGGTTTCGATGATGGCCCCGATGCCGCGGTCGCCAGTTACAAGCTGAGCCAACTGGCGGTAGATCTGCACTCCGCGCTGCTCAAGCTGCGCCCGATGGTTCAGGATGGTGCCCAGCGCCAGCCTTTCCACCTCGTGCAGCACGACTCCCTCTGGCATGGAGATGGTGGGCAGGCCAAGGCGGTCGGCAAGCTCCCTCACTCCAGGTGGCACTTCGCCGGCCATAGCGACGGCTGCCACCATCTCGGCGTTGAGGCGGTCCAGAAGCTGCACGAGCCAGGGCTGGCCCAGAAACACGTCCGGGGCAGTGGAGGCCAGCAGAACCAGTTCTCCGCCGTCCAGCTCTTCGAATGAGAGTGCTTCGGGCCGAAGCACGACGGCCCAGGCAACCTCTCGCCCGAGGCCGCTGGCCCCGCCCACTAACCGGGAGCCTGCCGGCAACGCCAGCCGCAAGATGTCGCCAACTGTTACTCCAGACATTGCCTATCCTTCACGCTTTCGCCGCCCGCTGCCTAGGAATACCGTCTGCCTTTCTTCTGCCGTTCTGCGGCCGCACCAGGCTAGGCATGAGAAAAAGGCCTATCGCTCGCCGAGCTCAGCTGCGGTGGCGAAAGGCCCCGTCGCCTGCAGGGATTCTTCTCTCATTGAATTATAGCGAGAGCACCGGCAGAACGCTAGCGCACTACCAACGTTCCAAGGCTCGCATAGTCTGCAGCTCCTACCGCCAGGCGCTGCCCGCTGGCCAACTCGTACAATCCGGCGATGAGCTGATATTCGCCAGGCGCCACGTCCTTGCGAACCGGAACCGCCACTGGATCGACCACGATCTCTCCCTTGTCCCAGAAAGAGGTAGGATAGCTGCCGTTCTGAGGCTGGCCGTCGTACTGGGCTACGAGGCCTTGGGGGCCCACTAGGTGCACAAAGACCGTGTAGTCGCGGGCGATCTCGCCGATTGCCTGCCAGTGGAGCGTCAAGCGTAGCTCCTGGCCGGGCGCAACTTCGCGGCTGGGCAGATCGTAGCCGAGAAGTACAATCTGGCCGCCGAAATCAGCGTCGACCTTGGAAGCGGGAGGGAGCGGAAGCGGGGCGCCCGATGGAGCGGATGCCTTAATGGAAGCGAGGTACAATGAGGCGCCAAGAGGCTTCCCTTGAGCATCGGTGGCCGGCAGAGGTGTCCTGTCGGCGTACCGGTAGAGCCCCACGTGCACTCGCAATAGGCCAGGAGCGACCGCCTGCGACCCTACTGGCACCAGATAGTGGTCGTGGACTAGCAGGCCGGGCTGCCAGAGGCTGGTCTGGAGCAGCCCCCGACCAGGCGTGGCATCAACCTGGCCCACCACCTTGCCCGAGCGGTCGTAGGCGTGGACGAAGACGCTGTAGTTCTCCGAAACCGGGCGCAAACACTTCCAGTACAGGTCTAGTTCGAAGCCACGGCCAGGAGCAACACGGGCTGTGGACAATTGACCACCGATCAGTTCGATAGCCCCATCCGCATAAAGGGCGTGCATCGGATGGTTGAGGGCCACTGCTTCCGCTTCCGTGGGCGCGGGCAGCGGGCTGTAAGCGGGCAAGATCACGCGGAAGGGCACCAAGGCCGCCAGCACGAAGAGCCCGAAACCCAGCGCCCAGGCGAGCCCAGCATGCCAGCGGCGAGGCACCAGCGACGAGAGACCTAGCACAAGCAAGAGGCTAAGACAGCCAAGGGCAGGGAACAGCAACCGCCCCTGCGATGCCATAGTCATCAGCGTCCAGCGCACGAGCGATACCCCGACGACGAGCGGCCAAAGCGTGACCAGAGCTAAACTTGCCGCGTCCAGATCGGCCTTGCCCCGCCACCGCCGGACTAGCAAGACTACCAGGCCGGCCACGGCTAGCAGCGTCAAGGCGTCGTAGAGGCGATAGTAATAGCTGGGCAGGAGAAGGTTGACCCCGCCCAGCAAGCCCCAGAAGTTGATGCGGAGACCTTCGAGTTCGGAGAGCAGTGCCCAGGCATCGTAGCTTCCCGGCCGCTTGCCAGCCGCTCGCAGCATGGCGTCGGTACCCAGCAATTCACCGTAGAGCGCGAGGTTGCGCAGATACCACCAGCCGGCGATGATGAACGCTATCCCGCCTGCCAGCAGACCCCGTCCCAGGTAACGCCAGAGCGCGCGCTCGCGCCAGGCCAGAATCAGACAGGTGAACCCGAGCAGCCCGAAAAGGCCCAGCGCACTCAGCTTGGATAGTGCCGCCACCCCCAATACTGCCCCCAGCATCGCGAACTGACGCCAATCGTGCTCGCCTTGAAGCATCCGCAACATCAGCAGCACTGCCAGGGCGCTGACGGCAGTAACGAGGTTGTCGTTGTTCACAGAAGCGGAGATGAAGATGAACGTTGGAATGAAGGCGCTGAGGGCGGCAACGGCCGCGGCAAGGGCGCGGCTTCCACCCGTCACTCGCAAGGCCAGCGCATAGGCTAGGGCAATGCTGGTCGCTGAGAGCAAGAGGGAGGCCCAACGGAGCACATGTACGGTAAGAGCGGGGCCGCGATAGGGAAAGCTCTCCGCCGGAGTGTGCAGGACCATGTTCTTGTTGTCGAGCGCGAGGGGGACGCCGGTGGTAGAGTGGGGGTTTGGTATGATCTCGGCCGGCTGCTGAAGGGTCCACCACGATATGCCCGCCATCAGGGCATAGTAGAGGGGCGGCTGGCTGGCCTCCTGGCGAGGAAGGTTTTGTGGCACGCCGCCGATCTGGACCGGCAACTGCCCGGTGAGGCGCAGATGTTCCACGAAGCGGTAGTGGTGCATCTCATCGGAGGCTTCGAAAATGGGCATGGTGACGCTGTAGGCTGAACCCAGGCCCAGAAAGGCCACGAGCACCATCGCCAGCGGCCAATGCAGACGCATCTTCTGCCAACGCCCAGACAAGCGACCAAACCTCCTTGCCGGCACCCCCCTGCCGGCACGACGCCTGCCCAGTCTACCAGCTTACCTCGCCCAGCACCAGGTAGTCTTTCCCATCGGGCAAGGGCAAGCGTGCCATAGTCTCTCGCTGGTAAAGGATCAGTACCATCGTGTACTTGCCAGGGGGCAGATCGCCAATCCGGTCGAAGCGGCGAGGGTCGGCGACGATCTCTCCGGGCAACCAAGTCGTGGTGGGCCGAGCATTGTCTTTGGGTGGGCAATCATACTGATCGGCTCGCTGGCCAGCACTGTCGATCAGCTGGAGGGTGACGGTGTAGCTCACCGCTGGCGTTCGCACCGCTCGCCAATAGAGGGTTAGGCTCAGCGGAGAGGTTATCGGCCCGGTGGGCTGGACCAGCACTCCCCCGCCCTCACGCGGCTGCCCGCGCCAGCCCGGCCCCACCTTGAGCGCCACCAGTTCGATGCCCCCTGAGAACGGCTGTGAAAGCGCCAGAGCGTCATAGGGCCAGCCGCGGTAGGCTGGCACCAGGGACTGGAAAGGAGCTACTGCTGCCAGCGAGAAAAGGACGAGGGCCAGAAAAAGCGCCAGCGACGGGTGCGCTCGTCTGGGCACCAAAGAAGCCAAGCCGAAGAACAGCAGCAGGCTGAGGCAGGCGACGGCAGGCAACAGCAGCCGACCGTAGGTGGCCAGCGTCATCTGCGTCCAGTTCAGCAGCGCCACCAGGACGGCCCCGGGCCAGATGAGCATCAGGCTCCAAGCGGCCATCTTCGGCCAACGCCCGCTTCGCCAGGAGCGAACGAGCGCCAGCAGCAAGCCCAGAAGGGCGAGCACCGCCAAAGCGTCGTAGAACTGGTAGAACCAGGCCGGCAAGGCGATGTTGTTCCAACCAAAAACGCCCCAATAGCTCATCTTCAGATCGCCCATCTCACCCGCCAGGTCCCAGAGCGTCGGCGTCGGGTGTCGGCGCCCCACGGCTCGCAGCATAGCGTTGATGCCCAGCAATTCACCGTAGAGCGCGAGGTTGCGCAGATACCACCAGCCGGCAATGATGAACGCTATCCCGCCTGCCAGCAGACCCCGTCCCAGGTAACGCCAGAGCGCGCGCTCACGCCAGGCCAGAACCGCACAGACCAAGGCTAGCAACCCGAACAAGCCCAATGCTGTCAGCTTTGATAAAGCCGCGAGGCCCAATACCACGCCCATGACGGCGAAGTCGTGCCGCTGTTGATGACCGTCGAGCGCACGGACGAACAGCACCAGGGCCACCGAGGAGAGGGCGATGACGAGGTTGTCGTTATTGATGGCCGCGCTCATGAATACGAACATGGGCAGGAAGGCGCAAGCTGCGGCCGCGCCAGTGGCCAAGGCTCGGCTCTGCCCACCCAGCCGCAGGGCGAGCAGATACGTGCAAGCGACGGCTACTGCCCCCAGTAGGAGTGAGAACCAGCGTGCCAGATGTACGGCCAACGCCAGGCCGTGATAGGGGAATTGCTCGTCAACGGAGTGCTGCAGCAGGTTCTTGTTGTCGAGCGCGGTCAAAGCTGTTGGCAGGCCGATCTCGGTGTGGGGATTGCGCTCGATCGCAGCCGGCCGATCGTAAGCCCAGAACGACAGCGCTGTGGCCAGCAGGTAATATAGCGGCGGCTGGCTGGCCTCCTGGCCGACCAGATTGCTGGGGTCCTTGCCCGTCTGCACTGGCAATTGTCCGGTCAGAGCCAGGTGCTCCAGGAAGCGATAATGCTGTAGCTCGTCCGGGGCTTCCAGCACCGGTATCAGCACGCTGTAGACCAGGCCCACAGAGAGGAAGAGGACCAGTACCAACGCCAAAGGCCAGTGACGGCGCCAAATGGACCGGCCCGCCGCTGCGGAGCCGAGAGCCAGGTCAGCCAACGTGTCGCTCGCCTCAGCCTTGACCCCGACCGCTACCAAGCGCAATCATCACGCTCCTTCGCTTGCTGGCGTTGACACGAGCAACAGCCACCGGGCGAACTGGTACCAGGTGGGTTGGTGCTCGCGGCATTATAAGGATGCGTGCCGGGCGTGTCAACGCGCTTCGGCCCTTCGCCAGGCTACAGTCACGTGCCGAGGGACTATCCGAGGTGCCAACTCACGGAAGAAGAGCGAAAGCTCGGCAGGGGGAAGCCTCAACCTCGGCCAGCTTGAGAGGAATGACGAAAAGCTGTACTCGGCTCTGAGGCAGGGCCTCCAGGTTCCGCAGGCCTTCGACGATCAGCACCTGGTGACGAAAGAAGACCTTGTGCGCTTCGAACTGGGGGCCGTAGTCGAAGCCAAAGGCGTCGATGCCGATCAGACGGATGCCGCGGGAAACGATCCATTCCGCGCATTCGGCGCCGAAGCGGGTGCGATTCGGATCGGAAGGGTCGACAACGTCGCCGGCCGGCTGGTAGTGGGAGCGAAGCAACAGGAACGGGCAAGATTCGATGAGGGAGCGATAGGGCTCCAGATCGGACACCTGCAGGTGTCGCTGCGGCACGTCGATCACTGATGCTTCTCCGATGAAGCGTTCCAGGGGCTCATCTTGAAGACGGCGGCCGGGCAGCATATGTAGCTGGGTCTCCACGTGCGTGCCCACCTGGCTGTTCAGGTCCAACCGAAAGACAGTGAAGCCATCCTCCTCGAGCGAGGCGGCCCGGGTAAGGCGGATGGGTGGGTCACCGGGATAGACCGGCATGCCTGCATAGATCGTTTGCGTCAGGTCGATAACGCGCACAAGCTGCCCCTTTGGGGATTATCGCGCGGTGGTCGGTCACCGCAGAGACGGATAAGACACGCCGAGCGTTGGCTCGGCATGATTCCGAGAACGGGCTGGGAAGAGCAAGAAGGCACTGTTCACAGGAACAGTGCCTTCTCTTGTCTCGTTCTATGCTGGGCCTACGAGGCTGCCGTCTTGGCAGTGCTCTTAGGCTGTTCTGCTTTCGGCTCGGCCTTCGTTTCGGGCTTCTGCTCACCCTTCGGCTGGGCGGGCGCCAGAATCATGGTCATCGTCCGTCCCTCGATGAGAGGGGTACGCTCCACCGTGCCGGCGCCATCCAGGTGGCTGGCAATCTGCTCCAACACTTGACGGCCAAGCTGAGGATGAGCCATCTCCCGACCTTTGAAGCGCACTGTGACTTTGACCTTGTCGCCGCTTTGCAGGAATTTCTGAATCGTACGAGTCTTGAACTCCAGGTCGTGCTCGCCGGTCTTCGGCGTCAGCCGTACTTCCTTGAGTAGCATAAGACGCTGCCCCTGGCGGGATTCTCGCGCCTTCTTGGTCTGCTCGTACTTGAATTTGCCGTAATCCATCAGCCGGCAGACCGGGGGCACAGCCGTAGGAGCGACCTCGACTAGGTCGACCCCCTTTTCCCGCGCCATGCGCAGCGCCTCAGGCACGGAGACCACACCCAACTGCTCGCCGTTCTCGCCAATCAGGCGAATCTCCCGGGCCCTGATCCTCTCGTTTACCCTAAGTTCCTTTATGATGTCTCAATCACCTCCGCGTCTCGATCGCCTTCCAGGAAGCACACAAGCCGGCTTCTCAGGTAAGAATATAGCATGTCGACTGCAACAAAGTCAACTGACCTAGCTGCCTGGCTGTAGCCCCAACGTTCGGGAAGATGCAACCTCTTTGGCGAGGTCGCTGAAGGTGGCAATGGTCAGCGGGCCCAGGTTCTCGCCGCTGCGCAGGCGCACCGAGACGGTGCCGCTGTCCACCTCTTTGTCGCCCACTACCAGCATATAGGGTATCTTCTGGAGCTGGGCCTCGCGGATCTTGTAGTTGACTTTCTCGCGTCGGCTGTCCACGTCCACCCGCAAGTCTTCTCCACGCAGTTGGGCGGCCACCGTCTCTGCGTATTGCAAGTGTCGGTCCGCGATGGGGATGACGATGGCTTGCACCGGGGCTAGCCAGACGGGGAAAGCGCCGGCGTAGTGCTCGATCAGGCCGCCGATGAAGCGTTCCATTGCCCCCAGCACAGTGCGGTGGACCATAACCACGCGATGGGCGGCCCCGTCCTCGCCGATGTATTCTACCTCGAAGCGCTCTGGTTCGTTAAAGTCGCACTGGATGGTTGGCCCCTGCCAGTAGCGGCCCAAGGCGTCACGCAGCTTGATGTCGATAGCTGGCCCGTAGAACTTGGCTTCGCCCTCGGCACGGTGGTAGGGCAGGCCTTTCGCCTCGAGGGCATTGACCAGGGCTCGCTCGGCGTGCTCCCACACCTCGTCTCGGCCAGCATACTTCGCTTTGTTGTTGGGATCGCGAACGCTCAGTTCGACCTGAAACTCCTCGTAGCCGAAGGTCTTCATCATGAACTGCGCCAGGTCGATGACCCCGATCAGTTCGCTCTCCAGTTGGTCTGGTCGGCAGAAGATATGCGCATCATCCTGGGTGAAGCCACGCACTCGCAACATGCCATGCAAGACCCCGGAGCGCTCGTAGCGATAAACGGTCCCCAGCTCGGCCAGGCGGATCGGAAGCTCCCGGTAGCTGTGGAGACGAGATTTGTAGATCTGGATGTGGAAGGGGCAGTTCATAGGCTTGAGCATGTACTGCTGCCCCTCCACCTCGATAGGCTGGTACATGTTCTCCGCGAACCAGTCCAGGTGGCCGCTGGTGCGCCAAAGGTCAATACGCCCGATGTGAGGAGTGTAAACGAGCTCGTAGCCGCGGCGATAGTGCTCGTCGCGCCAGAGGTCTTCCACGATCTTGCGCACGCGAGCGCCTTTTGGGTGCCAGAGAACCAGGCCAGCGCCTACCTCTTCTTGCACACTGTAGAGGTCCAAGTCTTTGCCCAGGCGGCGGTGGTCGCGTCGGGCGGCCTCTTCCAGGTGCTGGAGATAGGCGTCAAGCTCCTCCTGGGTAGGAAAGGCTGTGGCATAGATGCGCTGCAGCATCGGCCGATGCTCATCACCGCGCCAATAGGCGCCAGCGACGCTGAGCAGCTTGAAGGGGCCGATCTCTCCCGTGGTGGCGACGTGAGGACCGCGGCAGAGATCGACGAACTCCCCGTCACGATAGATGGATACTTCGGCATCCGGAAGATCGCGGATCAGCTCGACCTTATAGGGTTGGTTGAGCTCGGAAAAGAACTGGATGGCCTTCTCCCGCGGCATCATCTCCCGTGTGAAGGGGTAGTTGGCCTTTACGATCTTAGCCATCTGCTCTTCGATGACCTTGAGATCTTCGGGGGTCAGTGCCCGAGGGAGATCGAAGTCGTAGTAGAAGCCGTCCTCGATCGCTGGCCCGATGCCCAGCTTGGCTTCAGAAAAGATACGTTGCACCGCTTGAGCCATGACGTGAGCGGCGGAATGCCGCATCGTCTCCAAGTCTGCCATCAGTCCTCCTTGCAGCAGGAAGTGCAGGTCGCCCGCGCCTTGCTATTCGTTGCCGACGCCCGATGCCGGCCAGTGCTTCTCTGGCCAAAGAACGCCCAACAAAAAAGCTCTCACCCCTTGGGGCGAGAGCAAGTTCTCACGCGGTTCCACCCAGTTACGAGGCAACCGGCCCAGCACGGTGAGCCCGACGCCTCCTTGTGCTGCCGATAACGGGGCTACCGTCTTGCCATACTGCGCGCCGACAGGGCTTGGGCGCGGTTCCGGCTCGAAGCTCACAGGGGGTTTTCGCGAGTTCACAACGGGGGAAGCTTTCAGCCAGTGGCAACCCCTCTCTGACGCCGGAGGTTCTCGCTACTCGTCCTGCTCTCAGCCTATGCCAGCGGCTGTGAGGCCGCCTTTCGCAATCACCCAATATAGTGGGCGATACAGGACTTGAACCTGTGACCTCTACGATGTCAACGTAGCGCTCTAGCCACCTGAGCTAATCGCCCGTTGGGAACGACGCCGGTATTCTAGCAAATGCTGGCTGCTTAGTCAAGCTAATGTACTCGTTCAGTACCTCCGTTACAGTCCCTGGTTGCTAGTCTGTTTATGTCTCCAGCGGTCCACGGACTCCGCCATATACTCGCTGCCATTATCCACTTGGATCGCCTTCACCACGAAGGGCATCCGCGCAATTACCTGATCAACAAACTCCGCTGCCATCTTCGCTGTCGCCACACTGCGGATGTCGAGCACGTCCCAACGCGAGACGACATCCCGAGCCGTGAACTGCTTGCGCACCACGCCTGGCAACGGGCGCACATCCAGGGTGTCTATCTGCACGATGTCGCCAGGCTCCTTCGCCTCGTAATCCCTCGGCTTGCGCCTAGCATATACCCGTCTCAGACGGCGCTTGCGCGCCGAGATGGCAAAGCGTGGCGGTTCCACCAGCTCTCCCGTCTGCCTGAGACGCTTGAGAATCCGTCCCACCATCGAGACCGATACCACCAGCCCATCACGCCGCAGCAAGACGGCGATCTTGTCCTTGCCCCAGCTGGGGTACTGCTCCCGCTTGGTCCGCACTGCCTCGCGCAGCTCGGCCGTCCACGTCGGCTGTCGGCAACGCCGAGGCCGGCTGGGGCGGTCTTCCAGCGAGCGCAGGTT
>Ga0315298_1004775_pt1 | contig 19860 bp, 18 predicted proteins | sample WHS_1_MG_FD_203077 | JGI IMG/M metagenome (GOLD analysis project Ga0315298, IMG submission 203077) | Extremophilic microbial mat communities from Washburn Hot Springs, YNP, Wyoming, USA - WHS_1_MG | ecosystem: Environmental > Aquatic > Thermal springs > Hot (42-90C) | place: USA: Wyoming...
TGTTACTTTCATTTCGGGCTTACCTCCTTGCTCTGCTCTCAGTCTACTAAACAAAGAGTCTATCACAAGGTAGGTGAGCCCCTTACCTTTATCCTCTTAGAAAAGCCTGAGTAAAGTGAACGCTACTTCCAGTTGAGTCTGGTCGCTGTTTTTGCTAGACTCTAATTACGGTGGGGCTGTAGCTCAATTGGGAGAGCGTTTGACTGGCAGTCAAAAGGTAGTGGGTTCGAATCCCATCAGCTCCACCAAAGACAATAATATCGTCATCGATTAGCTTCAATTTTTACCTCTGGATTACCTGCTGAGTTTCCTGTCGGTCTGAGCCTAATATTTGGAAGCCCCTATCTCTTCCATTTTGCCCGTCACCACGAAGACCACACGCTCGCAGATGTTGGTAACCCTATCGCCGCTCCTTTCAAGATTATGTGCCACCCAGATGAGGCGAGTCGCCCGCGTGATTGTTCTGGGGTCTTCCAGCATGAAGGTAAGTAGCTCTCTGAAAACCTGGTCATAAAGCTGGTCGATGATGTCGTCTTCGGCAACCATTCTTCGGGCGGCTTCGGCATCGCGGTTGACGAGAGCATCCAGACTGCGGTGGAGCATGTATACCACCTGCTCTGCCATTCTGGGTATGTCGATCAACGGCTTTAATGGTGGTTCGTCACCAATCATGATAGCGATCCTTGCGATACCCTCAGCGTGGTCGCCTATGCGCTCTAGCTCGGTAACGATGTTAAGCACTGCCACAATGATACGGAGGTCACTGGCCATAGGTTGTTGCGTGGCGATAAGTTCAATGCACTTTTCCTCGATTTCAAACCGCCTCTGGTTTATCTTTTTGTCGTCAGACACTATCTGCCTGGCTAGTTCTAGGTCTCTGTTCTTGAGAGCATCAATAGAGCGCAGTGTGGCTTTGCTTACCATGCTACCGAGAGCCAGAACTTCGTCCTGAATTTCCCTTAACTTCTTATGAAAGGCTGCCCTCATTTCCATAGCTACCCCCTTAGGCGTTATCCGAAGCGCCCTGTAATGTAATCTTCGGTGCGTTTATCTTTAGGATTGGTAAAAATCTGCGCCGTTGGCCCGTATTCCACAAGTACCCCTGCCCGGTCTGGTTCCATCATTATGAAGGCTACCATATCGGATACTCTGGCCGCCTGCTGCATGTTGTGGGTAACGATGACGATGGTATATTCCTTAGACAGACTGCGCATCAAGTCTTCAATCTTTAGAGTAGCCAGCGGATCAAGTGCACTACAGGGCTCATCCATCAAAATCACTTCCGGTTCCACCGCCAGCACACGAGCGATGCAGAGCCTTTGCTGCTGGCTTCCGGAGAGTGCCAGAGCTGATTGTCCCAGCTTGTCCTTAACCTCCTCCCACAACGCAGCCTGACGCAGACTCTTTTCCACAATCTCCTCGAGTTGTGCCCGACTCTTGACGCCGTGTCGCCTGGGGCCAAAAGCCACATTTTCAAAAACCGACATCGGGAATGGGTTTGGTTTCTGAAAGACCATACCCACCCTCTTTCTTAAAGCAAACACGTCGATCTTTGTGTTATAGATAGGGAGACCATCGAGTTCCACGTTTCCTTCAACTCTGGCGCCAGGTATAAGGTCGTTCATACGGTTGAAGACACGCAACAATGACGACTTGCCGCAGCCGGAAGGCCCGATGATAGCCGTGATGGCGCACGAAGGGATATCAAGGGTAATGTTCCGGAGAGCCTGAAACGAACCGTAATACAGGTTGACCCTCTCTGCTCTAAGTTTGATGACACATTCCTCACCAAGTTTCTGGGCAGTGTCTAACATATCAAGTTCAATACTCACAGTTAGTGCCTCTTTCTTGTTTTAATTCTGATGGCTGCTGCCAACACATCGAATGAAAGTACCACCACAAGTAAGACAAACGCAACCCCCCATACTGTTTCCTTAGGCATGTTAGGCACATGAGCGGCAACCGTATAAAGATGGTAAGGGAGCGCCATAAACTGGTCAAAAGGCGATTGTGGGAGACGAGGAAGCAGAAAGGCCGCTCCTGTCACCAATATGGGCGCGGTCTCTCCGGCGGCGCGACTTATGGCAAGGACAGCTCCAGTTATGATGCCAGGTAAGGCCTGGGGCAGGACGACATGCCTCACCGTCTGCCATTTAGTCACCCCAATGGCCAGGCTCCCCTCGCGGTATTCTCGTGGCACCGCCAATATAGCTTCTCTTGAGGTAGTGATCACCATTGCCAATGCTTGGGCAGCTAGAGTCAGGCTGGCTGCCAGCAGGGAGAGCCCGAAGTCGAAGGCCAGCACGAACACGCTCAGCCCGAAAAGCCCGAAGACAATGCTGGGCACACCTGCCAAATTTGCGATGGCAAGATTCATAAGCCGTGTCAGCCAGTTATCAGGGGCATATTCGGTAAGATAGATGCCTGCCAGCGCACCGATAGGTTGGGCAAATAGGAGGGTTCCGAGCATGAGATAGAAGGTGCCGACGATCGCGGGCAAAATACCGCCGGCCCGCCCCGCTTGAGAGGGAAATTGCGTCAAAAACTCCCATGTTATCGCCCCACCACCTCTAATGATCGTGTAAACGATGATAAACAGGACAGGGAGTACGGCAATCGCGGTCGCTAGCCCCAGAAAAGTAAAGGCGATGTGTTGAGATATGCGGCGCGAGTCAAAACCTGCTGTGGTCATTACAGTCTACCTCGGGAACTTCCTCTTCTGCCGTTCTAGCACCCTGTCGGCAATAATATTGACCGCCAATGTTAAGACAAATAGCATCAGGCCCACCGCGAACAGAGCTTGGTACTGGAGCCCCCCGCGGACTGCATTACCGATGCCGGAGGCTATGGCAGCTGTCATAGTGGTCATGGGGTCGGTGGGAGAGACTGGTACTGCCAAAGCCCCACCTGCTACCATCAGCACTGTCATCGTCTCACCTATTGCTCGCCCTACCCCAAGCATTATGGCGGCAGCGATTCCGGAGAGGGCAGCAGGAACACAGACATGCCATATCGTTTCCCATTTTGTCGCTCCCAAGGCATAAGATGCCTCTTTGAACTCTCCGGGTACGGCATGCAGTGCGTCCTCGGACACACTTACGATAATCGGTAGGCTCATCAGCGAGAGCATAATAGCGGCAGTAAGACCGCAAAGACCGGTATTCAAATTAAAGGTACTTCGCACCAGAGGGGACAAGAGCGCCAGCCCGATAAATCCCATCACCACCGACGGGATACCGGCGAGTATTTCGATTATAGGCTTTGCTGTCTCAGCCACCTTCCTAGGTGCTATTTCGGAAAGGTAAGCCGCACAAGCAACGCCGATCGGTACCGCTAGCGCCGTGGAAATAAGAGTTATCATTAGAGTGGACACGATGAAAGGGGCGATGCCAAAAGCAGGCGGGTCAGAAACGGGGTACCAGTGGGTGCCGAACAGGAATTCCCACGGACTGACGTGAGCAAAGATTGGCACACCCTCCTTTAGCAGAATAAAGATTATACCCAAAAGGACTACTATCCCCAGCACTCCGGCTAGGAATATGCAACCCTGTATAATTCTTTCCCCAAGCCGCAGCCGGGGCTCTAAGCCCCGGCTAGAGGCTCTAGCAACTGTAGTAGCAGTATTGTGTGGTGTCACTCCCTTATCTTACATTTCGTTACTTCTGTTTAGCCACCGGCACGAATCCCAATTCCAGGACAACCTCCTGACCCTCTTCTGAGAGACAGTAGTCAATAAACGCCTTGATAATGCCAGTTGGGGCGCCGTTAGTGTAGTAAAGAAGAGGGCGGGAGACAGGATAAGTGCCGTCAACAACTGTAGCCACGCTCGGTTTGACGGCGGCGTCAGTAGCTGTTTTCTTCACCGCGACTGCTTTAACGGTCTTGGTGACGTAACCCAAGCCGGCGTAGAAAATGGCGTTAGGGTTCTTCGCCACTTCCGACACTCCTATTTCTGTGGAAGGTACAAACAATACCTTGTCGCCATATTCAAGTTTCTTATCAGCCTTTGGCAGCCCATACATCTGCACAACATGCTCCTTAAAGAAAACATGGGTACCAGAGTTGGTATCCCGTGCCATTGCCACTATCGGTGCATCGGCACCGCCGAGCTCTTTCCAGTTGGTTATCTTACCTGTATATATAGCGGAAAGCTGCTCTATGGTCAGCTCCGAGACGGGATTGGCCGGATTGACGACTACAGCAAGGGCATCGGAGGCTACGTGGATTTCGTATGGATTTACACCCTTAGCCTTTGCCTGTTCTATCTCTTTAGCTGTCATCGGTCGAGAAGCCTGGCATATGTCTGTAGTGCCATCCATAAGGGCGGCTATGCCGACCCCGGTGCCGGGCCCGCTTACGGCAATACTGACCTTCGGATTGGCCTTCATGAAGTTCTCTGCCCAGACGGAGCTTACTGGTGTGACGGTATTCGAGCCGATGATCTTGATTGAGCCAGACAAGGTAGAAGCATCTGCAGCTGGCGAGTTGCTAGTGCACCCGGATAACATGAGGGCAACAGCAAGCATCAAAGGTATTAAGCATTCTTTAAGCGACTTTGTCATACTGTCCTCCTGTTGCTCAATGCTTTTACTCCCTCTCTGAGTAATTCTAGGTGGAGGAGTTTAAAGACAGTTTAAAAGGATGTTAAGAATAAGTTAAAAATTTGTAGGGGGATTACCTGCGGGGGAGACGGAATGTAAAGACGGAACCCTTCCCTTCTTCGCTCTCTGCCCAGATTTCACCGCCATGAGCCTGTACGGTGTGTTTGGCAATGGCTAGTCCTAGTCCGCTGCCGCCACCGGAGCGGGCCTTATCCGCTTTGTAGAAGCGCTCGAAGATATGGGGTAAGTCCTCTCTGGCAATACCGATGCCAGTGTCACTGACACTGACGTAGACAGACTTACTATCATAAGAAGTGGAAATAGTTACTTTCCCTCCCGCTCTATTGAACTTGATGGCGTTATGCACCAGATTGGTGATAGTCTGTCGGATTCTGTCTCTATCTGCCGGTACAGATGGAAGGGCTGGAGACAGGTCTTTGGAGATAACGACTCCTTGCCTTTCCGCAAGAGGCGTCATTTGGATAATGACTTCGCCTACCAGTGCATTAAGGTCAACCAGCTCCGTTTTCAGTTCTGCCTGCCCAGCCTCGATACGGGAAAGTTGGGTCAGTTCGGCAATCATATGAGTGAGGTGGTCAATCTCTCCAACTATCCGGGACAGAAAATCGGATGCTATTTCCCTGTCGGTTATAGCGCCACCCTCAAGGGTTTCTACCATGGCTTTGATACTGGCGAGGGGTGTGCGTAACTCGTGAGAGATGTTGCCTATCAGTTCCCGCCGCATGGTCTGCAGGTTACGAAGTTCCGTTAGGTCCTGAACTAGAATAAGCGCCCCATTCAAACGGCCATGATGTTGGAGAGGCAAAGCAATAGCCCTCAAAAAGCGCCTGGTAAGGCTGGACTCGAACTGAATCTCCTGTTCTTTGGCTGTTTCCAGACACTGCTTTAATACCTTATCTAGCTCGTGGTCATGAACGACTTCAATGAGGCGCTTATTGATTGAGTCAGCTTCTTTGAAACCGAGGAGTTTACCTGCTCCCGGATTGGCCAGAGCCACGTTGCCTTCAACATCTGTCATGATGACACCGTCAGCCATGTTGGCAAGAACGTTGGCAAGTTTATTTTTCTCGCTTGAGACGCTATCCATCGTGATCTTAAGTGCGACAGACATGTCGTTGAAGGCCCGGGCAAGCTGTCCGATTTCGTCTCTCGTCGCTACATCTATCTTCTGCCCCAGTTCTCCAGCGGCAATTTTTTGTGCGCCTTTGGTAAGTTGGCGGACAGGGCGGGTCGCTGTGCAGGCAATAAACCAGGCGGCCACCACTGCCAATACGGCTGTCACGACCGTTGCCAGAATGATTATCCGTGTTACACGCTTGACCGAGTTCTCTACGGTAGCTAAAGGTAATGCCGTCCTGACTAGACCTATTAGCTCACCCTGCTTGTAAATGGGCACTGCCAAGTACATCATCTCCTGTCTCAATGTGGTGCTATAACGGGTGCTTTCGCCGATACCGTAGGCCAAGGCGTCTTTTACTTCAGGGCGGGTGGCGTGATTTTCCATTTTCACCGGGTCTTCTACGGAATCGCCCAGCACCGTGCCATCAGCGGCGATAATCGTAACACGGCTATCTATTTCGTTTGCCAGCTTTTTGACAAAGTCATCAGGGGAATAATCCTGATTCTGTAAAGATAGGACAATCCCCTCCGCGATAATCTTCGCTTCTTGCTCGAGGTGCAAACGCAGGTAATCAAGCTGGGAATTTCTCACCGAATTCGTGACGTAGACCCCGAGCACAAGCATGCTGGTGACGATTAGTGTGATAAACGGTATGGCGACACGCCACTGGAAACTGAGCAACCTTAGCCCTCCAATTTGTACCCTGCGCCGCGCACCGTGATAAGATACTTCGGTCGTCCCGGGTCGGGCTCTATCTTTTGTCTGAGCCACCGAATATGGACATCAACCGTACGTGTATCGCCAGCGTAGTCGTACCCCCATACCTTTTCGAGGAGTTGCTCCCGACTAAATACTAGTCCTCTGTTTCTGGCTAGAAAGGCAAGCAGGTCAAACTCTTTCGGTGTCAGTTCCACTATCTTCCCGGAAACGGTGATTCGGTGCCGAGCGATATCAACTTCAATATCACCAACTTTTAGTAACGCACCCTGTGGTTGTGTCTCGACCATCTTTGCCCGGCGCAGCATTGCCCTTATCCTGGCAAGCAGTTCCCTCAGACTGAAGGGCTTGGTCACGTAATCATCAGCGCCAATTTCCAGACCGACTATCTTGTCAGTCTCTTCAGCTTTAGCCGTGAGCATCAATATTGGAACTGTCATTTCTTTGCGCAAGATGCGGCAGACATCAAAGCCGTTTATCTTGGGCAACATTATGTCAAGGATAATAAGGTCAGGTTTCTCCCTGCGAGCCACCTCAAGAGCCTCAGAGCCATCGGTAGCCATAACAACTTCATAGCCCTCTCTACGCAGGTTGTATTTGATAGCGTCTAAAAGGTTGCGGTCATCTTCTACGATCAGTATCTTGTCGTCCGCAGCCATCAGTGTAAGTATAGAATTAACGGGGCGGTCTATCAAATAAGCAGCTGTTGTACCTTGGGAATCAAGCCTTTCTTCTCAAACAAGAGTGCGGGAACCGTCCTTACTGGTTCACCAAGTTTTATTTCCCGGTCCACAGGCTGATTTTTCACACCCGATCCACATTGTACACTACAGCCCGTTAGCCACTTCGCGTAACGATTTTTGAGGCAAGCTTAAATGCGGTTAAGACCCCTATACCAAAGGTTTATCGTCAATCAATAATGCGTTTGAATGAAACGGTGGCGAGGACTGTGAGGACAACGGTCGCCAGTATGAGAACTGCTAGGTCACGGGGGAAGCGGCTGAAATCACCGGTCACCAGCAGCGCACGGAGTGCATCGACTGTGTAGCTGAGCGGGTTGGCGAGCGCCACCACTTTCAGCCAGCTGGGCATCAGTTCCACGGGGTAGATGGCACTGCTGGCAAAGAACAGTGGCATTGTAATCGCCTGCCCGATTCCCATCATGCGCTCCCTGGTCTTGAGCATCGAAGCCAGAAAGATGGACAGGCTGGAAAAACACATGCCGGAGAGGACTATCACCGTAAGGACACCGAGCACGCTCAGAGGGTCTACGCGAAGCTGGACCCCAATGGCCAGGGCCAAGAGAAATATGAGTATTGCCTGCAAGATGGAACGGACACCAGCAGCAAAAGTCTTGCCTAAAATGATGCTGGAATGCGGCACTGGCGTTGAGAGGAGTTTGTTGAGCAGACCGAAGTCCCGTTCCCACACCAGCGTAATACCGTAGAAGACAGCTATGAAGATGACTGATTGTGCCAGCACGCCCGGAGTGAGGAATTGCAAGTAACTGTAGCTGCCAGTAGCTAGCACCCTAAGTTTTCCAAATACTCCACCGAATACCACCAGCCAGAGTAGGGGCTGTATTGCTCTGACGAAGACTTGAGAGCTATCATGAACGACTTTTCTCAATTCAAATTCAGTTATGGTGAGGATACCATTCACCATCCTTAGCGCTGATATCACCGTCTTAATCTCCTTATGGTGCGTCTGGTGAGACGGGCACTTTTCCAGCTTACTTCCCCCTCTTCAATGCGAACCCCGGCATACTTCAGAAAAACGTCGTCTAGAGTTGGCCGCTTGAGGGATACGGACTTAGTAGCGACGCCGTGCTGTCTCAGCCCCTCCAGAATTCGGGGTATCTCCTCTTCGCCATTTTTTACTATCAGCTCGCAGACACCGTCTCTGGAGGAGGACAATAGCTGGTAACCCATGCGTTGCAGGACACCGAAACAGTTGCTAGCTGTGGTGCTGATTGAGATAACATCGCCCCCTAGCTGGGCTTTGAGTTCACGGGGCGAGCCGATAACAGCTATTTTACCCAGGTTCATAATCGCGATCCGGTCACAAAGTTCGTCAGCTTCCAGCATGTCATGGGTAGTGAGCAAAATAGTGGCATTGAAATCGTCTCTGAGGCGGATAATGTAGTCCCAGATCATCCGCTTTGCCGCTGGGTCGAGGCCTATGCTGGGCTCGTCCAAGAACAGCACTTGGGGCTGGTTGACCAGCACCTGAGCTATCTCCAGCCGGCGCATCATCCCGCCGGAATAGGTCTTCACTAGGTGACTTGCCCGCTCAGTGAGCCCCATAAACTCTAGAGCGTCCCGTATTCGCTTCGTACGCGATGCTTTGGGCACCTGGTAGAGCCTAGCATAAAGGAGGAGGTTCTCGTAGCCGGTTAGGTCTCCGTCCACCGATACTTCCTGTGGCACATATCCGCAGATCTGGCGTACCTGCTGCGGATTCTTCAAGGCATCTATGCCCGAGATGTTCACTTCGCCAGAGGTCGGCCTTGTCAGAGTGAGCAGACATCTTATGGTAGTGGTCTTGCCGGCACCGTTGGGGCCAAGGAGCCCGAAGATCTCGCCCTTTTCCACCCGGAAGGAGATGGAGTCCACTGCGGTGAAATGCCCAAAACGCTTGGTGAGGTTGGCTACTTCAATCATTGCTTACCGTGCCTTTCCCTCTGTCAACCTCTTCGGCAGCTTTCACCAGCGACCGTAGCCCCCTGGCTAGGTGATCGAGTTCCTCTTCACTAAGATAGCCAAGTATTTCTTGCATCTTGCTCGTTCTCCTCTCTCTGAGGTTGGCAAGAATGGACTGCCCCTTCTCGGTAAGCTTGAGCGTAAGGGCCCGGCGGTCGCCTGGCTTTCCGTCGCGGTGCACCAGCCCCTGCTCCACTAGGCGGTCAATAATCCCGGTCACATTTGATGGCGTCACGCCCAGGGCTGTTGCCAGCCTGCCAGGACTTGTGTCAGGATGAAGCGCGATGAACAACATGCTCTTTAGCTGCGGTACAGTCACGCTCAGGCCCATCCACGCGTCCAGCGAATACTCTCTCATAAGCTGGTGGGCTCGATAGTCAAGCTCTAGCACTTCGGCTATCAGTTTCGACTTGCCCATGTTTAATGCTATCTTAATTATTTATGTCACCTTCAGTATGCCGATTATACGCCCGGCTTGTCTGCGGGTCAACCGCCTGGCTCCAATCGTGATAGTATCTGACCTATCACTTCAAAACACGCGAGCAACGATCCTGGGGCCGAGAATCAAAGCCCGCAAGTTCATTCGGGCATTACACACAAGAACATTGACAGGACATGCGTTTTTTGCTACTATTTGCGCACTTCTCCCCCAGCAATATTACAGCTACGGGTCGGGTAAATCTATGAGAACATATATTATCAGGCGGTTACTGTTACTGATTCCCACCCTGCTCATTGTGACCCTTATCGTCTTCTGCGCCGTACGGTTTATCCCTGGCAATGTAATCGAGTTGATGGCGGCACAGTCCGGCGAAGCCGAGGACATCGAAGAGGCAATCCAAGCCATAAAACATCACCTAGGCCTCGACGTACCTATATATATCCAGTACTTTCGCTGGCTTGGTGGTGTGCTTCGAGGTGACTTAGGCAAGTCACTATGGACTGAACAAAAAATAAGCGAAGAGCTGGCTCGAAGATTACCCATTTCCATCGAACTTGGCATCCTGGCAATACTCACTGGGCTACTTATTGCCATTCCTATAGGAATATTTTCAGCAATACGTCAGGACACAATAGGTGATTACGTAGGCCGTAGTATAGCCATCTTTTGTATCAGCGTGCCGGCATTTTGGCTGGGAACGCTAGTCATCGTGTACCCATCGGTATGGTTCGGTTGGACACCGCCTCTTGGAATCATACCCTTCTTCAAAGACCCCTTGGGAAATCTGCGACAATTTATCGTCCCCGCCATTCTAATGGGCATGGTGATGTCAGGGACAACCATGAGAATGACCAGAACCATGATGCTTGAGGTGCTGAGACAAGACTACATACGGACGGCGTGGGCAAAGGGACTCAGAGAAGGTGCAGTTATCTCCAGACATGCCTTGAAGAATGCCCTAATCCCGGTAGTAACGATAGTCGGGCTCCAGCTGCCGATCTTGGTCGGCGGCACGGTGATCATTGAGACGATTTTTGGCCTTCCCGGCATAGGCAGGTACTTCGTCGATGCCTTGTTCCAGAGAGACTACCCCATCATCTCTGCAGTAAACTTGGTGGTTGCTACGTTTGTTATGTTATGCAACCTGGCGGTCGACTTGGCCTATGCTTATCTGGACCCGAGAGTGCAATACACATAGCATAGTGCGTACGGAGAAGTTATGACAGAATCTCAAGCTGTTACAACATTAGAAGAAGCCAGGCCACGGTCATTCTGGGCAGACCTGCTAGTGCGGCTCATCAAGGAAAAACCGCTAGGGACAGTCGGCGGCGTGATCGTTCTGGTGCTACTGTTAGTAGGTATCCTAGCACACGTACTGGCCCCGTATGGTTACAACGACACATATGTTGGACCCAGATTGGCGCCCCCATCTTCAGCACATCCTCTCGGCTGTGACCAGCTTGGTAGAGACCTACTCAGTCGGATAATTTATGGTGCCCGCATTTCTGTCATTGTTGGGCTCAGTGTGGCGGGAATCTCAGTGGTGCTATCAACACTCATCGGCGTCGTTTGTGGGTATATAGGAGGTAAGCTCGACCTCATTGTTCAACGGTTCGTAGATGCGTGGCTATGTATACCAGCGCTCTTCCTTATCCTCACTCTCATAGCCGTCACTGGCCCTGGTATGCTTCAGGTCATAATAGTGCTTGGCTTACTGTTTGGCATAGGCCAATCCCGCATTGTCCGCGGTGCTACTATGGCTATCAAGGCCAATACATATCTTGAGGCTGCTAAGGCAATCGGCTGTAGCACAGGCAGGGTGCTCTGGAAACATGTACTGCCTAACGTCACCGCTCCCATCATAGTGCTTTTTACTATAACTATGGGGGCTGCTATACTAGCTGAAGCCACCATCAGCTTCCTCGGTTTCGGTATCCCGCCACCAACACCAAGTTGGGGCGGAATGCTCAGCGAAGCCGGACGACGCTACATGCTGATGGCACCCCATCTTGCTTTGTGGCCGGGACTGTTCCTCGCAATAGTAGTCTACGGCATCAATATGCTCGGGGATGCTTTTCGCGACCTTCTCGACCCAAGGCTTAGAGGTGGATTAGGTAGATATGACATCGCAATCAGGAGATTGCCTAAATAGCAGAATGGGGGTGATGTGATCATGATTCACACACTAGCCGAATAGCTAACACAAGATAGATTTACGAGGGAGGTGACGAAATGATCAAGAAAGCGGCATTCACCGGTCTACTTACTATCGTGCTGATTACAAGCCTGGCAGCAGGTAGCTGTGCCCGGGGAGTCAAAGAGGTAACGACGGCGGAGAAGGAAAAGCCTGTTTATGGCGGCACCCTTGTCATTGCCTCGGGAGTTGACCCCACTGGATTCGATGATGCTATACAACCCCATTACGTGTGCTACACTACAAAGTTCACCAATGAAGAGCTGCTCACCGGGGACTGGACTAAAGGTAGGGCCGGTGGCTACGGCACAGGTGAATGTGACTGGTTTGTCGGTGGCGGGCTCAACCGTCTGGAACACAAAGCAGGCGCTCTGGCTGAAAGATGGGAAATACAGGGCAAGGACACCATAATCTTCCATATACGCAAGGGTGTCCACTGGCACAATAAGCCTCCGACCAATGGTCGGGAACTCACCGCCGATGACGTAGTTTTTTCCCTGAAACGCCAGTGCACCCTGCCGACAGCCTACTTTAAGAGGACATACCCCAAAGCAGCCGAGACTACGGAAATATATGCACCGGACGCCTACACTGTGGTAGTGAAATGTAAGCCCGAATACTTCGGTGATGTAATCACTCTCGTGACCGATTACATGTGCATATATCCCAAGGATGCCGTAGAGCAGTTCGGTGATTTGAACGACTGGAAAAACAGCATCGGCACCGGACCATTTATACTCAAGGAATACGTGAAAGGTAGCCACGCCTACTTTGAGCGTAACCCCAACTACTGGGAGAAAAACCCGCTAGGTCCCGGCAAGGGTGACCAGCTCCCTTATGTCGATGCCATCAAATGGATGGTTATCCCTGATGAGTCGACAGCCGATGCTGCCTTCCGCGCTGGGGAACTCGATATCTTGACCTGCGATTGGGAGCGAGCACAGGAATTCCTGAGAAACCCCCAACTGAAGCATGTCCGCTATTGGGATGACTATGGGCAAGCTCACATCTATATGCGGACAGATAAGAAGGATAAACCCTATGCCGACAAGAGGGTGCGGCAGGCGTTATGGCTGGCTATCGATAACAAGAAGATATTGGATGAGTACTATGGCGGTGAAGGCACTTTGCTCAAGTGGCCGATAATGTACTTTAAGGAGTACGCGGGTGCTTTTGTACCCCTCGAGCAGCTCCCTCGTCAAGTCCAGGAACTATATGAGTACCATCCCGACAAAGCAAAACAGCTCCTAGCCGAGGCTGGTTATCCCAATGGCTTCAAGGCAAAGATCATAGCGTATAATCAGCGTGCCTACCTCGACCCGCTGCAGATGGTGAAAGACATGTGGGCTAAGATAGGTGTTGAACTTGAGATCGAGCCTAAAGACTATGCCACTTACACTTCTATAGTGATAAGACGTGCCTATGATGACATGCTCTTCGGCTGGTACTCGGGTATAGGCACCTATTTCAAAGCCATAAACTATACAGGAACCGGCATGTATAACGGCAGCTACATCGACGACCCTGTGCTCAACAAGGCACGAGACGATATGCTGGCAGCATACCCCGACGAGGCAAAAGTTGACAAGATACACCGGGAACTGCTACCTTATCTGCTTGAACAAGCGTACGTGATTTCCTTGCCCGCAGGATATGCTTACCGTTTTTGGTGGCCATGGGTCAAAAACTACAGTGGAGAAGCCTCCGTGGGGTATTACAACCTGTACAACTATACCAAATACATCTGGATTGACCAGCAACTGAAAAAGTCAATGACGGGTAAATGAGGATCGGTACCACATGCTGGCGGGACATTTGCTACCCGCCAGCATGTAGTATCACGCTGGCTGCTAAGTTCTGAGATGACGGAAACGATACTCGAAGTTAAGGGGCTAAGGACATACTTCTACATCAAGGAAGGCGTGCTCAGGGCAGTCGACGGGCTTTCCTATTCAGTGAGAAAAGGTGAGTTCGTCGCGCTGGTGGGTGAGAGCGCTTGTGGTAAATCAGTAAGCGCACTCTCCATCATGCGTCTTATCCCATATCCACCGGGAATAATCGTCGGTGGAGAAATTATTTTCGAAGGCAGGAACCTGCTCAAGTTGAGCGAGCAGGAGATGCGCTCTATCAGAGGCAACAGAATCGCCATGGTGTTCCAGGAACCGATGACCTCGCTGAACCCTGTGCTGACCATAGGGCGCCAAATAGCAGAATCGCTGGAACTGCACCGGGGGATGACAAGGGAAAATGCGTTACAAGAGGCCGCAAAGTTATTGAAATTGGTGGGTATTCCCGATGCAGAAAGACGACTGAATGATTACCCTTACCAGTTCAGCGGGGGTATGCAGCAACGCATTATGATAGCTATGGCGCTAAGCTGCAGCCCTGTACTCTTAATTGCCGACGAGCCGACCACTTCTGTCGATGTCACCGTTCAAGCACAGCTTATGGAACTTATGAACAATCTGAGGTCACAGTTTGGCATGTCGGTTATCCTCATCACCCATAACCTGGGGCTGGTAGCAAGATACGCCGACCGCGTCAACGTGATGTATGCCGGGCGCCTTGTAGAGTCAGGACTGACAGACACTATCTACAATCAGCCACGACATCCCTACACCGTGGGGCTCATCGCCTCAGTACCCCGACTCGATTTACCTCGCCAGCGCTCTCTTTACGTCATCCCGGGATTGCCGCCAGACCTTACCCGCCTGCCACCCAACATATGTGCCTTCGCACCTCGCTGTCGGTTTGCTATTAGCAAGTGCACCGAGCAGAGACCAGAGCTTGAACAAGTGGGCGACGAGCACTATGTCGCTTGCTTCAGACATGAAGAGGTGCCAAACTTGATGTTAGAGCTGGAGTGTGCACAGTGAGCAGTAACGGTTACCTCGTCGAAGTGAAAGACCTGGTGAAGTATTTCCCGGTGTTTGCCGGCGTGATGAGACGTAAAGTCGCAGATATAAAAGCTGTAGACGGGGTGAGCTTCTCTATCAAACCTGGCGAGGTCCTGGGCTTGGTCGGGGAAAGCGGTTGTGGAAAGACGACCGTGGGACGATGCGTGTTACGGCTGTATGAAGTGACCTCTGGTAGAATCTACTTCCAAGGCAAGGACATCACCAATTTGGAAGGAGAGAAGCTACGACAACTGAGGCGCGATATGCAGCTCATCTTTCAGGACCCGTACGCTTCTTTGAACCCCAGGATGACCATCGGTGAGATCATAGGTGAGCCACTGGTGGTACATGGATTAGCTCAAGGCAAAGAATACAAACAAAAAGTAGCCGAGCTCTTAGAACTCGTTGAACTCGAACCAAGGATGGCAGAACGCTACCCCCACGAGTTCAGCGGCGGGCAGAGACAGCGTATCGGTATAGCCAGAGCCCTGGCAACTAGACCAAGATTTATTGTCTGCGACGAACCTGTTTCGGCACTTGATGTCTCAATTCAGGCACAGATTATCAAATTATTGAAACAACTTAAGGATGAACTCGGACTCACTTACCTGTTTATAGCTCACGATCTTTCAGTAGTCAGATACATAAGCGACCGCGTCGTGGTCATGTATCTGGGCAAAATTGCTGAAATTGCATCCAGCGAAGAACTGTACGCTAAGCCTTTACACCCATACACTCAGGCATTGCTTTCAGCAGTACCAATACCGTGCCCTGAAGTTGACCGTCAGCGAAAGAGAATCTTGCTCCTGGGTGATGTCCCCAGCCCTCTCTTCCCACCCAGTGGCTGCCGCTTCCATACACGGTGCCGCCAGGCAAAGCCCGAGTGCAAGGAAAAAGAACCGGCACTCAGAGAAGTTAGTAACGAACACTGGGTGGCCTGCCACCTCGTTTAGCCTAAGTGTTTCGTCCTGGTCCCGACAAGAGCCCCGAATACGTCGTTTTTATTTGATGAGAACGACCTGTGATGCACTCATCTGTGGCTGCCAGATAATCCAGATAATAAGGTATACTTGGTATTCTGTGATGAGCAGTTAAGCGTAGGAGGTAAAAATGACTGATTGCTTTTACTCCAAAGAAGGTATAACAAGACTGAGTGAGTTTGTTAAACTGAAGCCGGAAGCTATGCGTGCATTCATGGACTTTGATGACAAGGTCTTCGCAGAGGGAGCTTTGAGCACCAAAGTTAAGGAAGTTATCGCTGTCGCCGCCGCCCACATCACACAGTGTCCCTACTGCATTGCTGCACACACCCAGAGAGCTAAAAGGGCAGGAGCCACCTCGGAAGAACTCGCAGAAGCAATACTGGTTGCTGCAGCACTACGAGCTGGAGGTGCTTTAGCACACAGCTGTATCGCTTTCGAAGCCGCTGAGGAAAAGTAGGCACGCAACACATACTGGCATGGCTGCCATTAGCCTGTATCTTTAAGTTGCATTTGCGACAACAATCTGTTGCCGTGGCCCGAGCACCAAGACTATAATTCTGTAGTCGAACAAATAGGAAAAGCTGACGGTGGAAAACGACAGGCCACGCCACACACTGGCACCAGCAATATTTCTGGCTCTGTTTTTCGGTGCTAGCCTCTATCTCCGCATTGCACTCCCTTTCAGTAAGCTGGTCAGCGACGGATGGATAAAATTCTCCGGCACCGACGCATATTATCACATGCGCCTAGTGGATAACCTACTCCACAACTTTCCCCATCGCATGGTCTTCGACCCGTATACATTCTATCCCCACGGTACTATCATACCCTGGCCACCCTTTTTTGACTGGCTGATAGGCGGCACAGCTTGGCTTCTTGGGTTGGGTGCGCCCACACAGCACACCGTCGATATCGTCGGCATCTACACACCCGCCATACTGGGGGCCCTTGTCATATTGCCGGTCTATTTCATTGGGAAGCTGCTATTCAATCGCTGGACGGGTGTAATTGCAGCAGGGCTGATACCAGTGATGCCTGGTGAGTTCCTAGGGAGGTCGATACTTGGTTACACTGACCACCATATAGCTGAGGTACTACTCTCTTCAGTAACCATACTGTTCTTGATGCTGGCAATCAAAGCAGCCAAGCAGGATATAGCCTCGTCGAGCCCAACCAGCGCAGTCAAAGGCTTCGCCACTAGACCCTTCCTTTACAGCCTGCTCGCCGGCGTCTTCCTGTGGCTTTATCTAATTACCTGGGTCGGTGGGCTCCTCTTCGTCTTCCTTATCTTCGTGTACTTTGTAATCCAGTTCATCGTAGACCATCTGCGGGGTGAACACACCGGCTACCTTGCCATTATTGGCATACCATTGTTTGCCGTCGCCATGCTCGCTCGCCCGTTCCTTCCACCGGTTTTGCCCTCACCGCTATGTCTGCCGTCTCTCGCCATCGCTATAGCAGGAATACTCATCATGGCCGGCATATCGCACCTGATGTCCACCCGTAGGATAAAAGCGGTCTATTATCCTGTCACTCTGGTCGTGGTTGGCCTACTCGGTATCGCTGTGTCCTACTTCGCCGTACCATCATTCTTTCAGGCAGCGGTAGCCCATCTACGCATCGTCTTCGCGCCAGCTGGTGCAGCCTTAACTATACTCGAGGTCAAGCCCATACTCTTCCCTCAAGGCAGCTTCTCCCTCTCTGTGGTCTGGGGTAACTTCACCACCAGTTTCTTCCTCGGTATCATCTCACTAGGCATGCTGGCCTATACAGTTGTAAAACGGGGTGAGGCTGACAAATTGCTACTGGTAATGTGGAGCTTGGTGATCCTGGCTGCCACTCTCGGGCAGCGCCGATTCGCGTACTACCTGTCCGTCAATGTAGCATTGCTTAGCGCCTACCTATGCTGGTTGATTTTGCAGTTTGCTGGCTTCAAGGAAACATCTGACACACCGAAAATTCGTCCCGCACAGACGAAAAGAGAGGAGAAAAAGAAGAAACACAAAGCCAGAGCCAGAAGTTACCTACCGAACATGGCGCTAGCCGTAATCGTCATTTTTGTTGTCGTTTTCCTTCCCAATATATTTGTCGCTAAAGATGTGGCAGCAGCCGCCATCTTCGCGCCCAGCGATGCCTGGCTTGAGTCCCTGACCTGGATGAAAGACAACACACCGGAGCCGTTCAATGAACCGGATTTCTACCATGCCAAATACGACAAAAATTTCCACTACCCAGAAGACTCGTATGGAGTGATGACATGGTGGGACTATGGGCACCTCATAACACGGGTAGCCCATCGGCCACCTATTGCCAACCCCTTCCAGCAAGGCGCCAGTGAAGCAGCAAAATTCTTCACCTCGCCTGACGAGGCCTCAGCCAACCAGATTATGTCGGCACTTGGCGCCAAATACGTGGTCATCGACTTCGCTACTGCGACAACAAAGTTCCATGGTGCCGCGGCTTGGGCCAACATGCCCTTGGAGAAATACTACGAGACCTATTATGTACCAGAAAAAGGCGGCCTTAGACCAGTAGTCTTGTACTATCCGGAGTATTATCAAACACTGGCCGCAAGGCTGTACAACTTCGATGGCGCCAGTGTAATCCCTGATAGAACACTTGTCGTCTGCTATAAAGAGAAAACGGCGTCCACCGGTGAAACATATAAAGAACTTACCGACATACGCCAGTTCTCCAATTATCGGGAGGCCGAGGCCTTTGTCGCAAGTCAGAAAAGCGCTAATTATCGCATAGTGGGAGACAACCCGTTCGTTAGCCCAGTACCTCTCGAAAGGCTCAAGAGCTATAGACTTGTCTATGCCTCCAAGTCCGGTAGAATGCAAATACCGAACATAGGAATGATCTCCGAAGTTAAAATCTTCGAGTTTGTACCATCATCCCCCTAATATACCCACGGACAACCTTCTTAAACCCACATCTCAACCACAACATTGGGGCAATGGAAGGACAAAAGACAACTTTGCTTTCTGGAACCGATTATTATTGACAAAAGGAACACATTGTGTTACGGTATCATCAAGACACTAGATATAGCATACCACCTTGAAAAAAGGGACGATAGCAGGGGGTAACTGCACTTGCTGGTAAAAAGGGTGTCCGTCCCGAATCATATTGTGCAAAGCGAGCAGCGATATGCTATCTGTGAAACTGAAGTTAAATAGGGTACTCCCTGCGGTAACCCTGTGGCTACTGCTCTTTCCAAGCTTGGCGATGTGGCCAGCGCGGTCAGCACACCACCTAGAGCCGGCAAGCACCGGGCATGCTGTCAAGTCTGTAGATGCCCCGAAAAGACACGTTTCTGCAGTGCCAATGAGCAACAATCTTGTAGACAAAGATACATGGCGCACCGTACAGGTTTTCACAGGACAAGGTAACGATGTCACTCCTTCCTTTCGTGTGTCAGGCACTGAATGGTGCCTTGTCTGGGACATAGAACCCGCGCCTCTTCCAGATGCTACCTTCAGGATCCATATTTTCCAGCGCAACAAACCATATTTCCTGTGGCATCTTATATCCGCTGCAGACAACGGCAAGAGGGTTTTTCCTATAGAGGCAGAAAACGGTGAGGAGTTCGTTTTCAAGGTTTTCGCGCCCTATTCGGCGCGCTGGACTATCATCGTACAAGACAATTACCTAACGGCACCCCGCTCCGCAATTGAAATAAGCTACATATACTACAGGGGAAAACATTACACACGTGATACTGCAAACTGCGTCTGCTACGAAGTAATAGAGCCTGACGAGTATGTCGTTATCAGAAATGCTGGTGAGCATCCGCAGAGAATGGGTGGCTGGACGTTGACAAATATCACCAAAGGCTACCCGACTTTTACCTTTCCCGCAGACTTTGTCCTCGGCCCTGGTCAGACCGTTCTTATAACGACCAACGAGGTCTATCCTGACTGCGGGTCATGGCTGGAATTCGGTACCAGAGCACCTTACTGCGGCAAACAACTCTGGTTCAGCTTCTACTTCGGACCCGGGGATATTTGGGACAACAGAACCCCCAATACAGCCGTGTTGTGTGACTCCGGAGGAAAGGAGGTGGCACGCAAAAGTTACACTGTCGCCGGCGATTAGAAGCAACAATGGTTATGCACACAGTTAACAGCTACGCCAAAGGCTCCGCCTCTGGAGACTCCGCCGGCTTACAATGGGCTAT